>ERZ1026898.1770-NODE-1770-length-10162-cov-2.800139_pt1 | contig 10162 bp, 4 predicted proteins | sample MGYA00380178_ERZ1026898 | MGnify/ENA primary metagenome ERZ1026898 (study PRJEB33269, sample SAMEA4719814) | human gut metagenome | biome: human-associated habitat; feature: organic feature; material: feces | place: Cameroon | collected 2013-10 ... | reverse complement strand
AGATAGCGTAGCGTCTCGTGGGCTCGGAGATGTGTATAAGAGACAGGCCAAAGGACCCAGCTCAAAGGCCGTGGTGGAGGGGTCCCAATTGATGAAGAGTTCGGTCATACGTTGAATCTGAAGTGCATTATGTCGCCGTCCTGAACCACATAGTCCTTGCCTTCCACGCCCATCTTGCCTGCCTCGCGTACGGCTGCCTCGGAGCCATAATGTATATAGTCATCATACTTGATGACCTCTGCGCGGATGAATCCTTTCTCGAAGTCGGTGTGTATCACGCCGGCACACTGGGGAGCCTTCCAGCCTCGGCGGAACGTCCAAGCCTTCACCTCCATCTCACCCGCCGTGATGAAAGTCTGCAGGGTGAGCAGATGATAGATGGCCTTAATGAGCCTGTTGCAGCCACTCTCGGCCAAGCCCATGTCCTCGAGGAACATCTGTTTCTCCTCGTAGCTCTCCAGCTCGGCTATGTCAGCCTCTGTCTGTGCGCTGATGATCAGCATCTCAGCATCCTCGCCCTCTATTGCCTTGGCCACAGCTTCGGTATAGGCATTGCCTGTAGAGGCGCTGGCATCATCCACATTGCACACATACAGCACCGGCTTGGCCGTAAGCAGGAACATTCCCTTGGCGGCTGCTTTCTCTTCCTCTGTGTCAAACGACACAGTGCGGGCGCTTTCGCCCTTGAGCAGAGCCTCGTGATAAGCCTCCAGAACGTCGAGCTCGATGCGTGCCTGCTTGTCTCCTCCCACGCGGGCTGCCTTTTCTACGCGCTTCATACGGCTCTCCACCGTCTCCAAGTCCTTCAATTGAAGCTCGGTGTCAATGATTTCCTTGTCGCGCACAGGGTTCACACTTCCATCCACATGCACGATGTTGCCGTTGTCGAAGCAGCGCAGCACATGTATGATAGCGTCACACTCGCGTATGTTTGCCAGGAACTGATTGCCCAGGCCTTCGCCTTTGCTGGCTCCCTTAACGAGTCCCGCAATATCCACTATATCGCATACGGCGGGCACGATGCGGCCTGGATGAACCAGCTCAGCCAGCTTGGTGAGTCGCTCGTCGGGCACCGACACCTGGCCCAACTGGGCATCAATGGTGCAAAAAGGGAAGTTGGCCGCCTGTGCCTTGGCACTGGACAGGCAGTTGAAAAGGGTAGATTTGCCCACGTTGGGCAGTCCCACTATACCTGCTTTCATATTCTAAGTCTGTTTCTTTTGTTATTTTTCGCAAAGGTAAGGCTTTTCGGTGAGGTGGGGGAGTGTTGTGGGCAAGAATGTGGAGAAGCAGGCCCGCGAAGGGGCAGAAGAGCACAAAAGGCAACGAAAACCGCCGCCAGAAGCAGAAAAATGCATTCCAAGGGCCAAATCTCGGCATTATTGCGTACATTTGTAGCACATTGACTAATTTGCGCCTAAAGATGAAAAGGAAAACTAATACAGCATACATGAGACTGATAACCCTGCTGATGTGCTCGGCATTCTGCTTTGCGGATGCCTGGGGACAGACATTGGCACAGCAATACCGCAGCCTGTGGGCTGAAGCACAGGAGCTTTACGACCAGGCAGTAGGGTACAGGAGCAGGGAAGTGAGCCTGTCGGCCGACAACCTGAGCAGCAATGCCTCCGACTATCAGGAGGGCAAGCACCTGGAGTACCTGCTGGATGGAGACCCCAACACATTCTGGCACAGCGACTGGCACAACCAGGTGCAGGAGACGCATTATCTGCAAATGGACCTGGACGAAACGCTCTCGGGCCACATCGCACTCTACGTGAAAAGGCGCGATACGCCTGCCAACCACATCACGCTGATGGGCTGCTATGCCAGCCGCGACGGCCAGGAATGGACCTCGCTGGGCAATATCCCGCTGCCCAATGCCTACTCGGGAGCCGAAGTGACCACGAATCCGGTGTCGCTGGGGGCGGATAGCTGCACCCATCTGCGCTTCACCTTCCTGCAGAACAGCGAGGGAGGAGCCTTTGCACACTTTGCTGAAATAAGGCTCCTGAGCGTGGAAGTGCTGGGGGAGAGCATGATGGGGATGCTGGGGAAGGAGATGTCGGAACTGCTCACACAACTGCGCAACGGCCAGGCTTTGAGCGATGAAGACATCAGCGAGGAGCATCTGAGGGCTTTGCTTGAAGCCAAAGAGGCGCTTGCCAGGGAGATGGAACGCGTGAGCAACGGGCTTCTGCCCTCCTACATGACGCAGCTTACCAACCTGCCCACGCTCTTCATCAACACCTATGACGGAACTGCCGTCACCAGCAAAAGGGAGTACAAGCTGGCACGCATGTGGCGTCTCGACGGCGACTCGGTGGCTGCCTACGACTCGCTAAGGATAAGGGGCAGGGGCAACAGCACATGGGGGATGGCCAAGAAGCCCTATCGGCTGAAGTTCAATCGCAAGGAGAAGTTCCTGGGCAAGGGGCATGCCAATGCCAAGAGCTGGACTCTGCTGGCCAACCATAGCGACAAGACGCTGCTGCGCAATGCCGTGGCAGCCTTCATAGGCAAGCAATTGGGGCAGCCCTTTGTGCCGTCGGCCGAGTTTGCCGACGTGGTGCTCAACGGCGAGTATCTGGGCAACTATCAGATAAGTGACCAGATGCAGGTGCACAGGAAGCGGGTGGAGATAGCCGAGCAGAAGGATGTGCCGCTGGAGGGAGCCGACATCTCGGGCGGATACTTCTTTGAGTTCGCGGGCACGCTGGACGGTGAGTTGTCCTACTTCCACAGCCGCCGCGGGCAGGCTGTAGCCATCAAGTCGCCCGACGACGACGTCATCACGAGCGAGCAAAAGGACTATCTCGCCTCGTTCATCAACGATTTCGAGGACCGCCTATACTCCAGCGACTACCAGGATTCCGTGCTGGGCTACCGCCAGGTGGTGGATAGCAACACGCTGGCATCGTGGTTTGTGGCCAATGAATACACGGCCAACCCCGACGGCTACTACAGCACCTATGCCTACAAGGAGCGCGGTGACCATCATCTCTACTGGGGGCCGATGTGGGACTACGACATTGCCTTCAACAACTGTTACCGCCTGCGCATGGATATGACCGACAAGCTGATGCTTCACGAGGGATATTCGTCGGGCAAGATGAAGGAGTACGTGCAGCGGATGTATGCCGATGAATGGTTCCGGCAGCTGGCTGGCAGAGCCTGGCACAAGGCTGTCTGCCAGGATGGGATAGTGGAGAAGACGCTGGCCTACGTGGATAGCATGGCGCAAGTGATAGGGCAGAGCCAGGAGCGCAACTTCGAGAAATGGCCCATCGACAGCCGTGTGTATGACGAGCTGGTGCTCTTCAGCACCTATCAGGAGGGAGTGGATTATCTGAAGAAGTTCCTTCAGGAGCATGCCGAATACCTCTCCAGCACCCTTCCCAACCCCGACGGACTCACTCCGCCACTGCCTGCACCCAACAACCCTATGGGCGTGGAGAGCGATGCACTCTACTTTATCTATAATGCCGGAACAGACAATGTGGCCGACATCAGCAGCACCACCGGCAGCGCGCTGTGTACCTGGGCACCCGACAGACTGCGCATCACCACGCAGCTGTGGCAACTGACACCCGTCACGGGCAACTATTACCGCATCACGCTGCAAGGGTCCAACCTCGCCATCACCGATATGGCCAGGCACAACGGCACCTCTTACACCACCGGAGCAAGGCTGCAACTGGCCGAAGCCACTCCCGATGACGACCGCCAACTATGGGAATTCCAGCCTGCCGCAGAGCATTTCGCCATTGTGAACAAAGCCACAGGACTGGGATGGAACAACTCTGGAGGGAAGCCCGACAACGGCAATCCCATCATCAGTTGGACCAGTGACGAGAGCAACGCAAGCAAGCCCACACGCCAGTGGTACATCCTACGCGGCGAACTGCCCAGCGATATCGCATCTGCCTGGGAAGACTCCGACCCCTCCTACAGCGTCACCTACGACCGCTCCTCGCAGTCTGTCCACCTGCGTGCACCAGCCTCCATCGACCCTTCCGGCACGCTCCTCACCGTGCACGATGTCAATGGCCGCCTGATAGGAAGCGGAAACGCCCACACGCCCATCAGCCTCTCGGCCCATCCCTCGGGCATCTACATCCTCTCCTGGACAGTGCAATCCACCCGCCGCACCATCAAGTTCCGCAAGCCATAGCAGCATCCCAGAGGCTTTGGAACCAACCTCCATGGGCAACAGAACCGCTGTTCCTGCCTAACAGAACAGCATAAGACACAAAAGGCGTGGCACTTGATGGTGCCACGCCTTATATTGTCTGATACCTAACAATCCCTTAGGAAGGACTGATGACTCTATTGAGCATATTGGACGACTGCGATGCTACTTTGACCAAGATACCATTTCCTTGCAGTCGGCAGAATTGTTGTTGCTGTGAGCCTTACCGTAAGTGATATAATACTTGGTGGCATGGGCATACTTATTATAGTTGATGGTTACCTGAGACTTGCAGCCTGCCTTCTCCTTGCCAACCACATCCTTGTAGTTGTAGTTGGTGAATCCGCTTACATAGAAGTCCTGTGTCACAGCCTTGGATTCGCCTTCCTCACCCACTTTATAGGTTATGTAGTTGGTAAATCTAATGGGGCTGTTTCCCTCAGTAAATGTGACGGACTGGGGAGTATTCTTCTTTGGGAACAACTTGACAGCGCAATCCTGGATAACATCACCAGCAATCGAATATTCCGAAAAACGCTTGCTGGCATGAGGAGGAATAGCCACAATGTCCTTTTCCTCTGTGGTCACATTTGAACTGCTACTGCTTGCCTCACTTTCTGAAACAGAAACCGAGGCTGTACCCAGGAGATTGGTCAATGCCCAAATACCATGTGCAGAAGCCGACTTAGCGGCAGACTTCCCGTTTGTAACAGCCGAGCCCTTACCATACGTGCGGTTACGGAAATAGTCATAAGCAGTTCCGTTCTCGATGAAAAAACTGTTGGCAAGGTTAATATAGATAACCTGGTCGGTCAAGTTTTCCACGCGGAAACCAGCATCACCGCCGTTGCTCCACAGGTTGTAGGTAATCTTACAAGCGTTGTCAGAGTAGGTAAAATTACTGTTCTCCACAGGAACTGAGCCCTTCATGTCCACTACCTGGACGTAAGAAGAACTTGAACATGATGCCATAAACGCAGCACCAATCAATGCAAACAATACTTTTTTCATAAGCCTAAGCATTTAAAAGTTTTATTATAACGTTTATCATATTTCTTCGTCATGCTCTTGCTTTTTATTATGAAAGCGTTGCAAATTTACAGAATAGTCATTTTATACAAAAATGAAAGTGTATTTATTTACAAACAAGAACTATTGCGAACCTACTTCATGTGTTCTTCAACATAAAAACAAGGCAGAAGATGAGTATAGGAAGAAGACTTGCGGCTGTTTTACACCAAAACTACTCCTAAAAGGAAGCGTCATGAGAGAAACCAGGAAAGAAGATGCAAACCTCTATGGAAAACACAAACATGGCAAGAGCAAAAAGGCGAAATTACACTGTTAAGTGCAGAAAAGTGTGCTGATGATACACTTTTCTGCACTTAATAGTGTGAATTACGGTTTGGGGAAGGGGAGAGGGATGGGCAGAGAGGGAGGATAAAAATCTCATAAACAGCCATGCTGAGTGTGTCAGAATAGCAAAGGAAAGCCTTCGGACAATCCTTCCTTTGTTCTTGCACGATGCTTGGATTATCGACCCATAAAGAATGGGCTGTTTCACGCAGCGCGGTGCAGTTTCAATTACAGCGCGCTGGAAAGGCCTCTGCAGCGTGCTGAAATCACTCACGCAGCGTGCTGGAATCTCCGTTTGCAGGCTTCTGATGGCCGTACAAAGCCTTCTGATGGCCATCAGAAGCCTGCGTATGTGCATCCAAAGGCTGCAAACGGAGATTTTACCAAGCATGGTGAAGACTTTTATCAAGCAGCAGGAAGGAATGATGAAGGGTAGGGGAAAAGGTGCTCTTGGCCGCTGCCTGCTCCTCTCACGGCTCTGCCGCAGGCTTGAGCCGCTTTGACCTTCGCTCTGCATACTGCTCAGATGGGGCCTTCGGCTGGCTCTCCTGGATTTCCCATTCAGCTTGGAATAGAACAAACACACCTATCAGATGAAGTTCGAGGCTGACTCTCCTGGGCTTCCTATTCGATTCGGAATAAGGGAAGAGCCTCTGAACTCTCTGTCCTCATTCCGCCCTGATGAAGTTCGAGGCTGGCTCAGATGGGGATTTCGGCGGGCCTCGTCGTTACCTCACACCAGTTTGGGTGGCTCGATGATGCGGGATATGGTTTGTCGTCTCCTGCACTTTGTGACTGGCTGCAACAGAAAAGCCCCGCACGAACAATGCCGTGCGGGGCTTCTTGGACTTTATCTCGCTTCTGACGAGAACCTTGTTTTCTGCAATATCAACTTGGCTTTACAAGCGAACTGATTGCTCTCACTTCACCATCACGTTGGCCTGCGGCCGAGATGATCGCTCGCTCGGATATAGGATAAGAGCGCATGAGCACCCTTATCCTATATCTCTCATTTCACCATCATCTTGGCTTTCAGCCGAGATGATCGCTCATTCGGCAGAGGGAGAGAAGCCTATGCGGTTTCTTTCCCTCTGCTCTCATTTCACCATCACCTTCTTTCCATTGATGATGTAGAGGCCATTGGTGGTCTTCTGCACACGGATACCGTTGATGGTGTAGATGCCTGTGGGAGCCTTGGTCTCCTGGCTGGCAACCAGCTCGATGGCCGTTGCTCCGTTGAATTTCTTCACCAGCTTCTGCACTTCCTTATCGGTGAGAGCCTTGCCATATACACGTGCCAGAGCCACATCACCACGCCATGAGTTGCCGATAGAGTTGTTGCCACCGGGGTCGCCACCAATGCAGAACCACTTGCAACCATCGTTGGCAAAGCGGAAGATACCCGGAGCATCCAACTCATTGCAGAGCTTGCCATCCACATAGACGCGGGCCTTGCAGTTGAGTTGGTCATATACACCTATGATGTGATAGAACTTGCCGGCCTCGGGCACCACTCCACTGGTGATCCAGCGCCATGTACTGTTGCCTGTGGTGCTTACGTTGGGCAGGAAGGTGAACTCGTTCTGGCGGGCGCCGCTCTTGGTAGAGATGAGGAAGCCTGTACCGCCTGCCTCCATGCTTGAGAAGGGCTTCATCTCCACGTTGGGTATCTCACCCTCGTACTGAAGCATGACAACAGCCTCCATGGTATGACCCAGAGCGATGGCGTTCATCACCTCGCTGTTGGTGGAATAGTCGATGCCATAGGCGTGGGTACCTGATCCTCCGAGGGGGTTATCGAAGTGAGCCACATTGAGCTTCAGGCTATCGTTGTAGGATACAGTGGGTACACCGCGTACCTCAACGGCATTCTTCAAGGGAGAAACGTCGGTGGCAGTGCCGTCCTCATTGAATACGATATCGAGGATATCGGCTACGGGGTCGGTCTCAGGCACATCAGTCTCGTGGTAGAAGAGGCTCTCGTCGTTGGTGTAGCCGCCGTCCTTCTTCTGGCCCACCACCTTGTGAGTGGAGTCGAGCACGGGATAGGGGTCGGAGCCAATGTTCTGATACCAATGAGGATTGTCGGTGTTGCCCTCATTGAGCAGGTAGCAGATTTCTCCGCTGGCCAGCTGCTCGTCGGTAACCTGTGTGCCGGCAATGTCGCCGTAGGGAGTCTTGAAGTAGGTGTTACGCACCGACATGTTGACGGGCCTGCGGCCTATGGTGTTGCTGCCGGCAGCACTCATCTGGATGTCACCCAACTGCAGGCAGTTGGTGATGCGTGATGCTGCGGAGTTCCAGCCTACCAGACCACCGCTGCTGTCTGTGCTGCTGCCGGTCATGGTGCCGTTGAACAGACAGTTGTCAATGAGTGTGTAGCCGTTTACCACAGCTATCAGTCCGCCATGGGTGCCGTCACCCATGATGGTGGAATTCACATTGATACTGCTGGTCACATTGCTGATACGGCTGTTTTCATCGCTATCCACGGTCACAGCAGCGGCAAACTTGGCTGATGTGTTGATGGTGCCGTCGATGACGAGGTTGCGCACCTCGGCATTCTTCTGCAGCTTGCGTATGAGGGCCGCACCATTCTCGGTGCAGTTCATGTTGAGTGTAATCTTGTGTCCGTCACCGTCCAGGATGCCATACAGGTGGTCAAGTATCTGCGCGGCAGTGAAGTTGGGGATATCAGCCACCAGCTTGCCCACCACTCCATTGGGGGCTTTGCCTGCAAAGTAAATCAGCTGTGCGTTGGTAGATATCTGATACACACCATCCACGAGCTGCGGATAGAAGCCGGTCTCCCTGAGTATAGCCACCTCGCGAGCCTGCTCTGTGGTGTAGGTGCCCTTCTCGAAAGCGTCGATCACAGCATCATACTTATCCATGCCATTCTTATACTCTGCATCGGTGATTATCTTGTCGGCATCCAGCTTCTGCAGTATGTCAAAGATGAACATTGCCTCATCTACCATGCTCACATAAGCCTTGCGGGCCTCGAGCACCTGCTGGAAGAGGGTGCTGAATCTCTCTACCAGTGCATACTTATCCTCGGCAGATGTGCATGCAGGTATGGCTGCTATGGCCTGCTGAAGCTGCTCCTTGAGCACATTAGGACAACCGGGATGCTGTGCGTAGTCGCTTCCTGTGCTGGGCTCAAACTCGATGATACCCTGTGCGCGGGCTGCCATGCACTGCAGGGTACTGTCGATATATGCCTCGGCATCATGCAGTGTCTCATAATATATAACGTGTATGTTGGAGATTCCCACCCAGTCGGTGCCGGGTACGGTATTGGCATTCTCCACGCCCAGAGTGAGTGTGCTGTCGGTCACCACCGTCACCAGATAGTTGAGTGCACGGCCTGCAGCGGCTGCGTTGGCTATGCTGGCGCGTCCGTGCATGGCATATCCCACCAGGTCGGTGCCCGATCCGCGCTCGCTGTATATCTCCTTGTCGGTAGCTCCATCGCCCTCGGTGGTCTTGGTGAGGTAGCAGTTCTGGCCATCGACAGCGTCTGCCACGGGGATGTAGGTTTCATACACCGTGGGGAGATAGAGGCGGGTGCCATTGAGATAGACCTGTGCAGCATAGTAGGTGCTGTAGTAGTCATCATAGGGGCGGTAGGCTCCGTTGACCTTCATGACATACACACCGTTGTTGCGATGCTCCAGTGTCTGGTATGTATTGCAGTTCTTGGCATAGCATTCAGCAGCGGTGAATCCTGTGGTGCTGCTCCTTATGGTGCCGTTCATGGGAAGTCCCTGCCAGCCGTTGAGCCCGTCAGAGAAGTCGGCGTTGGTAAGCAGGTTGGTGATTTCAACACCCGACTTCACACCAGTCTCAATGGCACGCTTGAGCATTTCCTTCACTGCCAGTGTCTCGGCTTTTATCTGCTCCACATCGAGCAGCCTTGTGTCCATGATGTAGAGAGCGCCTCCGTTGGCATAGGTTTCGCCTGGAGCTTCGTCGCTCTGCAGGTAATCCTCGAGCAGTTCACGTGCTGCACCCTCAAAGTCGGTATTCTCGTCCAGATAAGTCTGTGTGCTGTTCACCTCATCGCGGTAAGCCTTATAGGCTACCACACTGGAGTCCAGTGACAGGCGCAGAGTGGCCAGAGTGACCTTCTCGGCTGCCAGAGCTTCGGCATCACCGGCGTTCACCAGAGCGTCCATCTTGTCCAGCTGGGCTGTATATGCCTCCAAGTAGGCAGAGTAAGCGATGAAATCTTCGGCACCTATATAAGTGCGTGCATCATCGAGAGACTGCTTGATGACCAGCACATTGGCTGCATCCACACCGCCCTTCACGTCCTGCCAGAGTGCCTCAGCCTGCTCGCCGGTGAGGGGGTCGCTATATACACGAGACACGGCAACGTCTCCGCGCCAGCCGGCCTGTACGCTGGAACCACCCGGATCACCGCCTATGCAGAACCACTTGCTGCCGTCCTTGGCAAAGCGGAACTGCTTGTCGGTACTGATGCTGTTCATCAACTTGCCATTGCAATAGATGTAGGCTTTGCCTTCCTCCTGGTTCCACACACCCACGAAATGGTAATAAACCTTCTTCTCGGGCGAGATGCCGCTGGTACACCAGTTCCATTTGCTG
>ERZ1026898.1765-NODE-1765-length-10174-cov-5.697697_pt1 | contig 10174 bp, 10 predicted proteins | sample MGYA00380178_ERZ1026898 | MGnify/ENA primary metagenome ERZ1026898 (study PRJEB33269, sample SAMEA4719814) | human gut metagenome | biome: human-associated habitat; feature: organic feature; material: feces | place: Cameroon | collected 2013-10 ... | reverse complement strand
CATTTGGATACTGCGGCTGTCAATATCAGCGCAGGCTATTTCAACGAGCATCGCCTCCACGAGATGATCGACACCTATGCCATGTGTAAGAATGTCCTCAGACTTACGGCGATGCTCCAGCAGCAAACCGGCCATTTCCCGTATCAGGAGCGCATACACAGACGAGGCTCCATGTACGGCGCGCAAACCAGTCTCTTTGCGCCGATGATAGACAGGCAGCCGCAGAAGTGCGCGTGTAAGCTGCTGATGCCCCTGCCGGAAGAAACACGGCTCTATATGGGACAGCACCAGATCAGCTATGCACCGGAGTACATGATGGATCGTTCCGGAAACCTCTATATGTATCTGGAATGCCTAGAGGCTGCCGTGGAAGCAGAGGGCGTGTTTGCCTGCGATGATGCAGGTCAGCTGCCTACATTCTCAGCAGTTTGCGAAGGGACAAGATTCCTGCAGGTGTATACCTATGAGGAAGCTGTTGAGAGGCTTGAAGATGCGCAGGTAAACAGTTAAATTGAGAAGCCCAGCTCGCCTTTCTGGTGAACTGGGCTTCTACCCATTACACAATGGTGTCTTAAAATGTAATATTTTGTCGAGTTCATTCAATATAAGTGAAAAGACTAAAGGAGGATATGTTCATGAAACTTGAACGAGGATTACAATCAACGCATAATTTGAAAAAGAGCACTTATAGAATGCTTCGTAAGCTTCATTGTTTTGAATCTCGTGGAGCGATTAGAGATAGCCAAAGAATAGGAAGCGATTACTGCATCTTGATCTTCTTAAAGCATATGTCCGATACGTTACGGTGGCTGTATAAGGATTCGGGTTATACTGCTGTAGCAATCTTTGACCTTTGTGAGCAGATTGATAGTCTCGTACTATCAATTCGGAAGCGGAATCGTGTAAGTCGCGCAATGTTGGTTGCCTGTCTGAAGAAACACACCTGTGTCTTCAATCTATTAGAGGCAAATCATATAATGATCGAGTCAGCAAATAAGCAAGCTCAAGAAGAGTGGACAATAAAGTGCATCCCGGCATATATCTGCCAGTTCAAGAATGATGTTTAATACATGCCACATTGGAGGGAAGTAAATGTCGATTTCAATTGAACAAGCAAAAGATGAATTGACGCAGCTACTCGCGAAAAACAAACTATGCATTTTTGCGGGATCTGGGATTTCTGTACCTGCCCCGTCCAATTTACCCACATGGGATCAGTTTGTCGATAAGTATATCGAGATATGCGGAGAAGTTAACAAAGTTGTCGATTCAACAATGAAGTTTGGAGATATATTGGCTGATGCACCGAGTTATAAAACAAAAAGTGCAGTAAATACGTTGACTGTTCTAAAAGATAAAATAAGGCTTTGTAAGAAGCACGGCATGAGCACATCAATATACGATGACATGATGAATGAGTTGTTCTCCGGGCGAGAGCCAAATGACTATCACGAAACCATTGTCAACACAGATTATAAGTACATTTTAACAACGAACTACGATACATTGCTGGATAAAGCGGCAATGCGGCAAAAACATTATGATTTAGTTAGGAGGATCTATTCATATAAAGATTTGCAGAAAATTTCAGAGGCAGTATATACGGGAGAACCCGCAATTATTCATGTCCATGGGATTGCAACAGAGGTAGTGTTAGAAGATTTTGTCTTAACTGCGGATGACTACAAAAAGATCCGTGACAAAAACAAGGGCCTACGGACACTGCTTAACATCCTTTTTATGAATTATTCAATGCTAATGGTGGGTTATGGTGCAAGCGACCCACATCTAGAAGATGTAATCGAAGATATAAATCTAAGTTTTGGCTGGTTTGGTTCTGAAGACGTACTTGACCTGCCTATGTATTACCTGGTTATTAAGAAAGATAAGGTGTCCCCTATTTTTGATCAGCTAAAAAACAGAAATAGAACACGCATAATTGCTGTCAACTCTCATCAAGAAGCTCTTGATTTGCTAAAATTCCTACAAGTAAGGTTTCCAAGAATGCCCTGATGAATAGCTATGCCATATAAATACTTTTTTAGAATTCTTGTAATATTTTTGTGCGCAGAATCAACATAGTAATAGAAGCTCAAATGAAACGGAGGAGATACCCGATGTACAGCAGATAGCCCGTGCCTCATCAAACGAATCCGCGAGATAAAGTGCAAGTGCTTTGGCTGCCAAGTAAAGGAGAAAAACATGAAGAAAATCTCTGCGTTCATTCTGGCGATTGCCATGATTCTGGCAATGATGGTATCCGCAAGTGCGGCAGTAAAAGTTCCCGAGACACCAGATGGAGGAATTGGCCCGGTCGGTACGTGGCATATTACCGGCGATGGTGTCTATTTCAGAACAGGCCCCGGTACGAACTATCCCGCAATCGGGCAGCTTTTCAAGGGTGATTATTGTGACCGTCTGGGTGTTGACGGCGATTGGTATCACCTCCGCATGACCAGTGGTGCTAACTGTGGTAAGACCGGCTATGCACCTAGCCGGTATGTTGCCCCTGGTTATTTTTAATTCGCTATAAAGATACCGCAAAGGCAAATTTCTGCACGACCTAATATCGCATAACTTGGCACCGTCCCAAGCCGTTGAATCTCCTTGGGGCGGTGCCAAAACTATATTGATCTTAATTGGCCATAGTCCAATTCTCAAATCATGAGCTTAAAACGCCAACTCAACCACTGGTCGGTTGCTTTTTGAAGGTAAGACTGTACAATGAGGGTGAGGTGAACGCTATGGATCAGAAGTCTTTCGGTGAATTTATAGCTAATCTGCGTAGGGAAGCAGAGCTGACTCAACGCCAGGTTGCGAACACACTGCATGTAACAGATCGAGCCGTTAGCAAATGGGAACGCGGTCTTTGTTACCCGGATGTAACACTACTGGAACCGTTGGCTACCACGCTGAGAGTCAATGTAGAAGATCTACTGACTTGCCAGCGGAGAATATCTCCTGTTCAGGGTGACGAATTAGAAGCTCTCCAATCAGTACTGGAGATTTCGCAGGGGGAAAGCAGAATGCGCGCCCGACGTACTAGGTTATGGGCATTCATAGGCGTTGCTGTCCTACTGATACTTGCGATATTGATCACACTACAACATAATGGTGCGCTTCTACATCGACAACGCACCACATCCCCGGACGGGAGTACCATACTGACAGTATACAGAGATCAACTTCTGGATGGCAACTTCCACATTATGGCCAATCATCCAATTCATATGGAAGGCATTCGGTGCAGCAGCTGTGGACAACAACAGGCAAGATGGCTACACCATGTTCAATTGGATGACGGTCTTTCTTTTGTTGATGAACTATTATGGTCTGCGAACAGCCGCTATCTGCTGATCTCTGGCACTACTGGATACCGCTCCGCTCCAACATATCTCGCCCTTTGGGATTGGGGGCAGAGTGAGACCGAAGAAACCATTCATGCAAAAAATATTCATCTGTCCATCTTACAGCAGTTGTCCGGCTACGACGCGTACTATGAATATACAGTAGAGGATAAGCCGCTGCCTGTTGAATCACCAGAGCCAATGCTGCCCGCTTTGCCAGGGAACGGCTGGATGCCATCAGTGACCTTATCCGACGTTCATTGGGACGGCAGTAGTCATCAACTTACCATGCTTTTTGCCTACGATGGCACGGACAATATGCCTCACCACGGGGAACTAGTATATGACGCAGATACAGATGTAGTTCTATCAGCAATCGAAGCAACCCCGATGACTCGTTTGGAAGGAGCGGACTAATAATGAGAAGAATTGGTTCTTTTTTTATAAGCGTTTTGTGTGTATTGGCACTGTGTAGCTGCGGTGACAAAAACAGCATTACTCGCTGGCAATGGACATCAGTGGAGGTCACTGCGCCGGATAGTTTTGGCAACATCCTTGGACTGGCAAAAGCAAATAATGACATTTTTGTTGCCTCCTATAGCTCTCTTGGACGGTATAAGGATGGTGTAATCACCTTTCTGGACACCATTTACTCCCGCGAAGAACCCGCTATGATTTACGGTATTACCAGCTATGGAGATACGCTTTACTTGCTGACAGGAGAGATGCGCCCCCAATATACGGACAACGGTGAAGTGCGGGAAAACCCCGATTTTTCCGGTCAGTATACCTTGATCTCCTACCATAATGGACTACGCGCGGAAAGTTTCCCGTTTCAACTGAGCAAAAATGACTGCCTGTCCGGATTATTGGCTTTGTCTGACGAATACATACTGAGTTGGACATCTACTAACGTCTGGGTAGTGTCTTTAAAAGACGGCAACGTTTATCCGCAGCAGGTGACCGGTGAGATTATCGCACCTGCCACAAGCCAATCCGGAATGTGGATGTGGGCGAAACAGGAGGATACCTTCGGATATTATCCTCTATCAGCGCAGCAAGATGCGATGGGTGAATACATCACCTCAGAAGGATGTCCCTCAAACTGCGCCGCCAGTATTTCCGATAATGCCGGGTGTCTACTGAACACCGGCGCAACATTTTCGCTCTATGACGTGAAAAGTGAGACTTCCGTGGAACTGACTAACTGGCACGAATGTGCACTGGCTGAGGCCATGGTGACGAGTATTGTACAGCTTGACACCGATACTTGGGTATGCGCATCCTATTTGGATGGAAAACTTTGGCAGCTTCATCGGCAGGAGTTGGAAAATGCAAAAAACACCATTCATATCGCAGCAGCGTTTGGCTCGGCAGAGTTGGATAACTTGGTGGCCCAGTTCGAAAAAATGCACAAAGACTGCGCCGTTGTGGTTGACTACTATCCGGATAACGCTTACGACCGCCTGTGTACGGAAATCATGGCAGGCGATGGCCCGGACGTGTTGAACCTGTATGGACTGTCACTGCCCGTGGATTCCCCGTACTTGGAGGATCTCTACACATATATGGACAATGACGCAGACTTGAACCGCTCCGACTTTGTGCCGACCGTGTTGTCATCATTGGACGTCAACGGAACGCTACGCTCGATTCCTGCCACCTATGATATTGTGACACTAAGCGCAAGAGCCTCCGATGTCAGTGATCGTACACGCTGGACGTTCGAGGAAATGCGGTCCATATTGGCGCAGCGCCCTCAGTTACATCTGCTGCCGAAGGAATGGACGCGTACAGAATTTTTAAAGTGGATCGCCAGCATCAGTACGGGAGAATATATCGACTGGGCGACTCACACGTCAAGTTACGACAGTGAGAACTTTCAGGAGTATCTTCGTTTTTGTGAATCCTTGCCAGAAACAATGACAGGGCAAACCGAAGACAGCGTATGGAACTACCTTACACATCTTGATATTATACAAAATGCCGCCAGTTTGCAGCAGTTGGCCGAATTATGGGATGAGCCTTTTACACTCGTCGGCTTTCCAACGGGAAGCGGCAGCGGGAGTTTCATTGAGTGCACAACGTTACATTTGGGTATTTCCTCTAATAGTCAAAAGAAAGATTTGGCATGGGCATTTATAAAGCTTGCTTTGAGTCAAGAAAACCAGCAGCGGTTGGCCGAGCGTATGTATTCGCCAGTGCGAAAAGATGTAATGGAAGCTCAAATCAACGCAACTGTGTCCGATGATGCCGCTCAGAAACAATATCTGCAATTGATCTCGCAACCATTGGTTTTTATTGGCTACAACGAAGACGTGGCTCAGATAGTTCTGGATGAGGGAACAGCTTATTTTGAAGGCAAGTACACAGTATATGAGGCGGCAGAACGTATTCAAAACCGCGTAACAATTTACCTTTCTGAAATCGGATGACAGGGAAATACTCATGAACAAACGCCATCTAAAAAAAACATACCTCTATTTGCTCCCCAGCAGCTTGGGAACAACGCTGTTTTATACAGCGCCATTCTTTGTTATGCTAATCTTTGCTTTGGGGGGTAAGAACGACATAATCGAATTGGGCAAAAACCACGCCTTTTCTGTCGGCGCACAAAACACGATTGTGTTCCTGGCGTGTGGTATAGGATCCGCGCTATTGTTGGGAATGTGTGTTTCACTGGTACTGCAGCCACAAAGTTTTTCGATAAAACTCATAATGCTGATACCGTTGATGATTCCTTCCGCCGCCGTAGCGGTAATTTGGCGCGCGCTAATTCCGCAAGAAGGTTTAGTTGTGTTAATCCTATTGCTGGTATGGAAAGTCACCGGAATCAACGCTGTGTTGTTCTCTGCTGCCCACAGTAGAATCCCTATCGAAATCGTGGAAAGTGGCAGATTGGACGGAGCAGGTAGAATCCGATTGTTCTTTCGCATCAAATGGCCATTTTTAGCTAGCAGTGTATTTTTTGCCTCGTTAATCGACCTGTTCTTTGCATGGCGCACCTTCAGAGAGGTCTACCTTCTAACAGGTGACTATCCCCATGATAGTATTTATCTAATTCAGCACTATTTAATGCACATGTTTCGCCGTTTGCAATACGGCAGATTGGCCACAGCTTCATTGGTGGTCATCGTACTCGTGGTGGCTGTGACGGGAGTTGCACTTCTCCTAACCAATACCTGGGGAAAGGATATAGATCAATGAAAGCCCTATCAAAAGCTCTTCTCGCGACGAGTTCCTTTGTTCCCATAGGTGTGTTAATGTGGCTTGCAATTCCGCAACTTCCTCTGCTGTTTGGAAATCGCACCTATTGGCGCGGGTATGCTGCGACCTTTGGCCTGACAGCTATAATCGTAGTCGGTCAATTAGCAATTGCGCTATTGGCTGCTTATGGGTTGGCGCGGTGGAGTGGTCGTGGCCGTAATATAGCCTTTTTGCTGTACTGCCTATTAACATTATTACCAGCGCAGGTGATGCTATTGCCGAATTATTTGGTCTGTCGAATGTTAGGATTGTTGAATACCCGCATCTCCGTTGTACTGCTTGGTGTGTTTTCCCCTTTAGCTGTATTTCTATTAGCCCGTTCCATGCAGCGCATCGGCAGGGAACAAGGCGAGGCCGCGTCGCTGGATGGTGCCGGAGAGTGGACTCTATTCAGACGCATCTATCTGCCACAAGTAAAGGATGTTTCTCTGATCGCTGCGGGATTGGCTTTTTTAGATCAGTGGAACATGGTAGAAATACCGTTGGTACTGCTATCGGATGAAGAAAAGTACCCCCTATCCATTTTGTTGTCCCGCACGGACTTCCCCACTCCTTATGCTGGGGCGGCCGTGTATATGCTGCCAATGGTAGTTATGCTCAGCACACTGCTTGTCGTTCGTGTCATTTCGATTTTACGTCGTAACCATTAGATTCGGTAGTTATATTGACTGCCTACGGCGAGACACCGTTGAATCAAGATCACCGCCTGTTGCATGCGGAAGATATATTTGCATATCTACTGTAGGAAAAAACTTGCCATTAAAAGATGCCAAGCTTTTTCATATACCAGAGTGTTAACATCGCCATGGAGAAGCCGTTATTTCGCAACAACGCTCTTTGTTACCACTGTTCTTGAATCACTACCAAAAGCGTCCTTAGCATAAATCGTTACGATTGCGCGATACGTTCTTCCCGATACTCCCGAATAAGTATAAGACCCGCTAAACTCGTCTGTGTTGCTTCCTAGTAAGCCATTATGGAGTAGCGCCCAGTGTGCGCAAATAAAGCGTTCTACATATCGTCTGAAGTCCAGTTCAGGCTCATACGGAATCGGGCTTTCCTTCTATCATTTGCAACGAAGAAAAATGTTTTCTCAAAACGCCTTATCTTTTGTAATATTTTTAAATTCCAAATCAACAATAGGACAGAGGTAGCAAGTCAAAGATGATATATGATGACAAACCGTAACTTTGACAGCTTAGTGCCTATATAAGTAATCATTAAACATCTTACATAGACGCAATGCCAGTTATGGGGTGATGTAATATATGATTGTATTATTCTGCGCTGTATTGCCGTTTCTTAAAAATTCGTCAACGAACGAGAATAGAAAGATTTGCAGGCAAAAAAGTTGCAAAGTGACAACAATCAGCACCGAGGAGATCAACCTGCGAGTATATAACGAAAGGGATGTCGTCTTATGCAGAATACCCGTTTCTCAAAAAAGCACATGTATGGTGTTCTGTGGCTCGTTGCTGTAGCCGCCCTGTTCGCTATAGTATCGAAAGGAATCCCAAACTTCTCCATAGTGGGAACGGCGCTGCCCACAAGAGAATTTTCCGAAACAGCTGGCGATTCGGACGAAGTGCTATATGTGTACAATCTGCATTTTCGCAATACATCATGGTTCCCTGTTGTTGTCACTTCTGTAAGCTGTGATGATTTCTACGATTTCTACTTATGCCCCGATGGCGGATTTGATGGTTACGATGGGACGATATCAGGATTGTGCGGCGGGTTTTTACAAGCTGCTTTTTGGGAGAAATATGCCACCGTATTGAGTGAGAGATGTGCTCTCGCAGTAGACAGCAGTGATTTTGTTGTCCTATGCTTGAGCGACCGGTTTATTTCCGATAACTGCAATATAAGAGTGACAATCCATTATCGCCTGTTAAATGTTTTTCCTGCTACAAAAACAGTCATCTATCACTATGAACCACGATAGTTTAGAGTTCAACAAATTGGAGGTGATACCCGATGGGCGGCAAATAAGTACCCTCCGAGCAGATGATACCTGAAACAAAAGGAAAGTGACAAATATTGAATGGAGAAAAAATGATGAAAAAGAGATTGCTTTCCAGCCTCTTGGCACTTGTGATGTGCTTGCCTCTTAGTGTCTCCGCGTGGGCTTTCGAAGAAAGCAAGATAAATCAGGGAAATGATTTCGAGAGCAGCAAAATGAGCCAAAGTTATGGTAAAGTGGTTCTCTCTGAAAGAACCTCGCGCGACAGCTCAGACAGACTATATTTAGCTACATTTAGAGGGGCTTATAGCTATTATGCAGCTAATTATACTCACAACACAAGTTTAACACAGCCAAACGGATACATTATGGGTCAGAATAGTTATTCCAGTTTTCGTTTGGGCGCAGCAAGCTTTAAAAATGTAGGTTGCGAAGTTGCTGCAACATATAATGCACTCAGGGCAATCGGTAGACAGCCTACTTTGCCGAGTATTATCCGCACATTTGAGAAATACGGATATATTTTAGTTGAAGGCCTTGCTGGTTCTGACCCCTTTGCCATCGCAAACTACTTTGATTCTGCTGGTGTGAATTATGTTCAGTATGCAGAAAAGGCGAGCTATTCATCTTTTAAAAATAAGGTAGCTTCGAATGATAGTAATGTCTGGGCATATATTGTTTCATTTTGGACGAATGATACAAAAACCGCGCTGCACACTGTTATGTTTACGGTAGATAGTAGTGGTCACCTTCATACCTATAACCGATACGACAGCGATACAACCAGCCAGACAATTAATAGTCTGGATAACTTTGGAGTAAACTTTACAAGCAAATTTATTGTTGGATACGCGGTTTGCAGAGACAACAGGAGTATTAATGGATAGGTTCCCCCCAAAATTTTTAATTCGCCTTTTGTTGGTTCTTGTTTCAGTGATGCTCCTTCTCTGGGTTGTTTTTGAGATTGAAATTAACTTCAAAGCAAAAAACTTTCCCTGTAATCAGCAAAATACCGTTTGGAGCAGTCCTGACAGGTTCTTTACTATTGCTGTGTCTGATGAAGCAACGACTTCAATGGATGGTCGTATTCAACGATACGCATACGAGGCGTATATTATGTGGAGCGGAGAACGGTACTCAGTGTCTTTTGGATTTGATAGTACTGGATACATACCGCTGATCAGGGACGGCCGTTCCCCGCATCACGTCGATCTGTGTTTGCACGACAGCGAGGGAATCATCATAGAAACCGTATCTTGCAAATACGATATGCCTAACAAACACACGCTTAGACTCTCTCCTATTGATCAACAATCACCCGCAATTCTGCCCGAGACGCTCATTCTCGTGCGCGTTGATCCAAAATAAACTACCCCCTTCAGCCTTTTCGGTAAGCGTCAAATCTAACTGCGTATAAAAGGCCGCCATCTCAGCTGCTGCTCAGCGAGATGGCGGTCTTCTATTATTGCAGCATATAGCATTCTTCCGGGGCATTTGCGGGAAGCAGCTTTTCAGTCCATGCGGCATCCTCTTTGCTCAGCACCCGACTTGCTTATTCCTTTGATGGTTGCGGTCGACTCTTACGCGAAACACAGAT
>ERZ1026898.1764-NODE-1764-length-10175-cov-19.830040_pt1 | contig 10175 bp, 5 predicted proteins | sample MGYA00380178_ERZ1026898 | MGnify/ENA primary metagenome ERZ1026898 (study PRJEB33269, sample SAMEA4719814) | human gut metagenome | biome: human-associated habitat; feature: organic feature; material: feces | place: Cameroon | collected 2013-10 ... | reverse complement strand
CGCCGAAACACCAGCCGCCCCCGAAGAGACTCCCGCCGAATAGACACCCACGATGCGTAGATTCCTCGCACTTCTCCTGGCAACAGCCCTGGCGCTGACATCCGTCGCACAGGAACTGCCCCCCCGCGATTTCCTCGAACAGCTCCGACGCCCACTGGAACAGGAGGCGTGGGGAGAGGCGACGGGACGGCTGATCTCAAGCCGCAAGGGAAAGCCGAAGATCGAGGGGACGCTCCGCCTGAAGGTCTCTTTCACTTCAGAGGCGATGTACGCCCAGCTGACTCTCAATGAAAACAATTTCTACGGACTGGAGATGATGCGGGATACCGTCGGAAAGACCGCACAGCATCTCGACTTGCCCGAAGATGAGGTGGCGCCAGGACTCTTCGAGTTCGGCGTGAGGCCGGAGGACCTCTCCTTCGCATTCATTTTCTGGGATTTCGTCGAGGAACTCCCGCGCTCGTCCAGCAGATGGCAGAAGTGCCGTGTCCTTAAACTCATATCCCCTGACGGCAAGGAGACGGTCAACGTGTGGTTCGAGGCGGAGAACGGCTTCCCAATGGAGGCGGAATGGTATCGCGTCGGCGAAAGGAAGCCCTGGCGCAAACTCGTCCTCAAGGGCGCGAAACGCTTCAAGAACGGACTCTGGTTCGTCAAGGAAATGCAACTCTCCGGAGACGGCTGGAAGACCGCCGTCAAATTCGATTTCGCGGACAAGGAGGAGTTCTGACGGCTCCCCGGGGCTCCATCGCCCCCCAATTCGCCCAAATGAAGGGAAGCACAGATATTGAGCAGACAATCATGAAGAAAAGCATCCTCATCCTCGCCCTCCTCGCGACCCTTGCGCTTATCGCGTCCACCCCCCGGCTTCCGACTCAGTGGACAATATTCGAGGGAGTCCCCAAAGACTATGTTCCGGATCCGTCGGAGCTCGAGACGATTCCCGTGACATTCGGCGGAGTCGCGGGGAGGAGAGCGGAGATTTCGGAGAACGGGTTCGACATGGCGGAGGTCTTCGGCGAAAGGAAACCCTTGACCTGCTACTGGCTCTTTGCGCAGCTGGAATCCGATTCCGATTGCGGGTACTCCCTTGGAATCGGCGCAGACTGGTGGTTTGCGTGCAATCTCAATGGAATGGAGTTATTCTCGACTATGCAGACGGGCAATGTCCTTTCGCCGCCTTCGGTTCTGGACTATGTCTTAAAGGGAAGGCTCCGCAAGGGGACCAATACGATAGCCGTGAAGTTTGTTTCGGGCAGCTATCTCTCTGTAATCAAGATTGCCGGAGAGCTGGAGCTTGACGAGTTTCTTGAGTCTCCCGAGATCCGCGACATTCGGGGATTCTATGCCAGGCGTGGGGTGCCGCTCAAGACCGAGTCGACAGTTGCCGCAAGCATGAAGGAGATGATTGCGGAGAGGCGGGTTCCGCAGGGGTTTGTGGTCGACAGCAACTGGAACAAGCTGCTTCTGCCGTGGACGACGACCCTTGTCGAGAAGGCGAGGACAGGGGCGGACAACGGCGCCTTCAGTGTGCTGTCCGCGGATATGGACGGCCGTGATATGGTGGTCAGTGTCCGGGGCACGCCACCGCTCTCGCCCGATGAGAGGGTCTATGCGGTTCTCCGGACGGAAATGGGATCCCAGATGAACGGGCGCATCGGAACTCTTGAGGAGCTTGGCGCGGACTTCGCGGATGACGGAACCGCGACAGTGAGGATGAAGGATTTCCACAGCTTTTTGTACGGTGCGCCCGCGAAGGTGAAACTGGAGGTGGGGGTGGTCGACCGCAAGGGAAGCCCCGAGTATTCCGGGAAGGTGGAGTTGGGCGGCAGACCCTTCCCCGGCGAGAGGGCGGTCCTGCGCCTCGAGGAGACAACGGGAGGCGCAACCCCGATGCTCAACGGCAAGCCATTCTTCTTCAACGAACTTGTCATCCACCCGTTCATTCCACGCCGCACACTGCCGACGGGAATGGAGGGATATGACTCCCCCTTCAATGTGGTGGCCTCCCGCTTCGGCGGCAACGCGGCCTCCGAGAACTGGTGGTACGGGCCGGAAAAGTACGACTTCACGTGCGTCGACTGGCAGATCTGCGAGATGATAGACCAATATCCCGATTCCAAGATCGGGATATATCTCTTCTGCCATCCCGGCCAGTGGTATGGCAGGGAGTATCCTGACAGGCTCTCCCAGGACGAAAGGGGCGACGCCACCCAGGACTACTATCTCGCAAAGGTCAGATTCTCTGATCCGGATGTCCGCGCCGACGCGGCGAAGGCGGTCGCGGCGTTTGTGGCGCATTGCGAGAAGTATTTTGGCGGCAAGATCGTCCTCTACAATCTGATGGGCGGCATCTCCTGCGAATGGCAGGGATGGAATTGCCAGAACAGGCACTTTGCCGACTATAGTCCCGGCGAGCTTGTGGAGTTCAGGAAATACGCGGAGTCGAGGGGGCTCCGCGTGGACCGGCTGCCGATTCCAGAGGAGCGCCGGCACTCCTCCGGGGGCACATTGCGCACGCCGAAGGAGGATTCGCTCGCTGTCCTCTACGATGAATTCTACAGCAAGTCGATTGCGGATTTCATCAATCTGCTCGCGAGGACGGTCAAGGAAAACTGCTCCGGCGACAAGCTTGTGGGCGCATACTATGGCTATCACATGGAGTATTCCAACATGGGCAACGGCCGCAACAAGGGCGGACACAACATGACGGGCACTCTGCTCGAATCGCCATACGTTGACTTTCTAATCTCGCCACAGAGCTACTCGATCCGAACTCTCGGCGCGCCAAATGGAGAAATGAAGCCCTATGGCTCTCTGAAGCTCGCCGGCAAACTCTCCATGATTGAGGACGACACGCGCACACATCTGATCGAGAAGAGCGGCCAGAGCCAGGCGCTCAACCTCGATCAGACACTCAAGGTACTTACGCGAAACGCGGGCATGTATCTCTGCCACAGAAGCCCGATAAATGAGCTGGGAGTCCACGGCGGAAACGAATTCGACGCCCCGGAAATCCGCGGGCTCTTCGGAAGGATTCTCAAGGCCGGACAGTTCATCATGGAACAGAACCGCCCGGATCCCGTCGAGGTGGCGTTTGTCGTCGACGAAGGGTCCATAATGTATTTTTCGGATGACTTCAAGACCGCGACGGAGGTGGATGAGGACGACTACAGGTATTCCTACACGGGGGATCTCGTCATCAAGCCGAACCGCAGTTTTGTGCAGCTTTCCGGCGAATCCATCGGCAATCAGCGCTTCATGCTGGCGCGCTTCGGCGCTCCGGCGGATGTGATCCTGCTTGAGGACGTCGCGAGGAATGCCGCCAGGTACAAGCTGGTCGTCTTCCTGAACGCATACAGGGATTCGGAGGCGCTTCGCCAGGCCGTCACGGCTGTCAGAAACGCGGGCTCGACAGCCGTATTCACCTACGGGGCAGGCTTCATCGACGAAGAGGGATTCTCCGGGGAAAAGACGGGCGACCTGATTGGAATGGACGTTGAGAAGGCTGGGCCGGGAAGCCTCCGCCTGGAATGGCAGGACGGACACTGCACCGGAGCGGACTACAGGATCGAGCCGCGCTTCGCCGTCACAGATTCCGAGGCGATTCCTCTGGCGGTCTACGCGGATGACGGGACTCCGGCGGTCGCGCGGAAGGGCAGGATAGTCTTCTATGGCGGAGCAGCGCTCGACGTGGGATTCATTCGCTCGCTGGCCAGGGAGGCTGGGGCGCACATCTATGTCGAGACGGGGGATAATCTCTATGCCGGCGCATCCTGCATCAGCATCCATGCGCTCTGCGCAGGGGACAAGAGAATCTCGCTGCCGGGCAGGTTCACGGTCGTCGACGCCATCTCCGGGGAAACTCTCGCAGAGGACGCGGATTCTTTCACAGTCCGTATGGACGCGATGGACTCAAGAATCTTTCTGCTAAAATAACACCCGCCAACTATGGAATTCTTTGACACGCACACACACCTGCCTGACGGGGCGACGTCGGAGGAGGCGGAGACAATACTCGCCGAAGCCGCCGCCGCCGGAGTGAAGAACCTCCTACTCGCAGGAACCTCCGTCGGCGACGCGGCAGTGTACCTCCCCATTGTCGCCACACACACCGGAATCTATACAAGCGTGGGTGTCCATCCCGAGGCATGCCGCGGTTTCAACGAGACGGCGGACATGCCAAAGCTCCGCGGGTGGCTGAAGGAGCCATGGGTCGTCGCAATCGGTGAGGTCGGACTGGACGCACACTACGAGGAGCCATTCGCCGATGAGCAGGAAAGCTGCTTCAGGGCAATGCTCCGCCTCGCCGACGAAACAAACACGCCAGTCGTCATCCACTCCAGGGACGCATTCGAAAGGTGCTACAGAATCGTCGGGGAATGCCTCGCAAAGGACCACCCAATACAGGTCCATAGCTTCGCAGATACGCCGCGGGAACTTGACCTCTGGCTTGAAAGAAATGCGGTCTTCTCATACAATGGAATGGTGACTTTCAAAAAGGCCGATAATATCCGGACTACGCTGAGGCTCGTTCCACTGGATAGACTGCTCCTCGAAACCGATGCACCCTATCTGACGCCTACGCCGTTCCGGGGACAGCCAAACTCCTCAAAGTATATCCCGCTCATCGCACAAAGAATCGCCGATGAACGAAACCTGACTCTCGAGGAGGTCGCTAAAATCACAACCGAAAACGCCCGTCGCTTCTTCCGACTCCCGTAAAAAACGGGGCACAAGAACCACAAAAAACAGTATAAGAAACCACGAAAAGCACGAAATACACGAAAAACATTTGAACCACGAATGGACACGAATGGACACGAAAGTAGGGAGGAGGGAGAAGAAAGGAGAAAGTAGTGCGTGGACACTTTGCAGTGGGCTTCCGTCAAGGAGGAGGGATTGAACCACGAATATTACATTTTTTCGTGTGTTTCGTGCTTTTCGTGGTTTAAATGATTTCTATTATTCGTGTCCATTCGTGTCCATTAGTGGTTCTTTCCCTTCAATGGACGGGCGCGCCATCCAAGCACTACCCTCTTCTTTCTTCTCCCTCCTCCCTACTTTATCAAACAGGCTTATATTGCGTCGTTTACTATAAGAAACCATAGCTGAGGGAAAATGCCCACTGCAGATAATGAATGACAACCAGGCACATTTTTGTTTCTCGACGCTGACGGATAGGACGTCGGCCCTCGAAATGTGCCCGCATTTTGCTTGCTTGCGCGAACAACGTGAGCGCAAGCAAGCAAGCAAGCAAGCAAGCAAGCAAGCAAGCAAGCAAGCAAGCAAGCAAGCTTGGTGCTGCGTAGCGTAACCCTGTCCCGCTACAACCTATTCCCTGTGAACTCCGCATAATCGGCTTCTGCTGATTGTGCGGAGTTTTTGCGTTCCTGAAATCCTGCCATAAGGAGTCCTTACAGGACACGCAGACTCCTTGATTCCCTTTTCTCTTTTGTCCCTATCATACACTGCAAATCAATCCAACACAATGAAGATGCTAAAAATTACCAGGCTTGCCCTCCTGTCGTTCCTGTTCTCATGTCTTGCTCTTTTTGCGGCGGAGACTACCCGTGTCACCAATCTGACTGCCACGCCCCGCACACCCTGGAACGGTTTGGTGGATATCACCTACTCCCTGGAGTGTGACACTCCAGACGCCGTCATGGCCGTCTCCTTCCAGGGATTCGACTACGACTGGAACGAGTCCATTCCCATGACCACCCTCACGGGAGACGGGGCGGGCGGGGAGCTGCTGCCGGCCGGCGGCCCCTACCACATTGTCTGGGATTCCGCCAACGACTGGCCCGAGGGACACTCCTCCGAGTTCACCGTGACCGCAACGGCGGAGGTGAAGGAGACCACGCCTCTCTATCTTGTGGTTGACCTGAACACGGGCGCAGTCACCCCATCCGCCGCGGGTCCCGATCTCTCCAATGACACATGCCGCACCACGGAGCTATGGCTGCGGCGCATCCCCAAAGGCACCTTCATCATGGGTTCCCCCGCATCGGAGGTGGGGAGGAATTCTGACGAAACACAGCATCAGGTCACCCTCACGGAGGATTTCTACATCGGCGTCTTCGAGATTACCCAGAAGCAGTACTCCCTTATCTACGGCAGCAACCCGTCATTCTACGAGGGGGACACCCGCCCCGTGGAAAGTGTTTCCTACAATGACATCCGAGGAACGGGGGGCACGGCTGGCGCAGGATGGCCAGCCTACGGCCATGCGGTGGACGAGGATTCCTTCCTGGGAAAACTCCGCGCCAAGACTGGACAGACCTTTGACTTGCCTACGGAAGCACAATGGGAGTACGCCTGCCGCGCGGGAACCACCACCGCCCTCAACACGGGAAAGAACCTGACATCAGAGGAGCAGGATTCCGCCATGGACGAGGCAGGAAGATACGACTACAATCAAAATGACGGCAAGGGTGGCTATTCCTACACTCACACAAAGGTGGGCTCCTATCTGCCGAATGCCTGGGGGCTCTACGACATGCACGGAAATGTGTGGGAGTGGTGCCTGGACTGGTGGAAGGAAGATCTTGGCAGTTCCGCCGTGACGGATCCCAAAGGCCCCAATTCGGGCTCCGACCGGGTGATGCGCGGTGGCGGTTGGAGCATCAGCTACGCGCAGAGTTGCCGGTCGGCTCACCGCAGCAGCTACGCCCCGTACTACCACGACCTCAACAGCGGCGGGTTCCGTGTTGTCTTGCTGTTGACAGCGGATGCAGAGGAGCCAGAGCCGACCCCGGAGCCGGATTTCACATCCGACTATATCGTGGTAAACCTGAATACTGGCGCAGTCACTTCATCCTCCACGGGACCCGACCTCTCCGACGACACGTGCCGCACCACGGAACTGTGGTTCCGGCGCATCCCGAAGGGTACTTTCATCATGGGATCTCCAGAAGGTGAAGTGGGGAGGGAAGTTACAATTAGAAAAGAAACCCTGCATCAGGTCACCCTCACGGAGGATTTCTACATCGGCGTCTTCGAGATTACCCAGAAGCAGTATTCACTTATCTACGGCAGCAACCCGTCATCCCACTATGGGGGCACGCGCCCCGTGGAAAGTGTTTCCTACAATGACATCCGAGGAACGGGGAGCACGGATGGCGCAGGGTGGCCATCCTACGGCCATGCGGTGGACAGCGGCTCCTTCCTGGGAAAACTCCGTGCAAAGACGGGGAAGACCTTCGACTTGCCTACGGAAGCGCAATGGGAGTACGCCTGCCGCGCAGGAACCACCACCGCCCTCAATACGGGAAAGAACCTGACATCAGAGGAGCAGGATTCCGCCATGGACGAGGCTGGAAGATATGGTTACAATGAAAATGACGGCAAGGGGGGGTATTCCTCCAATCACACCGAGGTGGGCTCCTATCTGCCAAACGCCTGGGGACTCTATGACATGCATGGAAATGTGTGGGAGTGGTGCCTGGACTGGTGGAATTCTGACCTGAGCAGTTCCGCCGTGACGGATCCCAAAGGCCCCAACTCGGGCTCCGGCCGGGTGGTGCGCGGTGGCAGTTGGAACAACGGCGCGCAGTATTGCCGGTCGGCTTACCGCTACTACAACCCCCCGTCCTACAGCGGCCGCAGCACTTACGGGTTCCGTGTTGTCTTGCTGTTGACAGCGGATGCAGAGGAGCCAGAGCCGACTCCGGAGCCGGATTTCACCTCCGACTACCTCGTGGTAAACCTGAACACGGGCGCTGTCACCCCATCCACCATGGGACCTGACCTCACCGACGATACCTGCCGCACCACGGAACTGTGGCTGCGACGCATCCCGAAGGGCACCTTCATCATGGGTTCACCAGAATATGAGGTGGGAAGAGGCTCTTACGAAACACAGCACCAGGTCACCCTCACGGAGGATTTCTACATCGGCGTCTTCGAGATTACCCAGAAGCAGTATTCACTTATCTACGGCAGCAACCCGTCATCCCACTATGGGGGCACGCGCCCCGTGGAAAGTGTTTCCTACAATGACATCCGAGGAACGGGGAGCACGGATGGCGCAGGGTGGCCATCCTACGGCCATGCGGTGGACAGCGGCTCCTTCCTGGGAAAACTCCGTGCAAAGACGGGGAAGACCTTCGACTTGCCTACGGAAGCGCAATGGGAGTACGCCTGCCGCGCAGGAACCACCACCGCCCTCAATACGGGAAAGAACCTGACATCAGAGGAGCAGGATTCCGCCATGGACGAGGCTGGAAGATATGGTTACAATGAAAATGACGGCAAGGGGGGGTATTCCTCCAATCACACCGAGGTGGGCTCCTATCTGCCAAACGCCTGGGGACTCTATGACATGCATGGAAATGTCTATGAATGGTGCCTGGACTGGTATACGTCCGACCTTGGCAGTTCCGCCGTGACGGATCCCAAAGGCCCCGCCTCGGGCTCTTCCCGGGTGATACGCAGTGGCAGTTGTCTCTACTACGCGCGGGTTTGCCGGTCGGCGTCCCGCGGCGGCAACGACCCGTCCTACGTCAGCAGCTACAGCGGGTTCCGTGTTGTCTTGCTCCCCTAGTTCCATTGCATTCTAGGCGGAGCCAGCAGGCCGGTTGCGTGCTTTCGTCAAGGAGCATCGCAAGCGCGTCGCCAGCGGATGCGGGCGGCTATGCCAACGGTTTCCGCATTGTCTTGCACCCTTAGTTTCTCATGGATACAACCAAGAATACCACCACCATGAAAAGGCTTTCCTCACTCATCTTTTCCGCGCTGTTTTTCCTTCTGCTTTCTGCCGGGGCGTCCCTGAGCGCGGCGGAGTCCCCTGCGTTCTCCGTTGAGAACCGCAGCCTGCATTTGATGAACGGCAGCGCATTCGTCTCACCTGTCGCCACCACTGGGGCAAAGGGGGCGAGGCTCCTGGCGGAGGGCGCGGCGGCATCGGCCTGGTCGGCGGAATCCCCTATTTGGGACACGGCCACTGTTGAGGACGGATACTACACATTGGCGTTGTCGGAGGGCGACAGCGCCTCGTCGGAGGTCCTGGTGATCAACGACGCAGGGGTGGTCATCCACGACGGCACGCTGGAGGCGGACGAGGTATGGGCGGCGGGCGTCATCCACGTCGTCAGGAACAGCGTCCGGATTCCCGCAGGGCGCCGCCTGGTCATCGCCAACGGCGCGGTGGTGAAGTTCTGCCAGGGGACGGGCATCGTCAACGAGGGAACCCTCTCCGCCATCTCGGCTACTCTGACCGCATTCGAGGACGACACGGTGAAGGGCGACACAAACCTGGACGGCAAAGCCACCACTCCTGCCGCAGATACCTACGCCGTCAGGAACAATGGCACCCTGACCGCCATCGGATGCACCCTCAAGTACGCGACCCCCGACAGCGTCTTCGAGTCAACAACCATTGCGGACGGGGCATTCGAGCGCTGTGGCGAAATCACCCAGGTGGTCATTCCCCCGGATGTCGACCACATCGGCGGAAATGCCTTCCAGGGATGCTCAAACTTGACCAATGTGACATTCCAGGGAAGCAACACCACCGTGGCGGATACCGCCTTCGATGGATGCGACAATATCGGGAACGTCTACTTCCCCAATGATCTTCCTAAACAAGAATATGCCTTCGGCAATTCCCAGCCCACCATCAACGTGGGCAGAACCTCCTATCCCGAGACCTGGGGCGGATATCCCGTGGTCGACGCATACGCGAACAGCATCCTGGCACGGCCGGAAATCCAGTCCCTCCAGAATGAGGTCGCCGCATTGTCCAACGACCTACGGACGCTTCTGGCGCTGCTGGGGGAGACCGGCTCCGCCTCCCAGGTCCTCACCAAGGGGGAGGACGGCGGCTACGCCTGGAAGAATGCGGATGCATTGGGAAGCGAGGTCATGGAAATCAAGCTGGAGGCGGGCTGGAACCTGGTGGCGATGCCGGGACGAGTCGCCTTCGACGAGAGCACGGAGGCACTCCTTAAGAACATCGAAATCTTCACCTTTGACAAGAAGACCAAGGTCTACCAGCCCTCCGAAGGACTGGAACCCCTGGCGTCTTATTGGATGAGAGCCCCCGAACCCTGCACAATCCACTTCCTCGTCATCGCGGAAACGCCGTAGGCAGTTCCGATCCACGAATGGACACAAAAATAAAACATTTGAACCACGAATGGACACGAATGGACACGAAAGTAGGGAGGAGG
>ERZ1026898.1763-NODE-1763-length-10177-cov-32.812982_pt1 | contig 10177 bp, 16 predicted proteins | sample MGYA00380178_ERZ1026898 | MGnify/ENA primary metagenome ERZ1026898 (study PRJEB33269, sample SAMEA4719814) | human gut metagenome | biome: human-associated habitat; feature: organic feature; material: feces | place: Cameroon | collected 2013-10 ... | reverse complement strand
AGCCACGGGTCCCATAAAGATAAGGCTCTCGGACACCGCTTTGTCGGTCAAGCGAAGGTTGGGCTTGTTTTTTGCTAGTTCGCCATCCCTTTAGGGTGGCATCTAGCAAAAACAAGCCTTACCCGAGGGCGAGAAGGTGGTTTCGGCATGGAAGGGCGACAGCGTGAAGCGGTGATTATTTGGTAGGCGACGTGTGGGAGCCCACCCCCTGGGGGGAGGGCGCACGGGTATACGGGTGCTGACGGCAGCACCGCGCCATGGATGAGAAATGTTAAAGCGGTGCTACCGACAGCGCCCGTATATGGGTGGGGCAGAGGGGGGATTTGCCCGAGGTCTGCTTTTCTTCTAGCTTACTGTCTGCTATTTGTAGATATCGTCTTCATGGTGTTATTTTTTGGTCGTTGTTAATTTTCTTCATTTGCTCATTTAGTGCGCAAGCAGGCTCTAAGGGGAACGGTATCGGGGTGTTTTGGGGGTGGTTTAGGGGTTGTTTTGTGGGTCTCAGTTTTGGGTGACCCCCAAAACTGGGTGTTACACGTTGTGTACCAATTATTTAGAAGATTTTTCTTTGGCACTCTAACGGCGGTGCTACTGCACCGCCGAAAGCGCATTCTGATTACAACTTTCTTCCTCAGTTTTCTATCTATCTCTGTACTCTAAGACTTAGGTTTACTTCGGTGGCAACGAAGCAGTTGCCGTGTCAAAATATTGTAACCCAAAAAGGCTGACACTTAATGTGCCAGCCTTAAAGTAGTTTTCGCATACAACTTGAAACCTAAAAACTTATGACTTTAATTCATTTTTAAGAATATGCATTCATCTTTTACTCAATATCTTGTTTAGAACGGGTCACCGAAGATGTTGTGAAGTTCATTCACATCTTTTTCGGTCTGTATCTCATTTCGTTTGATGAGTTCATACATTTTTCTTATCTCATCTTTATACATTTCTATCTGCTTTTCTATCTGATTATTCACCATTTTTCGTGCATTTACATATCTATCAATCTTCGCTTTCGACATGTTGGCAGTAATCTCTGATTGTCGCTCAGCCCATTTTCTGAACTGCTCTACTGTTCGAGGATTTGCTTTTTCATGTCTCTCCTTTTGCTCTTTCAAACTCTGAAGATTAATCAATCGGCCTGTATTTATTTCGTCTGGTACCCACCATTCACCATGTTCTTTGGAGATTTCGAGAGCCACTTGCCTGCATGCTTCCCGATACTCTTCAGAAAGGTTTTCATCTTTGCTCTTTAGTATTAATCTGTTCATTATTATCTTCTCTGTTCGGCTCGGGTCTTCTGTCTCTGTCTGTCTTTGAGGTTTGAAGTGGGAGTGCAAGAACTTGGTATTGAACAGCTGCAATTTTTTACATCTGTTTGTTCTCTCCTTCAGTCTAGTTGGTCCCTTTGTTATCCACTTTGCATAGATGAAACAGAAAAGCCACTCTGAGCAAGTGAAGAAGGTGGCAGCAAGACTGTCTAAGTTGTCGAAAGCATTGAGGGACAAATCGACAACATGATTATCTCCTAGGTCTATCCATTTTCTACCCTCGCTATTCATTGAAAACTCTACACGCCAAACATCTATCTTTTTTGCGCCCTCGATTGGTATCTCTTGATCAACGGCTGTTCCTGGTACCACACAAACTTGCTTTGAGCGGATTTCGGTTTCTTTCGTCTTCGGGTTCCGATATTCGTATGTGACTTTCTGAAGGTCGCATAAGCCATCCTTCACCCAGGTGTCTTTAATGTAGAACTTTCCGGTATTTGTTTCTAGTTCGAGTGTCTTATTATACAATTTGGTGCTGAGTGCTGATTTCGGGCTACCCCATTTAAGAGAGTTCCAGGTTCTTCCGGTCTTCGTCTCTTTACCATGTGCTCCCAAATGAATAGGGATTCGCCAAGTGTCGTCTCCGTCGTCTGTGTTTGGGGCTATGTGGCTTTGGTGAACTTTCCAAATCTTGTCTTTTATATATTTGTTGGCCAAGTCTTGCGGCTTCATTCCGTTGTCGAAGATGGTGAGGTCACAGCAGACATCAACTCGGGAAATACCTCTATATTCATAACCATATTTTACAATGAAGCTAGTAAGTTGTTGCACTGGTTGTGGTTGATATAGGGTTCGGTTGGCCAATCTGATATGGCAAGATTCTGGCTCGAAGATTCCACCATTTTTCTTTAGAGAGTAGGGATTTCGTTCTATCTCTAAGAAGGGGTGATGGCCATTCATTAGGGTGAATTTCTCTCGGTATTGAGGTGTTCCATATTCACGTTCCTCTACTGTCCAACCTAGAGCCTTGAAGTACGCAGCATTCATAACAACCCCTTTTGGCTCCAGGCAATACACCGAGAGCCAATCCAAGTTGATGCACTTGATTTTGTTTGGCGTTGTTATGAGTTGCTGCATAAGTTATATTTTTATTTTATAAATTTATCGTCTTATTCAATTTTTTATTGAGATAGATATTTATCTGATTTTTTATCGTATCTCCAACTATCTTTAGTTCATTGCCGTTTTCATGTCTCATCTGATACACTGCTAGTTGCGAGTTTTCGTTGAACTCGTAATCTAGCAGTCTGTATCCATCGAGAGCATAATTTTTTGCAGTAGCATTTGCTACTCTTTCGATTTTGTTCTCGTCCATAATTTCATTTTAAATTGGTTTAACACCGTCTAGTTCGGGATGCCCTGGTATGCTTCCGTTATTACCTTGTGTTTGTTCTGTGAGACCTCCACAAAGTTCAATCTCCTTCACATACAAATTCACTCCGGTCTCCATTTGGCGAGTAGTAGGGGAAGAGTATACACGAAAGTTTGGTGTACCTCGAAGGAAGACTTTTACACCCTTCTTTAGGTATTGGGTCAATCCTTTGCCATCTCCGTTAAGCGAGCATGATACCCAGGTGGTCTGAGTGGAAATCGCTCCCGTCTGTTGATCAACCCATTTTTCACTGTGAGCAACACGGAAGGAAACAAATTTGTTACCATTGTACTCCTTGATTTCTGCATCGGCTCCAAGGTTGCCGACAATTTCTAATCTAATCATAATCTAACATATTTAAAATTTCTTGATTATATTTCCATTCTGCTTTGATAAAAGCAGTAACTTCTTCAATTTCTTCAGCGGATTTATTATTGTTCATCCACATCTTCATCTCACCCAAACACATATAGTAATCGTGTTCAGATTTCATAATTATTCTGCAAGATTTCTTGATACATAGCTGAAATACGTATTCACAATCTGTTGTTAGATAATCGATATAGAAAACACCTTCATCAGATATTTCTACAGTTGTTTTTTCATTTTCTGCCATGGAGATTTTCTTTTTTGTTTTTGTCGTATTTTCGGAATATTACCTCATCAAATCGAAAAGGAGGTGAGCACGCCCCGACAATTTGGGCGTGGCACATTTTTTGGTGCTTAAAGTAGCATCCTCGGCAACCGTTAACGGCTTTGACTACTTGCAGACGTATGCCATGGTATTTAACGATTGCACCTATATCAAGTACTTTCATTATCATTTTGGTTAAGAATAAATGTTTGTTGTCTTTTACTTAGGTTTATCACGGGGGCAACGAAGCAGATACCGTATCAAAATCTTGAATAGAGATACTCGTATGCGTTACCGGAATATCTTCTGAGTTCCTTTTTGAGAACCCCTTGAGAGCAGCACCAATTTAACAACCTTCTAGTTGTCGGCTTACTCATCATAAGTTTTGATGATACATCAGATACCCGAAGGTAGGTATCCGATTCAAGCAAGTGAAATATTTGCAGCATGAAAATTTTCTTATTTACCATATTTTTAGAGATAGCAGTTTGAGGAAATCAGCGATAAGCACGAATACTCTAAGGGTGATTATAGTTAGCAGAAACTCTTAAAATCTGATATCTGTGTGATAAAAGAAAGAAGCCGTGAAACGAGGATTTATTTTCGCTTCACGGCTATCTGCTATCGTGCGTCAGTTGCCGTTCAAAGTCGCTCCTCAGCGTTGCTTCTATCCTCAACTGACGGTGCAAAGATACGATTTTATTTCGTATGCCACCTAATTTTAGCTGATATTTTTTGCAGCCAAGCCCGATATTTAACTATTATCACTATAATTAGTATCAATAGCGCAATTATCGCCCATGGAAGCCAAACGAAAGTGTTAACGTGTTTAACAGCTTTTTTCGGTGTTTTGGAGTATATACTTGCTGAAGTACTATCTACTTTTTCGGTTTTTGCACTTTTAGCCGTCTTTGATATCACTATTTTGCCCCTACGATGGCGGTTGATGTCGGGCGGTTTCGGTTCAGCTGCCGTTCCATTTCTACCTGGTTCTGCGTTGTACCTGGTAGTATCAATGTGGTCTAGCATATCGTATACTATAGTAATAATACTGCTATCATCAACAACAGTACTTTTTGCTATTGATGATGATGTCTGCACTTTCTCTTGCTCAATTGTTTGCTTTGTCTTGCATCCGATTAGAGCAATTAGCATAATTATAAAGAGTAGTCTTTTCATTTTACCTGGTAGTTGAAGTTATAATGATGTCTTGGTGTTCGCTCCATGTCCCATTGTACGTGCATCCATATCGAGTGGGCCGAGTGCTCAAAGAGAACAGTATCTACACTTGGTAATGTTTTCAGAGATTGGAATATAGCTTTCGCTTCTTCCTCGTCTTTAACTCTGATGTCGGCTGCATTACCTTTTGTATGCCAGGAGTTCGGCACACCACCTACAGCTTTATTCAGTTCGGCACATCTATAACCGCTAGTGATAGTGATAGGTGTTTGGAGCATTCTTCGCAGAGGGTCAAGAACCATCTGCACACCGTATTGTATATTCCTCAATACTTCATCATTTGGAGTATTATTTATCTTCAACCTTTGAGCAGTTGAAGAGCGTATGAATTCTTCGAGGGTGAAGAAATCACTCTTTATCGTTTTTTGATTTTGTTTCCCCATACTGATAAATTTTATAGTTGATTTGATAAACGGACGCTGCAAAGATGAGAAGCTGAGCAACGAAGATTAAAACACCTGCTTCTATGTTATGCGTTTGGCTTACTACGATACTAGTTATACCGATAGCGATGGCAGCAGCAATACATAAAACGGCAGAAGAGAATTCTATCTTGTCTTTAGTATCTTGGCACATTTTTTCTAGGTTTTAAAACAAAAAAGGCCGATGCCTTACAAGAAGGTATCAGCCTTAATTGTATGATTAATGATTTTAGCGAGAACTCTCTTTATTGCTATCCGAGGTTACCACTTTCAACACCTTCGAGAGTAACGTTAACGGTGAACGTTGCAGTACCGATTTTTACTTCGATGGTAGCTGCCTGATCAGATTCGCCAGTGTTCTTGCTTGTGATTAAGCCGGCATTTGTGACCGTGCAGTATGAAGCACCGGATTTAACGGTACATGTTACAGCCTCGTTGTTTGGATTGGTGATACCTATCTGTGCAGTCATTTCTGAGCCAACAGTGTATGAGAGTGGGCTTACTCCTGGCTTTGGCTGAACTACTTCGCCATTACCTTCGTTAGCCATTGGACCATTGTTGAGGATCAATTCCGTGCCTACAGGATATGTCTCCAATTGATTGGCGGTCTTAACTCCGCTGATAGCATCATCGCTGACAACCATTACTGCGCTTGAACGCAACCAACCGCTATCGTTTTTGCGTGATTGGATAACAGCACCGAAATCTGCTTCATTTGACTTGATAGAGATAGCGTTGCCTGATGTTGACATAGTAACGGCTGCAAGGTCGTTGTTAGTGGAGATTGTGAAAGCGTCAGCTGGCTTTGAAACAGAGCCACTCTTATCACAATAAAGGCGAACAACGTCAAATCGCTCTGCCTTATAGGTGTATACACCGTTTGAAACGGAACCCTCACCGATTACTGTGCAGAAAGTAATGAGGTCGTTTCTCTGAACGCCCAAAGCAGCGTAGATACCTTCAGCAGTTGCGAAGTCTGCTCCATCCTTCTCACCTACGATTTCGAGGTTAGAAGTAGCATTCAGTTTATAATCAAAGCCTGGCAGTGAACCGCTTGCCAAGATAAAAGGAAGTGGATTGATATCGCCATCCTTATACTCATTAAAGGCTACGGAACCCTTAGCAGCAGCAGCTTTTTTAAAGCGGTTGAGGTTGCGAGAGTTGAACTGACGCATACACTGCATACCACTAGAATAGCCCTCGAAAGAGTGATCAGCGATAGACTTCAGCGTCTTATACGCTGCGCCAACAGTGGTCATCAGCATGCGCTGTCTCATCTGCGCTTCCGTGCGTGGGTTCTTAACATCATACACTCTGTCCTTAGTAATCTGCTTACCATCAAGGACACTGAAAGTCAAACTCTTGGTTGAGCCTTTACGAAGGCCGAAGAAACCTTTAGATTTTGCCATAATAAATACCTTTTAGTTATACAAAACAGTTAATACATTCGGAGGGGTCCCCCGGGGGGTGGGCGTGCCATGGTTGCAGCACGGCACCCGGATAGGGGGTGTACCTCACCGTGCGCAAAGGTACAAAAAGTTTCTGAACGCGACTTACTCCCGAGTTATCTGCGAGGTTTTCTCGGTTTTTCCGCTTTTCTTGAATTTTATTTTACGTTTTAACGATTAGTTTTTAACTTTATTTTTATGTGGTTAACCTCTCTTACGTTTACCAACACCCCGTAAGGGGTGGTGGTCGGGGGCGTGGTGGCATGCAAAAAGGCTGCTGATAAGCAGCCTTAAAGCGTGGCACCATGGTTATATTTTGCCGTGGTCGATGTAATATTCGATAGCTAGATTAATTACATTGTTTTTCTTCAGATTCTGCTTTGAGCAAAACTGCTCTAGCTTATCCAAGATTTCGATATCGAGTTTGCACCCGATAGCTTTTTGTCTTACTGCCATAATTTGATGATGTTAAAGATTAATATATAAATGATGATGAGGATAAGGCAGTAGATGAAGTGCTGCCTTGAAAATGGGTTGTCCATTTAGATACCTGTATAAGGGTTCACTCTTGCAGTTACCCATTTTTGTTTCTGTTGCGGTTCTTTGTATTTTTCGAATAGTTTCGGTAAATACTTATCTCCTTCCCTTGCTAATTTCATAACATCATAAGCGTCTACAGTTCTATACCATTCTGTACCATCTTCAAAATAAACATGTATCTTACTGTCTGCGCCATTGTTGTAATAGTTGAATAATCTTATTTTTTTCATAAATACTGCCTTATCCGTGCTGGCGAGGGCTGAAAAGTTGTTTTCTTATATAAAGTAGGTGTTCCTCTCTGAGGATCATGAAATATTCGGTATGCGCTATAGTCAACTTCAAGACGTTTAAGTCTTCAGCGAAGTTGTGGCGAAACCAATTGTGAGGGGAAGAGAGATAGCCCCATTTGGGGTTACCTGGTAACTTCATATTCTCCTGGAGCCAGGCTGCAAATGCTTTCTCAGCTGCGAGATAGTGGCCGATACCTCGTATCTCTATACTCGTACAACTAAGTAGGCGTTTTGCTGCCTTCCGTACATCGATTAACTTGCAAAAGGTTTTCTGCTCGATGGTGTTTGCACCATACATGAGGATTCCTTTACTGCACTTGTTAGCTAGCATATCGAGCGTTGCTTTCAACGCCCGATAGTACTTAAATGTCATTCTGCTCATAGGCTATTTACTACATAGTACATAAACTAGAGTGATTATCGCCCAATAGGCGAAGTGTACACACATCTTATCCAAAAATGTGAGGAATACCATGTCGGCATGGTCGAGGTTATTTTTCTTCATATCACGATAGCTTTTATGAGGGGTGGTTAGCCCCTCGTTACCTTATTTATTTATTTCGATAATTATCTATTGTTTGCTGAATTTCATCAGCTTGTTTTTGTTCTACTTTGCCAAGGCCTATGATTAGATATTTAGCCGCATTTAAAAACGCGAGTGCTTCTTTTCTAGATGCCCCATAGATTTTTGCATTAAAGTCTCCACAAAAATAATATGAGCCTTCAATATCATTCAGACTTCGCCATGTTGTAAAACCGTCCTTTTCATCTACTCTTTTAATAGCGAGGAATTCACGTGTGAAGCCACTATTAGAACGAACACTTTCTGAACGCACGACAACGTTTCCATAACCGATTTCACCGTTATCAAAATCTGTATTGTTGATGATATCGAGTTCATCCATCTTTTTGCGGATTTTTATTGCAACCTCTTCAACAACTGATTTAAGATTTTCAGTCATTCGCTTGTAGTCATCTCTTGCTAAAACCTTGTTTAAATCTACTGTCATAATAATGCGCTTAGCCGTGTTGCGCTAGGGCTTTAATCATTAAACATATATATTCTTTTATTATATAGAGAGGGGCGGTAAGCCCCTTTCTACTTTTTATTATTGTATTGTATTATTATACTCTTGCTGCATGATGGCTGAGTTTGTATGCAAATATATCTGCGTTGTTGCTATAGATGTATGTCCCATCAATTCACGCAATACATCAATTCTCATGCCATTGTTTATTGCTCTGCTTGCAAAGGTATGGCGAAGGAGATGAGGGCACGCCCTTACCCCGATGCGCTCGAAAGCAAGATATATTGCATATCGAAAACCTCTATCCTCCCATTTCTCAAAGATGGCACCCTCTTTCTTACCTCTGCACTCGATTGCAGAAAGAAGATAAGAAGGGAGAAAGATATATCTTTCTTTATTTCCTTTGCCTACGATGATGGCGGTAGCTGCCTTCATGTCAATATCTTCATATCTGAGATTACGACATTCAGAAACTCTAAGACCGCATGAGGACATCAGCATGATAGCTAGCTTTATATCTTCATTCTTCTCATTCTCAACGGCTCTAGCTATATCTTGAGAGTTGATAATATGAGGAATTGTCTTTTTCTTCTTAGGGCTCTCGATGTACTTTGCCGGATTGACTTCGAGGTTGTAGTTTCGCTGCATCCAATTATATAAACCTCTTATAGCTGAGATATTTGCGATGATGGTATTATTGCTTGCGCCTGCTGCCTTTCTCTGTGCGAGATAGATAGTTATATCATTTTGCTTTATTTCGCTCCATCTGCGGCCGTTATTTGCCCGAGCGAAAGAGCGCAAAGAAGTTTCGTATTGTCTAGCGGTATTTTCTGAATACCCTTTTGTCAAAACTAGATACTGAATATATTGACTAATCATGATAGCAGAGTTTTAAATTGGGCGGTGGTTGGGCGCCCATTACCTTCTTTATTCTGTTTCGTTAACGGAAATTACAATTTTATATTCGCAATTTTGATTTTGTATCATAAAAATCGCATTTTCTAAAGTCAAATTCGGGAATTTTTCTATTAAAGTTTGAAAAATTTTATTCGCTTCTAAGGGTTTATCTATAGTAATAACTATCCACATTCCCTTTGCTTGATAGGTATCCCAAATACCATATTTAGTGTTACCTATAAGATAACTCATAGATACGGAACCTACCACATTAAATTGATGCAATTTCATACCAGAGTTAACCAAAAAACTCTCTAGTTCGAATAATTCAGCGTATAACATATCACGATAGTTTAAGATTTTGGGTTGGACTATCCTTCCCTTATATCTACCACAAAGGTACGACTTTTTCGGGAGAAATGCAAGTTTTTTAAGTTAAAAGTATATACTTTTCTTTAACACTTTAGTTAAAAAGTATATACTTACTGAAGTAGCTTCTGCTTCAACATGAGGGCTGCATCCAGGGCGAGAGGGGCGGGTATGGTTCTAGCCCTGTAGGGGCTAGGTTCATGCCCACCCCTATCGCCCAACCTTCTTTGGCGCAAGTATGCATCCACGCTTACGCCCCGACACATCCATAAATAGCTTTTTCGTTCCATGGGTTTTCAGATAGCTTTCTCCCGAATATCATAAAAAGAAAAAATTAAAAACGGTCCTTACCTATTTCATAAAATTTTTTCTTTTTATCTCCTTTTCCGCTCGGGCGCAACCAGGTGTAAAGACTTTCAGAGACTAGAAAGAAAAAGCCCCCTTTAGGGGGTGGGGGGTGGGCTGGCGAGTGCGTAGCGGTTTATCCGCTGCGCTCTCGCCTTGGTTTTCCCTAGATGGGCGCAAGGTTGGGAGCAAGGAGGGCGCAAGCTATAAAAGGCGTGGCATTTTAAAGAGAAAGCCCCCTTTAGGGGGTGGGGGGTGGGCT
>ERZ1026898.1758-NODE-1758-length-10201-cov-22.550660_pt1 | contig 10201 bp, 8 predicted proteins | sample MGYA00380178_ERZ1026898 | MGnify/ENA primary metagenome ERZ1026898 (study PRJEB33269, sample SAMEA4719814) | human gut metagenome | biome: human-associated habitat; feature: organic feature; material: feces | place: Cameroon | collected 2013-10 ... | reverse complement strand
TGTTTCGTGTGAGCAGTTCCATGACCTATGTCCTCCTTCCTTTTGGTTTGCCGCCAGTGCGCAGCGTGTGGTTGCGTTTCAATTCCTGCGGTGTCGCCGCGTCCTCGTTGACGGCACACGCTTCAAGCAGGCGGTCTATTTCCGACTGCCGGTAGCGGCATTTACCGCGAAGCACGACATAACCGATGCGTTGCTCGCTGCGCATACGCTGGAGGGTGCGGGTACTCACGTTAAGCAGGTGCGCCGCCTCGCGTGTGGTGAGCAACCTGTCGGGCGATGCCGCTTTCTTGTCGCCGGAGGCGGCACGGACGTGTGCCGCAATCTCCGCTATCTGTTCCGTCAATGACCGGAAGGCGGAACTTTCCATCGTTATCACTTTCATATTCAGTCCTTTCTTTTTGTTTCTGCAGCAAAAATCGGCAATAAACAAAAGGGGCTTTAACAACTCACTACGTGACTCACGTAAGATTTTTACGGAAGATGGCTCCGTAACCCGGTCAAACGGCGCAACAGGCAGCCTTTCAGCGGAAAACGATACGTCTTGTATGCCGTTTCGTTACCTTTGCGGCAAACTCTAAATGACATGAATATGGAAATAGTATCTATCGAGAAAAAGACTTTCGAGATGATGGTGGCGGCATTCGGCGCACTCTCGGAGAAGGTCGCCGCCCTGAGGCGCAAAAGCGACACGGGGCGCATGGAAAGATGGCTCACGGGCGAGGAGGTCTGCGGGCAGTTGAGAATAAGCCCGCGCACGTTGCAGACGCTGCGTGACAGGCGGCTTATCGGCTACTCGCAGATAAACCGCAGGTTTTATTACAAGCCGGAGGAGGTGAAGCGGCTGATACCGCTTATCGGCACGCTCTATCCGCACGGCAGATGATTTGATTTATTCACCCACTGAATCCGAAGTTATGATGAACGAGAACAACGATGTTTTTACGATGGAAGACGAGCCGATAGCCTCTGTGGTGCAGGATATGCGCAAAGGCTCGAAATGGCTGTCCGCATTTCTGGAAAGCTACCGTCCTCCGCTGGACGGGGAACGTTACCTGACGGACGGCGAGGTGTCGGAACTGCTCCGTGTGAGCCGGCGCACCTTGCAGGAATACCGCAACAACCGCGTGTTGCCCTTCATACTTTTGGGAGGGAAGGTGCTTTACCCGGAAACGGGGCTGCGTGAAGTGCTGGAAGCAAATTACCGCAAGCCGCTGGAGTGAGCGCGGTTGGCAAGAAAAAAGGAAACGGGCGACACTTTTTGTGGTGCTGCCCGTTTCCTTGTCTTATGTGGTATGCGCAATCAGCAGTACCCGGCTTTTCCGTTCTGTATGAACATCACGTATGCCTGCCGTTTCTCTTTGGCGAGAGCTTTTCCCACCAGCCATGTGCGGAACAGGTGGGTGTTGTAGGTGTTCAGCCGGAAGGCGACGGGGATGATGATTTCAAGCGCGTACACATCTGCGTACAGTCCGTTTTCAAGTTGCATGTAGCGGCACACCTCGTAGTCGTTAAGCACGTCCGACTTGCGGATGGCTTTGATGGCGGCGTTCACTGCCGGGACGGTCGTATGGAACAGTCCGGCGATTTCGGTGGCGGTCATCCACACGTCGTTACCGGTTACGCTGACCGCCTTGTCCTCTATGATGATTATGTCACGTTTCATGGCTTCTCTTTTTTAGATGGTGCAACCTGCAAATTCCTCAACACTGTTCAACCTTGCGGCAAGGTTCTTCATGTCCTGATTGAGTTTTTCTTTGGTTATCTTCGCGTAAATCTGCGTCGTCTTTATGCTCTTGTGTCCGAGCATGGAGCTGACGGTTTCGATAGGTACGCCATTAGAGAGAAATACCGTCGTGGCTGCCGTGTGGCGGCTCTGATGCCACGTGATATGCTTGGTGATGCCGCAACGCTTGGCGACGGCACGGATACCGGCAAGGCACGTGTTATAATGCGGAACGGGAAATATCCTGCCGTCCCCGCACAGTCCCCGGTATTTGCCGATTATGCGGTTGGCGATGTCGAGCAGGCGGATGTTGGACACCACGCCCGTTTTCTGGCGGTTGATGTTTATCCACTCGTGTTCGTCGAAGTAGGTGCGGATATTCTCTTCCGTGAGGTTGCGCATATCCGAGAACGACAACCCGGTGAAAGCGCAGAACAGGTAGAGGTCACGGTACAGTTCCTGTTTGGCGTTTTTCAGTTTCCCGTCCATCAGCAGGCGTATTTCCTCTTTGGTCAGAAAACTGCGTGTTGTTTCCTCCTTCTTGATTTCATACTCGCGGAACGGGTCGCGTGTCAGCCACTCGTTGTTGATGGCGATGAACACCATCGTCCGTAGCGGGCAGACGTACAGCCACACGGTATTGGTGCAGCAGTGTTTGTCCGTGCGCAGGAACATCTCGAAGTCGGAGATGAAAGCGGGGGTAAGCTCTTTCAGTGCGATGTCCTTCACATGGTAGCGGATGTCGAGGAACTCTTGCAGGTGCTTGTAAACGGTGCGGTACTTCAACAGCGTGCCTTTGGCTTTCATGCCTGCCTCCACCTGTTTCTCGTAGTCCTCGTTGTGCTGGCGGAACACCTGCATAAGTGTATGATGGCGGTGTTCCAGTCCAAGAAATGCGTTCTTGACTTTCTCCGCTGTGACGAAATTATCACGCTCCATGATTTCCTGATAGTGCCTGTTGATGCGTACCCGCATCTTGTCAAGCATACGGTTCGTTTCGAGTGCCGCCGTGCTTCTGCCCGTGACACGTCCACCTTTGGTGTCCCACAGTTTCGGATCGACAGTCAGTTTGCAGCTGAACTGTGTCTGGCTGCCGTCCACCGTGATGCGTCCCATGACGGGAACTGTCCCGTCCTTTTTCACTACCTGACGCTTGAGGTAGTAGATTACTGAAAATGTACTCTTCATTGTCCTTAATTTTTTGGTTTCAAAATTAGTTGGTGAAGAGTCCGGTGTCGGTACGCAAAACGGAGAGGAACGGCGCAATCTTTTTCCGTAACCGGATTTTTCGCGTGAGTTGTCGGTAACTCACTATTCCTTAGTGTCTTGTTTCGCCCTCCGTGCCCGTTTGTCGCATTTTCGGGCATGGTTACGAACAAGTAACGTTGCGGCGTCAGGATTTGGCTTCGGCAGGGATTGTAATGGCTTCACGAATTATCGCCACTTCAACTAAAACCCTTGTAACTCAATTCTATCACTATAACTTTCCGCATTTCACTTTTTTGTAGTAACTTTGTATTTGAAATCATATACATAGTTACCGTTCTGCCTTTTGAAGAAAAACAAAAATTGCCATTCGTCATTGGAGGCGAAAAGAACCAAATACTTATCGTTGACGGCAAAATTCATCAGATAATATGCCGAACCGTTCTTGCAAAGCAAGGGTTCAAGATTTACTTTATCGGCACAATAAGTCGCCGTCTTTATATCGTATTTGAAAAGTTCGATTTGCTTGGGGTTATAATAGTCCGCACGACAGAAAAACAAACTGTCGCCTTTCAAACAAGAGAATAAATCGGAATATCTCTCCCAATCATCACTCATGCTTTGGCTTAAACCCTCTATAACCGAGGAGTTCTCTATACGAAAGTTCTTATGGCTCTTTTGTGCAAAGTTCGCATTCCAAAAGCCGAAGCAAAACAAAATCAAAAACAAGTTATACTTTCTCATCTATATGTGTTTATAAATTCGTTTCAAAGGTATGCAAATCATATTTACCGACCAAATAAATCGGAAACTTTTTTTCAAAGAAACTATTCGGTAGCATGGAATTTACCGATTGAAGAGAGAATTCTATACTTCTCCTATTCAAAAAAAAGCGTTGTAAGACAAACATTTGATGGAACGCTGTTATCTTTTTATGGGACTTGGAATTGTGTTAACTTAGCGATGGAATACCCGCTATTTACAAGTCAGGTAACATGGTTAAATTCTAGTGGAGAGAAATAGTTTGAAATCACTTATTGAGCAGGAGACTACGAAATCATGGAAAAGTCGTTGACCTTGTGCTTTTCCATGAAATACTTTCGCAGAACAGCATTCACAGGCGATTCCAAGCATGGGTCAGCCTCTATAATTTCCTGAGCCGTTCGACGGCTTTGCTGCATCAAGCCCTCATCTTTCACAATATCCGCAAGTTTCAAATCCAATACTCCGCTTTGTTGCGTTCCTGCCATATCGCCGGGACCTCGTAACTGCAAATCCGCCAATGAGATTTTGAAGCCGTCATTCGTTGCGCACATCGTATCGATTCTGAACCTTGCTTCCGCCGATAATTCGTCCTTTGTCCTCAAAATACAATAACTCTGTTCGCCACCTCTGCCGACCCTGCCCCTCAACTGATGCAACTGTGCCAAGCCGAACCTTTCCGCATTCTCGATTACCATGACAGTAGCATTGGGAACATCTACACCCACCTCTATTACTGTTGTTGCAACCATTATATTGCTGACACCTTTCTTGAAACGCATCATCTCATACTCCTTATCCTCTGCCTTCATCTGTCCGTGCACAATACTGATTTGATATTTCGGCAACGGGAATTCTCTTACTATACTCTCATAACCGTCCATCAAATCTTTCAAATCGGACTTTGCACTTTCCTTAATCAAAGGATAAACCACATATACCTGTCGCCCCAAAGCAATTTCCCTGTGCATGAAGCGAAACAACCTCAAAATATCCCTGTCATAAAGATGAACCGTTTGAACAGCCTTTCTGCCTGCCGGCAGTTCATCAATCACCGAATATTCCAAATCGCCGTATAACGTCATTGCCAATGTTCTGCAAATAGGCGTCGCCGTCATGACAAGAATGTGCGGGGCAATCGTATTCTTCGCCCACATTTTTGCCCTCTGTTCCACTCCGAACCGGTGTTGCTCATCGATAACCACAAGTCCTAAATTCGCAAACACCACATTATCTTCCAAAACGGCATGCGTACCCACAAGAATATCCGTACCGCCGTTTTTCAAATTCTCCAAAATCACCCCACGTTCTCTTTTCTTGGAACTGCCCGTCAACAAATTCACCTTTACGTCCATATCCCCGAGCATATTGGAAATACTGTTGAAATGTTGCATCGCGAGAATTTCCGTAGGTGCAATCAAGGTTGCCTGAAACCCGTTATCCAAAGCAATCAACATACACAGCAAAGCAACCAAAGTCTTACCGCTGCCCACATCGCCTTGCAAAAGCCTGTTCATCTGAGTTCCCGTCCGCATATTGTTTCTGATTTCCTTGACAACTCTCTTTTGAGCATCTGTGAGTTTGAAAGGCAGGTGATTGTAAAAGAAATCATTGAATCTTTCCCCTATGGTGGAAAAAACGAAGCCGACGCTTCTGCTGTTACGATTTGTTCTCTTCACCAGATGTTCCAGTTGCATGAAAAACAACTCCTCGAACTTCAAACGAAACTTTGCCCTTGCCAACAATTCCTCGCTTTTCGGAGAATGAATATTCGATAAAGCATCTTTTCGGGATATAAGATGATAAGCACTTATCAAATAATCCGGAAGCGTCTCCTCTATTTCATCGGCGTATTCCGACACAGCCGTGCGAATTATTTTTGAAAGTTGCTTGGAAGCAAGAAAAGCATTCTTCATTCTCTCGCTCGTATTGTACATCGGCATGAACTTCTCGCTCGTGTAATCTTTCTTGCGATCGAAAACCTCGAACTCGGGGTGAGCAAAGTTGAAAATACCGTTGAAATAGTTCGGTTTTCCGAATATCACATAAATTCCACCCATCGTCAGGCTTTCATTCACCCATTTCAAAGCTCTGAAAAATACCAATTCCGTCATTCCCGTCTCATCAGCCACCCTCACAACCAAACGTTGAGACTTTCCTTTTCCTGCCAACTCCTTTCCCACAACCTTTGCAATGAACTGAATATATACATCAGCCGAATGTATCTCCGAAATCTTCGTAAACCGGCTCTTATCGACATAACGATAAGGATAATATGTCAGCAAATCCCCCAGCGTGGAAATTCCGAGTTCTTTTTTCAGAATACCGGCTCTTTTTTCGCCAACCCCTTTTACAAATTCTATTTTTCTCTCGGCTGAACTTCCCATACATCTCGAAAAGAATTACACCGCAAAGGTACGAAAAAGGAAGAGAGTGTATATTTTCTATAATCAACTACCAACAACTATACCCCATGAAAGATTTTCGCCATTGGAGACATACCCTACTTTTATTTCGATTGGCAATACCCTTCGGCAAGTTCCGCCTCTGCATTAAAACCTCTGTCGAAATGGAACTATCCCAAAAGTATGTACGGTTCAAGAGAGAAAGGGACTATAAACAAAAAGTTATTATCGAATAAACATGGGAAAGCCATATAAGCCTTGCATTGAAAATACTATTCTTATCTTCCGGAATTGCGACACGATATGACTGATTTATATTGTGTGATTGATAAAATTTTGAACACAAACCACTATTCTGTTAATCTCGGAGTAACAAAGTGAACCCATCGGTTTTGCGGGAAAATATTCCTAACCGGAGTTAAATCCGAGAAAAACCGACAACTTTTCGAGAGGGTTTCAAGCCTTCCCGAGAAAAAGACGGCGTTTTTTCGCAAGAAAACGAAGTCTTTTGACTCGAAAGACTTCGTTTTAGCACCGCTAACTCTTCGTTTTCTTGAAAAAAGACGGCGTTTTCTTACCGTCAAAACGCCGTCTTTTTCCGGTCGGTCTTCGATATGCTTGCAAAATATTGAAATACAATCTTTTGCTTAACTCTTGAATACTCGCAAAATTTCGAGTAAATTCTCTTTGACGGAAAATTCGCAAGCTATGAAGTTAAAGGAATTGAAAATCGTTAATCCGCAATGCTTGCGAAAGGGCTGAATTGATAAAGAATGTAAAGAGGGTATAAAGCCATTCTGCGAATATGGATAACACGGCTTGAACAGATACTCTCTATTTTTTTTGTTTTAGTGATGGGAACTGCAGAAAAATTCATACCTTTGCAAGTGTAAATTTCAATAAAAGATAAGATGACAAAATCAAAATTCGGCAAGCCATTGTGCCGATCGATAATGGCAGTGGCAATAATGATGCTTTCGCTCCAAGCGATGGCATACGACTTTTCCTACACCCATCAAGGAAAAACACTCTACTACAACATAACTTCCGGTAATAGGGTTGCAGTAACGTATTATAATTATGGAAGTAACAATTATGTAAGTGGCGATGTTGTCATACCATCAACTGTAACCTACAACGACACGACTTATAGCGTTACTTCCATCGGGGATTATGCGTTCAAGAATTGCAGCGGCTTGACCTCGGTAACCATTGGGAACAGCGTTACTTCCATCGGAGGTAGTGCGTTTGAATATTGCAGCGGTTTGACTTCGGTAACCATTGGGAACAGTGTTACTTCCATCGGAGATTATGCGTTTAGCGGTTGCAGCGGTTTGACCTCGGTAACCATTGGGAACAGCGTTACTTCCATCGGAGATTATGCGTTTAGAGGTTGCAGCGGTTTGACTTCGGTAACCATACCGACCGGCGTTACTTCCATCAGAGGGTATGCGTTTAGAGGTTGTAGCGGTTTGACTTCGATAAATGTCGCTTCGGGCAATACGCATTATTCATCGATAGACGGAGTGTTGTACAATTACGTTCAAGACACTTTGATACGATGCCCTGAGGCAAAAACCTCGGTAACCATACCGAACAGCGTTACCTCTATCGGATATAGTGCGTTTAGCGGTTGCAGCGGTTTGACTTCGATTACCATTCCGAACAGCGTTACTTCCATCAAACATAGTGCGTTTAGCGGTTGCAGCGGCTTGACTTCGGTAACCATACCGAACAGCGTTACTTCCATCGGAGGGTATGCGTTTTCCGGTTGTAGCGGTTTGACATCGGTAACCATTCCGAACAGCGTTACTTCCATCGGACAGAGTGCGTTTGAGAATTGCAGCGGTTTGACTTCGGTAACCATACCGAACAGTGTTACTTCCATCGGAGGGGATGCGTTTTCCCGTTGTAGCGGTTTGACATCGGTAACCATACCGAACAGTGTTACTTCCATCGGAAATAGTGCGTTTGACGGTTGCAGTAGTTTGACTTCGGTTACCATACCGAACAGTGTTACTTCCATCGAAAGTAGTGCGTTTCGGCGTTGCAGCAGTTTGACCACACTGAACTTCAATGCCATAAACTGTCAGGATTTCAGTTCATCGTATCATCCTTTTAGTGGTACATCTCTAACCACGGTCAATATCGGAGACAGTGTACAAAGAATACCTGCATACTTTGTCAGAGGTTGCAGCGGCTTGACTTCGATAAATGTCGCTTCGGGCAATACGCATTATTCATCGATAGACGGAGTGTTGTACAATTACGTTCAAGACACTTTGATACAATGCCCGGGTACAAAGACATCGGTAACCATACCGAACAGTGTTACTTCCATCGGAGAGGGTGCGTTTTACGATTGCAGCGGTTTGACATCGGTAACCATACCGAACAGCGTCACTTCCATCGGAAGTAGTGCGTTTAGCGGTTGCAGCAGTTTGACCACACTGAACTTCAATGCCATCAACTGTCAGGATTTCGGATATAATGATTATCCTTTTAGCACCTCACTAACCACGGTCAATATCGGAGACAGTGTACAGATAATACCTGCATACTTTGTCAGAGGTTGCAGCGGCTTGACTTCGGTAACCATACCGACCGGCGTTACTTCCATCGGAGGGTATGCGTTTTTCGGTTGTAGCGGTTTGACATCGGTAACCATACCGAACAGTGTTACTTCCATCGAAAGTAGTGCGTTTCAGCGTTGCAGCGGTTTGACGACATTGAATTTCAATGCTATCAACTGTCAGGATTTCGAATATAATGCTTTTAGCACCTCACTAACCACGGTCAATATAGGGGACAGTGTACGACGAATACCGGCAAACTTTGTCAAAGGTTGCAGCGGTTTGACTTCGATTACCATTCCGAACAACGTTACTTCCATCGGAGGTAGTGCGTTTGAGGGTTGCAGCAGTTTGACTTCGGTAACCATACCGAACAGCGTTACTTCCATCGGAGATTATGCGTTTTCCGGTTGCAGCAGTTTGACTTCGATAACCATTCCTAACAGCGTTACCTCTATCGGATGGAATGCGTTTTGGGGTTGCAGCGGCTTGACTTCGGTAACCATACCGAACAGCGTTACTTCCATCAGGAATAGTGCGTTTAATGGTTGTAGCGGCTTGACTTCTGTTACTATTGGGAACAGCGTTACTTACATCGGAGATTATGCGTTTCGGCGTTGCAGCGGCTTGACTTCGGTTACCATTGGTAGCGGCGTTACTTCTATCGACATGAGGGCATTTTCGGAATGCACTGCTTTGACTTCGGTTAGATGTTTGGCTGTAACTCCTCCGTCAATCGATAGTAATTCATTCTCCGACGTTCCTTCGACTTGCATTTTGACAGTGCCTTGCGGAAGTCTTGGTGCTTATGCAGGAAGTGATTGGAATGAATACTTTGCAGGACGCATTTCGGAAGAATTTGTTTTTGAATTTACTGCTGCGGCAAACGATGCAACCTTTGGCAGCGTTGCCATAAGCACGGGAGAGAGTTGCAATGAGAAAATCATGACTGCCACTCCTGAATCGTGTTACCGCTTTGTTGCATGGAATGATGGTAATACGAATAACCCTCGCACCATTAGGGTAACGCAAGATACAATATTGACAGCGAACTTCGAAAGAGCTGTTTATACTCAAGCAATAAGCCATGCAATCTGCGAGGGAACGACTTATACGGAGAACGGCTTCAACGTCAGCGAAGCGGGAACTCATACATTGAACCTGCAAACGGTTAACGGTTGCGACAGCATCGTTACACTGAACTTGACAGTCAACACTGTGGAAAGCACTAATCTTACAGCAGCAATTTGCGAGGGAACTACTTACACGGAGAACGGCTTCAACGTCAGCGAAGCGGGAACTCATACATTGAACCTTCAAACGGTTAATGGTTGCGACAGCATCGTAACATTGAACTTGACCGTCAACCCTGTGGAAAGCACCAACCTTACGGCAGCAATTTGCGAGGGAACTACTTACACGGAGAACGGCTTCAACGTCAGCGAAGCGGGAACTCATACATTGAACCTTCAAACGGTTAATGGTTGCGACAGCATCGTAACATTGAACTTGACCGTCAACCCTGTGGAAAG
>ERZ1026898.1754-NODE-1754-length-10219-cov-6.551653_pt1 | contig 10219 bp, 4 predicted proteins | sample MGYA00380178_ERZ1026898 | MGnify/ENA primary metagenome ERZ1026898 (study PRJEB33269, sample SAMEA4719814) | human gut metagenome | biome: human-associated habitat; feature: organic feature; material: feces | place: Cameroon | collected 2013-10 ... | reverse complement strand
GGTACTGATCATTATTACTATGATGATTACGAGAATGAGCGTTCTATTAGCGAGATAGCTGAGAAATCATATATGCCAGCGCTCAATGCCCTGTTGGAGATGATTCATCAGAGTGACAAGTATTTCAAGGTAGCCTTTTCACTCTCAGGAGTCGGCATGGAACAGTTGGAAATGCATGCTCCTCAGGTATTGGAAAAATTGCAGGAACTGAATGCTACCGGTTGTGTAGAGTTCCTCGCAGAGCCATATTCTCATGGTCTTGCCTCTCTCGTCAATGAGGATAGCTTTGCCAAGGAGGTTAAGCGTCAGGCTTCCAAGATTAAGGAATATTTCGGTAAGGAACCAACTGTACTTCGCAACTCATCACTCATCTATAGCGATGATATTGGTTTGCAGGCTTCTCAGATGGGCTTCGAAGGTATGTTGACCGAAGGTGCCAAGCATGTATTGGGTTGGAAGTCTCCACACTATGTTTATCACTGTCCGATAGCTCCAAAGCTGAAGCTTTTGCTCCGTGATATCCGTTTGAGCGATGATATTTCTCTGCGTTTCAATAATAGCAGTTGGGATGGTTATCCACTCTTTGCCGATACCTATATCAATGAGATAGCAGCTTTGCCACAGGAAGAGCAGATTATCAATATCTTCATGGAGCTGTCTGCTCTTGGTATTGCCCAGCCATTGTCCAGCAATATCCTCGAGTTCTTCAAGGCATTGCCAGAATGTGCACGCCAGAAGGGCATCACCTTCTCTACACCTTCAGAGATTTGCAAGAAGATGAAGTCTGTAGGCGAGTTGAATGTACCTGATACATTGAGTTGGGTGGATGAGGAGCGTGATATCAGCACATGGCTCGGAAATCCGATGCAGCGTGAGGCTTTCAACAAACTCTATAGTGTAGCCGACCGTGTACGTATTGCCAACGATCCTCGTATCAATCAGGACTGGGATTACTTGCAGGCAAGCAATAACTTCCGTTTCATGACTACCAAGCCAAGCAATGTAGGTCTTGACCGTGGTATCTATTCAAGTCCATTTGATGCTTTCACAAATTACATGAACATCCTGGGCGACTTCCTCAACCGAGTAAACTCTCTCCATCCAGAAATGGACAATGAGCAGCTCGATAATTACATGACCAGTGTAACCAATATGGAGGAGGAGATAGAGATGAAGGATAAGGAAATCACTCGTCTCCAGGCTAAGTTGGACAAGATAGAAAAGGAAGTAGAGAAACTGCGTGAAGCACAGAAGCCAGCCAAGGCTGCTACAAAGAAGGCTGCTACAAAGAAGGCACCTGCCAAGACTGCAGCCAAGCCAGCTGCAAAACCTGCTGCCAAGAAAACTACTGATAAGTAAAAATGAGATTCTTTAGGAAATCCCTGAAGAAAAGAAATTATAAAAAAAGAGTGTATCTTCTGACTTTTTTAGGAGATACACTTTTTTTGAATATAAACATATAAAAGCGCTTTATCTGATGGAAGATGGGCGCTTTTTTTATACACTTTTACGTAAACGTTTGCGTTATTTTGTGCATGTTATTGCATTGCCCTTTTGAGAATTTTTCATACCTTTGCGGCATAACAAACCTACATATTAACTAAGGAACCGCTTAATAACAACGGAACCAAGTCATGATGAATAAGGTGAGTTCGTATGAAAACTGAATAAAATCGAAATTAAGTTCAGCTTAAAAACTTGAAATAATAATAACCTAAAACAGAAGTTTATGTATCAACAACTGAAACGTGTCAGTATGGCACTGGCTTTAGGCTCTGTTTGTTTTGGTGCTTTTGCACAACAGAAAACAATCAAGGGTACAGTGAAGGATTCTAATGGCGAACCAATGATCGGCGTTAGTGTTGTTCCAGAGGGTATGGCAGGCTCAGGCTCTGTCACCGATTTGGATGGTAACTTTTCTATTAACGGAGTTAATCCATCAACAGTTCTCAAATTTACCTATATCGGTTACAAGGAAAAGAAAGTGAAGGTAGGTGCACAGAACTCAGTCGATATCGTTATGGAGGAAGATAACAATTCTCTGGATGAATTGGTTGTCATCGGCTATGGCGTAGTGAAGAAACGCGATTTGACCGGTTCGGTCGCTTCCATCAAGTCTGACGATCTTAAGAATGTGGCTTCATCCAATGCTATGCAGGCGATGCAGGCTAAGATTCCTGGCATGGATTTGCAGCAGTCAAGTGGTGAGTCTGGTTCTGGCGTAAGCATCAATCTCCGTGGTGCCCGTTCTATGTTGGCTTCTAATAATCCGTTGATTCTTGTGGATGGTGTGGCTTATGGTTCTACACTCGACATCAATCCATCTGATATTGAGTCTATGGAGGTATTGAAGGATGCTTCTTCTACTGCTATCTATGGTACCCGTGGTGCCAATGGTGTTATCATCATCACTACTAAGCGTGGTAAGGCTGGTAAGACTTCAGTAGGATTCAATTTCTACAACTCTTTCAATAGTGCTACTAATGCAGCGCATTCTATGTACGGTGCTAAGGAAGTACAGCGCCTGATAGACAAGAGTGCTTATGCAACTTGGTATAAAGGTGATAAGACTGTGGAGGCTTATAATAACGTGCTCAGTAGCATCACTCCTGAAAGTGTACTGACCAATAAACTGGATGATGGTACATCTACATTCGATATTTATAATGATGGTTCCTATACTGATTGGGGAGATTTGCTCTTGAAGAACAGTACCTCTCAGAACTATGAAGTAAATGTAGCAGGTGGTAGTGAAAAGACCAATTTCAATATTTCCTTGGGTGCCATGTACGATCGTGGTTTGATGAAGAACGATCAGATGAGCCGCTACAATGGTAAGGTGAATATCGACCATCGCATCAATAAGGTTGTGAAGGTAGGATCCAGCTTGCTCTTTACTTATAAGAACTGGAATCGTCGTAATTCCGGTGTTTACAACCAGGCTTTGAAGATGACCTCCATCACTCATCCATATTTGACAGATGGAACCATCAATGCCACTCCAAACCCTTGGTATGCAGCTCACTGTTCTCCATTGCTGGATGATGTAAAGGATGCTTATCAGAACAATACTGAGTCAACCCGTTTCTTCGGCAATGCTTATGTGGAGGTTGCCCCTATGAAGGGCCTGAACTTACGCTCTATGTTTGCTGTGGATAGAAGCGACTCACGCAATGGTTTGTATCAGGACTATCAGAGTCAGCAGAGATACCAGTCTCCTTCTACCAGCTACATCCGTCAGATCAGAAATAACTCTACCGCAATTACATGGGATAATACCATCAATTACAATACTACGATAGCAGAGAAGCATGATTTGACAGCATTGCTTGGTCATGAGTTGACCCAGACAGTGACAGAAAGTTCTACCGTAGGCGGTGATGCAGGAGCTACTCATTATTATGAGAGCGGTTACAATGATCTGTCTAAGATCCTTTCTCCTGTGACAACTTCTACATACGTCAAGACTTCCATGTTGTCATTCTTCGGACGTCTGAACTATTCTTATGCCAGCAAGTATCTGTTGACCGCTTCACTTCGTGCTGATGGTTCATCTACTTTGGCAAAGGGTCACAAGTGGGGTTACTTCCCATCTGTAGCAGGTGGTTGGAGAATGATCGAGGAGAGTTGGTTGAAAGACCAGAAAGTTTTGAGCAACTTGAAACTTCGTGCTTCTTGGGGTATTTCTGGTAATGCAGCTATTGATGCTTATTCAACTTTGACATCACTGAGTGCCAATACCTATTATTATTATTTGGGCAACACAGATGTATCTGGTAAGATTCCAAGCCAGTTGGGTAATCCTAACCTGACATGGGAGAAGACCTCATCATTCAACCTTGGTCTCGACTTCGGTTTCCTCGATGGCCGTATCAGCGGTAGCATTGATTACTATTGGAACCATACCTACGATTTGTTGTTCTACAAGACAGCACCTGCATCATCATTCCCTACCGTTATCGACAATATCGGTAAGACAAAGGGACAGGGTCTTGAGATCTCTTTGATGACAGATATCATTCGTACCAAGGACTTCGACTGGACAGCCAACTGGTCTTACTCTCACTTCAAGGATGAGATTACTGAGTTGACAGGTGGTGTTGATAAGTACGTATCTGGTACCAAGGGCTTGTTCGTAGGTAATCGTGTAAACGCATTCTATGATTACAAGGTACTCGGTGAATGGGGTATTGGTGAGTTCGACCAGTATGTAGAAGACTTTAAGGCTGCAAATGAAGGCAAGAAGCCAGGTTGCGCAGGCACAAAGGGTTATGGTACACCAGGTTCTCCAAAGATTTTGGATAAGGATGGTGATGGTACTATCACTTCTGACGACCGTGTACTCTACAACCAGGATCCTAACCATGTATTCGGTATGACCAATACATTCACCTATAAGGACTTCTCACTCTCAGTACAGTTGATGGCTCGTTTGGGCGGATATATTTCATACGCAATGAATGAGCAGTTGAACTTTGAGTCTGCTAACTGGGGTGATGCTATCGATTATTGGACACCAAACAATACCGATGCCAAATTCCCTAATCCAGGTTTGGATACTAATTCCAACAAGATCTGGTCAACTTACAAGTCTGCGTTCACATACGAAAAGGCTGATTACTTCAAGATTAAGGATATCACCCTTTCTTATAATGTGCCAGCTAAGTGGTTGCATACTATCGGTATGAATAAGGCTCGAGTATATTGCTCAATGAAGAACTTCATGACATGGAGTAAGATTGACAACTACGACCCAGAGCGTGGTGGTAGCATCTCATTCCCTATGCAGAAGCAGGTTGTAATCGGTCTTAATGTAGAATTCTAAAAACATCGAATCAATTATGAAAACAAAGATATTATTCATGGCAGCGGCATCTTCTATGATGTTGGGACTTACCTCTTGTTCTGATTTTCTGGAAGAAGAGAATAAAGTTGGTGAAACTGCCGGTTTGACATATAAAACTCCTGCTGGTCTGGAAGGTCTTGTAGCAAACTGCTACACCTTTGCTCGTGGCTGGTATGGTAAGGAAGCAGGTTTAGGTTTGAGTGAAATGGGTACCGACCTCTTCTATTATGGTTATGATAACAAGCAGAAGAGCCTTTGCTCCTACAATTTCAGTGCAGCAGCCTTGGAAAACAATGTGGCAGATAACCCTTGTCTTGATAATTATTGGGAACTTTTCTATAGTGCTACAGATGTCTGCAACAATGCCATTAAGTATGTAAATGATGCAAACTTCTTGGGTGAGGATCTGAAGAACCGTTATCTGGGTGAGGCTTATTTCTTGAGAGCTTTCTATTACTTCCACATGGTTAATACCTGGGGAGCTATTCCATACAATTCGGAACCAGTAACAGCTCAGAATTTCAATCCTACCAGAATGCCAGAAAATGAAGTGTTCGGTAAGGTATTGGACGATTTGGATGAGTCTATCGCTAAGTTCGAGGCTGCAGGTTACAAGACCAAGGCTGATGGACGTGCCAACTATTGGGCAGCTAAGGCTTTGAGATCAAGAGTATTGCTTTATGCAGCATCCTGGTTGGGTGGCCAGTTGGGTCAGACCGTCAAGGGTGGCAATTATGATGGTAAAGACAAGAATGCTCTCTATACAGCTGCTCAGGCAGATGCAGAGGCTGTTATTGATGCAAGAGATTATGCAAGTCTTGACAATGACTACAAGCATGTATGGACAATGGCTAATGAGAGCTATAATACCAATCAGGAGGCGCTCTTCGGTGTAACCTATTCTCAGGACATCAAGACCAATGTCAACTGTATTCCTTACCGTTATCGTTTGGAAGGTGGTAGTCCAATGCAGTACAATAGTTTGATTACCCGTACAGGTTATAGTCGTGGTGGTAATGCCATGTTGTTGATGTTTGTTTCTATGTGGAACAATGGTGCTAACGACTTGGGTGGCAATGGTCAGAAAGACTCACAGGTGTTCTGGCGTATAGCTGCCGGCAAGACAACCATCAAGAGTAAATCAACTGGTAAGAATGTAGAATGTGGCGCAGCTTATTCTCCATACGGACGTGGATTCACCCGCTACTTGCCTTCATTGCACTTGTGGAACTTGTTGGAGAAGCATAAGACAACCGATCAGCGTTCAGAAGCAACTTTGCTTGATCACTATGATATAGCTTCACCTGATTTGGCTAAGAATTCAAAGAATTATCCAGAGTTGCAGGATACCGCTATTTACTATTGTCCAATGGATGGAGATTCTCCAGAGGGTCAGGCTATGCAGGCTTGGGCAAAGAACAGATACCGTATCCAGTTTATGGCAGGTGGTGACATCCCTGTTTACACATCTATGGATGAGGCTACAGCCAAGCCAACAGAGGCTGCTGTGAAGACTTCTAAGGTTTATGGTGATGAACGTTACAACCTGTATAAGATTGCAGGTTGGTGCTCATACCCTGGCATCAAGAAGTTCTTGGACGATGTTTATGATCCAAACTACCCAACTCATGACATCTCCAGCCGCGATGCCATCGTGATGCGTATCCCAGAGATGTATCTCATCAAGGCTGAATGCCAGTTGGCTCTCGGTGATGGTGGTGCAGCCATGTCAACCATCAACCAGCTCCGTAAGGCGCGTGCTATCAAGGGTAAGGATAACACCTTGAGTGGTAATGCAACCATCGATACCATCCTTGAGGAGCGTGCTATTGAGTTCTGCGGTGAGCAGATGCGCTGGTTTGATTTGAAGCGTACAGGTAAGCTTTACGAGTACGTACAGAAGTATAATGCACAGGCTGCAGACAACCTGAAGGCTGATGTCAGCAAGCATTATCTCTATCGTCCAATCCCACAGAATGAGATTGACGCTGTTCAGAACTTCACCACAGAGGTGAACAGTACGACAGGTTTCTGGCAGAACCCAGGATACTAATAGATATTTTTGGTTAGAAACACACTTGTTTTGGGCGAGCATCATCGAGGGATGGTGCTCGCTTTATTCTTACAAATCTTTTATTTTTAGAGGGTGTGTCATAAGTCCATGACGCACCTTCATTTTATAAAGCATTTCCTCAAAGGAAATACATTTATAAGCTCTAACAAAGCGCTTTATTGAGGTCTAAGTTTTATTGAGGTCTAATGATGCGCTTTATTAAGGTCTAATGATGCGCATCGTTAGGTGTCAATGATGCGCATCGTTAGGTGTTAATGATGCGCATCGTTAAGTTGTAAAAAAGCGCTTCTTCATCCAGCTGTAATTTTCGAGAAATTAGGTGCATTATTTCCGTCTCTGTACCCACTTTTATTTTTCCCTGCCCACGGAAAAATTCTTGCGTGGGCAAGGAGAAAAAAATACCCGAGCAGAGAAGGGAAATTATAAAAGTATTTGTAGAAAATAAAAAGGGTGCGTCATGGACTTATGACACACCCTCACGTTTTTTGAATGATATAGTGTTTTATTACTTTGCAATATACTTTCTGTTGTTGTGGATATAAATACCCTTGTTGAGAGCCTGCAAATCGCTTGTAGAAGCGTTCTTGATTACCAGGCGACCGCTGAGGTCATAGACGTTGTTGTCCGCCTTGTTTTTATTATCTAATGTGATACCAGCTATAGAGTTGGTTCCTTCAGTATAAAGAGTAAATGCCAAAATGCATTGTTTTACTTTCGGTGTGAAGGTCAACGTGTGCTCTACGGGAGAATCAAACTCTACTGTATATTTCTTTACGCTCTTGTCCTTAGGAAAGATATAAGTAGTCGCATCGTAGCTCTTGCCGTTAATTTCTCCGATATAAGCATCTGCATCAGCGTAGTTGTCTTTTCCTTCGATATCCATCTTTACGATTTTGATACCGTCGGGAATGATAATGGTATATTGGTTTGCACTGTACTTGATGTAGCTTGTGCCAGATCCAACATCATATTTCTTTCCCTTTTCGTTGCTGATGGAGAAACCATTGCTGAAAGAACCTGCAGTTTTATCAGTTAGGGTCTTTGAGTTCAAAGTGAAAGGACCTTTGGTATCTGTAACCGTAGAACCTGTTGAGGTGGCATCGCATTCATCTGTCCATGATGAATCATATTTCTGAAGCCAGATAGCACCACTGCTTACTGTAATTTTGGAGTTGTTCTTGAATACGAGATTATCCACGAAACGGATGTCGATACCCTTCTTGGCTGATATCTGTACGTTGTCGAGTGTCACGTTCTTGATGTGGCTTTCTGGGCGGCCAACAAAGAAGATTGCGTTACCATCGCAAACATCAGTTGTCTTCACATTCTGTAGATAAATACCATTATAGGTTGGGGTAGTGCTATCTAGAGCTCTTGCGTTAGCCTTATCTACAGCAGGATCGCTATTGTAGTTCTTGTCGTAGAAGCAGTCGATGGAGAGTGGGTTCTTAACCTTGGTCATTGTGAAGTTGGTAAACTTCCAATCTTCCTCACCACCGCCACGGAGAGTTACCTTATTGGTTGTTTTATCTACGTCTTGACCTGTTTTCATGCGGATACCAGCAGTTGTACCGTTCATAGTGATGTTATCGAACCATACATGTTTGATGTTTTCGGTAAAGCTACCGATAGAAGCACCATGTCCTGTTCCGAAATAGCAATTCCATACGTGGATATATTGTGCATCATTGTCACAGACTACATTATCGTCACCATTACTGATGTTACAGTTGTAGATGTTTACGTATGGTCCCCATATAGAGATACCATCTGTATTATGAGATGCCTTTCCCTTGCCAGCTTCTGAAGAAGGTTCGCTGATAGTCAGATCGTGGATGGTAGCATGGCTAGCCTTACCGCTGTTGCTGATGGTGATGTTCACACCTGGAGTATTCTGAATCTTGAAGTTGCGGAGCAGGAAGTGCTTGCCCTGTTCGAAGCGAATCATCGCTCCAGGATTGAAGGTTTCGCCATTCTCTCTTGCGAGCCACCAGCGTGCACCCTGACCGTCAATGATGGAAGTTTCACCTTCACCCTCAATAACAACGTCAGTAACATTCTTACCCTTGTTCTTTCCGCCAATAAAGACAGTCTTGTTGTTAGGAGCCTTGCCATATTCCACGAGCTTCAGGGTAGCACCTGCACAAAGGTGGAGGATGGTCTTCGCCTTGATGCTAAGCACCTCAGTTTTACTTGTTATCTGGTCTGCGCTACCAAACATCCAAGTACCAGCAGGAATTACGACCATACCGCCAGTAGTAGGAACAGCATCAAGGGCTTTCTGAATAGCCTTGGTGTTATCTGCTGCTGATGTAGATGCACCATAGTCTTTGATGTTAAACGTATTTGCTGATGTGATGGCAGGCAACTGTGGCAAGTTTACTGCTGTCCAACCCGCAGGGGTGTTCTGGGCATTTTGCTCAGAAGTAATACCAGTAAAAGTCTGGGCCTTGGCAATGCCTGGCAAAGCCAAGAGTGCTGAAAGCACGATAGTTTTGATGATTGATTTTCTCATTGTAATTTAGGCTAAATTTTATTTGTGGCAAAATTACAACTATTCTTTATAATATAAGGTATAATCATCTCAAAAAAATACGAAAACGATTGCGTAATAGTGGTCAAAGTGGATTGAATTAGTATTATAACTTTGTCCCTTCATTAAGTATCTGGATTTTATTCACGGATTATTGGTATTTTCCCGATAATTCTTTTTTGTAATCTAAGGATAAGCCTTTAGGGCATATAAAGCCACTCTCCAATGCTTTCACTTTTGGAGAAATGTAATATTTTTCGGCAGTAGAGTCTTGTGAATTAGCTCTAATGTTATTCATCAGGGCTTTCATTCCAGCTTTGATAGCTTCGGAAATACTTATATTATTAAGCTTAGCGTATAACGCTGCTTCATTATAAGTTGTATTATCTAGATAAATTGTTGCCATATTTGTAATATTATAAGTTTATTTTCTGCAAAGATACGCTTTTTATTCTAAACTTCCAAGAAAATCAAAAAAAAGTGCAACGCTCAAACTTGAGCATTGCACTTTAAATATTTAAGAGATGATTTTTAATCCTCTACTACGTACCAGCGTGGGTCACCTGCCTTTTCCTTCAAGGTACCTGCCTTGATGGTGAAGTTACCGTTAGCTGGGTCGGTGAACAACTGGGTAGAGCTGAACTCTGTATCATTCACACCCTTAATCACCTTGAAGAAGTCTGTTGTTCTGAAACTGTTGGCTACAGTAGCAGGAGTCTTGCTTCTGATGTTCTTGTTGGTAGCCTCATCAGCACTCTTACCGAAG
>ERZ1026898.1753-NODE-1753-length-10232-cov-11.007566_pt1 | contig 10232 bp, 20 predicted proteins | sample MGYA00380178_ERZ1026898 | MGnify/ENA primary metagenome ERZ1026898 (study PRJEB33269, sample SAMEA4719814) | human gut metagenome | biome: human-associated habitat; feature: organic feature; material: feces | place: Cameroon | collected 2013-10 ... | reverse complement strand
AGATCTACACGTAAGGAGTCGTCGGCAGCGTCAGATGTGTATAAGAGACAGAGAAAGAACTTCCTAAAAGAAAGGAATAAGAACTATGAAAACTATTAAGACTACTACTACCATTAACAATGCAGGGGGTATTTACCTTCAAAGTTCTATTCGTAGGGCTTTGAAATTGGAGAATGGCGACAAGGTGAGCCTGGAAGTTATTGACGGCATACTCACTATTAAACCCTACTTTGACATTTCAGATTGGGCGAACGGCTATCTTCTTCTTCATGACCTGAGCGACCCTATTTCTTATAAGATAGGCCGAGATAGTTTAGCGGGCATTACCACAGTAATTCTTCCCAACGGGGAAATTGGTGTCGCCCAGTGTAGTCCGAATGACGAATTTATTGACGAAGTGGGCGAGGCCATCGCATTGGCCCGCGCTTTGGGCGAAGATGATGAAATTCCCAAAGAGATCTTCGGATAAAAAGAAAGGGAGAAGAAATTCTCCCTTTTCTTTTCAGAAAAAATAATTAGACGAACTTCGTCTAAAAAATATTTTTAGAAAAAATTTTGAAAAAAGTATTGACTTTTCAAAAAATTCTGATATAATAATAATTGTCAAGAGGAGAAGGTACCAAGAAATCCAAGAGGCGGCCACCCTTGAGAAAGTACAGGAAGTAGGCCCTACATCGCGCAATAAATCCTACCATCGAATAGGTGATAAGTCGTGTGAATACCTTACCCTCTCCTCTTGACCGGCCATTTTGCTAATGAGCGGATTAGTCACCCGCTATTAGATACCTCCATTGAATTAATTCCCAAAAATGCGACACGATTTTGTTCCTTTCTCGTGTCGCTTTTTGGGGCATAAAAATATTTAGACGAAGTTCGTCTAAATAAAAAAATTCTTGACATTTATATTTTTATATGATATACTTTATTTATAATAAAAGAAAGGAAAAAGAAAATGAAAATGAAAAAGAATAAACTTCCTAAAAATAGTGGCTATTGCCTAATTGTAAAATGTGTCCCTCTTGATGACCAGTATGAATGTGAAGCAGATAAAATCCCACTTTTCATTTGTCCCGAAACTGAGGCAATCGAAAGATATGGTAATAAATTTGGATATGAGATTTACTCCATTCGTGCAGATGGAATGTTGAAAATGGAAAAAGAATATGATGAAGGAGACTAAAATGAAAATTCATGTCGGTTTCATAAAAGAAGGTACAATTCTCCATTTCCCCAATTCTGTCTATGACTATATGAAAGTTTGTGATAGAAATGGAGTTGGCGGGGTAGTAAATCTTTCGACAGGTTTGTATATTTCAACCTCAGATTTAGAAAAGGAAGGGCTTTCTCCAATGAGCACTTGCACATTAGAGGAAAGTTATTATGATATTTGATGGCGCCGAGTGCGCCATTTTCTTTTTTTTAGACGAATTTCGTCTAAAAATCTTTTGAAAATTTTCTGAAAAAAGTATTGACAAATAAGAAAAATTATGTTATACTTTAAGTACAATAAAGGAAAGGAATTTGAATTTATGACTATTTTTCTTGATATGGATGGTACGATTGCCGACCTGTACGGCGCAAAAGATTGGTTGCCTCGTCTGCGCGCCTATGATGCGAAAGTTTATACAGAAGCTCGACCTCTCTGTAATATGAATACGCTTGCCCACAAGCTGAACAAAATCCAGCAAAAGGGCGTAAAAATTGGGGTGATTTCATGGGGAAGTAAAGACAAAAGCCCCGAATTTCTCGAAGCTGTAAAGGCTGAGAAAATGCGCTGGTTACGCCAGCATTTGAGAAGCGTTTCCTTTGATGAAATTCATATCGTAGAGTATGGCACAAAGAAAACGAGTTTTCGTTCTTCTTCTGACGACATTTTATTCGATGATGAAACCGAAAATTTGATGGAATGGGGCATGGGTGGTTTTCATCCTGACGCAATGGAAAGCGTTTTGAAAGTTTTAGCGAGATAAAGGGGAGAAATCCCCTTTTCTTTTTCAGAAAAAAATTAGACGAAGTTCGTCTAATAAATCTTCTCAAAAAATTTTTGAAAAAGGTATTGACTTTTTCAAGAAATCTGTTATAATAATAATTGTCAAGAGGGAAAGCCAAATGACAAATAAAAACGGGTGGCGACCTATCCGCCAATGAAAGGAGAAAAATTATGACTAATCGTGAGGCTTACAATGCTGTAATCAATGGTAACATTACCGATGAAGTGATTTCCCATTTCACCGCCGAGCTGGCAAAGCTGGACGCACGCAACAAGGCGCGCAGTTCCAAGCCCAGCAAGACCCAGCTGGAAAACGAGCCTATCAAAGCGCACCTGCTGGAAATCCTGGCCGTCAAGCCCATGACGGCAAGCGAGATTCACGAAGTTGATGCGAGCCTGTCCACGCAGAAGATTAGCTCTCTGTGTCGTCAGCTTGTCGAGGCTGGTAAGCTGGCCGTTGAGGATGTGAAGATTCCCAAGAAGGGCAAGCAGAAGCAGTACCACATTGTCAGCGAGTGAGGAATGGAGCGGTGAGAAATCACCGCTCTTTTTTTTCGGAAAAGATTATTTAGACGAAATTCGTCTAAATAAAATACCTCACTTCATCACACTAAACCGTTAAAGAAAATTTGAAATTCAAAAAAATTTTTGTTATAATAATTTTAGAAAATAAGAAAAAAGGTATTGACAAAAAACAAAATCTATGCTATACTATACCCATAGTAAAGAAAGGAAGTGCTTGAAATGGCAAAGAAAAGCGAAATTGTAAAAATCGACTTTATGAATAAAGTCAAGGAATTTTTGGAAAGTGAGGGTGAAACCGTCCTCAAGGTAAAGAGCGGGACTTTTTCGATTCCGTGGGCGTTGGATGGTGACGAGGGTTATCTGAACTTGACTTTTTCCATTCCCAAGGGCAGTCGGGAAGATGGTATTCCCTATGATGGCTACGATGAGGCGGAAAATTACCGTCTTGTTACCGAGGAAAAGGAAAAGGCAAGAGCCGAGAGAGAGGAGAAGAAACGCAAGAAAATCGAAAGAGACAAGCTTGCAAGAGAGAGAGCAAAGGCAAAGAGAGAGGAGAGGGAAAAGGCGGAGTAAAACCGCCTTTTCTTTTTTTGAGAAAAAGTTAGACGAATATCGTCTAAATTTTATTTTTTGAAAAAAGTCCTTGACATTTTCAGAAAATCTGATATAATAGAGAGTGTAAAGGGAACGACGGTAAACCTTTATAATAATTTTGAATGGAGATTGAAAAATGAATATTTGTGTTTTCGACACAGAAACAACATCCCTTGAAAAGCCTTTTTGTTATAATATCGGTTATCTTATTGCCGATAGTGAAAGCAAGGAAACGCTTGTAAAGCGTGAGTTTGTCGTTGAACAGGTCTGGCATAATACAATGACCTTTGCGTCTGCTTATTATGCCCACAAGCGTCCCATTTATGTCAAGGCTATGCGTTCCCGTGCAATTTCTATGGACAAATTCGGATATATCACGCAAACAATGGCCCGAGATTTCAAAGCCTTTAATGTTGAACGGGCGTTCGCTTATAATTCCTCTTTTGATGAAAAAGTGTTCAATTTCAACTGCGATTGGTTCAAGTGTATAAATCCGTTTGACAATATTCCTATTTCTGATATTCGGGGTTTTGTTCATCATTTCATGATGGACGAAAAATTTTTTAAGTGGGCAGAGAAACACGAGACTTTCACCGAAAGCGGAAACTATTCCACCACCGCCGAAACCATTACGCAATACATCAGAAAAGACCCCGATTTTTCCGAAAGTCATACCGCACTTTCTGATACATTGATTGAAACCGAAATTCTGTTTCACTGTCTGAGACAGGGCGCGGACATCAATGGAGACTATACGGCACGCCGTTCCATTCCTCGCAAAGTCAAAAGGATTTTTACGATTGAAACCAAAGACGGAAAATTTACTTTTGAGGGCGAAAGCGCAACTTACTACAAAACAAAAAATACTTTCAAGATTCGTTAAATTCAGAGGACTTCATCGCTTTAATGCGGTGAAGTTTTTTCTGAGAAAAATTAGACGAATATCGTCTAAATTTTATTTTTGTCAAATTTTCTACGAAAAAATTTTCTACTCTCACTTTACCACACTAAATCACTAAAGTAAAATTCTCACTCCAAAATCTTACTTCGCGCCGGCCACTGTCAAATTTTATACCTTGTCAAATTTTGGACGCGCAAATAAGCTACGACCTATAAGCTACAAATAAGCTAGGAAGCTCCAAATTTTTGGAAAAGAAAAGCTGGAACTCCACTTTTGAAAAAAACGCATTTTTAGACGACTTCGAAATTTGAAATTTTCCCAATTCTACGCTATAATATATATAGAAAGTCAAGGAAGACTAAAAAAATAAAAACGCTCCTAAGCTGGGAATAAGCTCCAAAAGAAAACGGCTACGGCGCATCAAGCCACTTGTCAAATTTTGGGCCGTAAATTCTTCTGTCTTTATAAAGCAATGAGGAGCAGAAAGAGGTATTTTATGACTAATCGTGAATTCTATACTGCTATTTCCAATGGTGAGATGAATGATGAGCTGATGGCCAAAGCTACTGAGCTTATCGAGAAGATGAATGAGACCAACGCCAAGCGCGCGCAGAAGGTTCTGGAAAAGAAGCAGGCTTCTGAGGACGAGAAGGCTCCTATCCGCAATGCTCTGCTGGATGCGATGGGCGTTGAGGGCATGACTGCTTCTCAGCTCATTGAGGCGGCTGGCCTTACCGATGAGGTAAAGGTCGCTTCTGTTCCTTCTCTACTGAAGCCTTTTGTACTAAACGGCACTGTGGAGAAGGTTGATGTAAAGGTCGAGGGCAAGAAGAGCGCCCAGCGTGGTTACATCAAGGCCCACTAAGAAGAAAAGAGGTAAGAAGAAATTCTTACCTCTCTTTTTTATTTATTTCCCGAAAATTTGACAACGCTCCGAAAATTTGGTAGAATAGAAATAGGATTGAAGAAAATCTCGGCTCCGCGCTAAATACGCTCTATAAGTACGCATTATAAGTACGCATAAAAATGTACTCATAAAATGTACGCATTTCATTTACATATTACAAGTACATATTTTATATATAAAATTTGCTTACTAATAAAATTTGCGCCAGACACATTCTTACCTTTAAAAATACTATTCTATTTCTACCTACCCCTAATTGTCGCCCTTGGACGTCCCTTAGCAGTACCATTTTTATGCCCTTAGTCTTTCCGTATAACTACGAAAAACTTATACGCTCTATAAGTACGCCTTTTGCTTACACCTAATAAGTACGCCTTTTTACTTACGCCCTCTAATCTTACCCCCTTCTTTTCTCTCCCTTTATCTTACTCCCTCTAATTATACGCTCTATTCGTACTTATAACTCCTATTCCCTCTTTTTTTACCCTTTCTACTCTCCCCTCTATATATACACATAATATGTACGCCTTTTTCTCAAAAAATTTTCCAAAAAAATAAGTACGCTTAAAAGCGTACCTAAAAATTTTCCCAAAATTTTTACTTATTATATTAGTTCTCCCGCTTTGCTTTCCGAATATAAGTAAGCAGGACTTCAATATCCTTATAATTTTTTGAACCCTAAAATTTTGGAGGCTTTATGAAACAATCAAAACTAATGAAAAAGATTATTACGACTTTGGATGAACTAAAAATCCCCTACTCTCTGAATGTGTCTTATCGAGATTGTCTGTCTCCTTTGGGATATCCATTACTGTGGAAACTGAGGCTTACTTGGCGCGGGTCCATCGTTTTAGTTGAAGAACGGTATCATGATACCTCGCGCGCTCCTAATCCTCAACGCCTGCGACAAGTCAATACTATAAAGGACGACTATGCCTCCTCCCATAATATTCCTCTACTTCTAATCTGGGACACAGATTCGACCCTTATATCTCCCGAATGGCTCGCGCGCCAACTAGACCTAATTACAACTCAAGACTTTTGAAAAAAGACCTACCTCAATCTGAAGTAGGTCTTTTTCACACCAAAATAAATATTATCCCATCTTCCTCCCAAGACAATCAACTTCAATAATATCATTATCCAATTCGTCTGTTTCGTAAAGCATTCTTTCAAGTGCATGAAGTTTATCGAAATAATACTGAAGTTCTTTCTTGAGATTCCGTATTGCCTCTTCTTTTGTCTCTCCATATCCACGGATGTTTGTTATATCAAATTCATAGTAACCATCAGAATCATTAAACAAATAACAGGAATGTGATTCCCATTTCTCTTTACCATCATTATAATGTGCAATTTTCATTTTATTTCTCCTTATATCCACAACCTTCACATTCAAAAAGATCCAATAACTCCCTATCCTTCTTCAAACAAAAAGTTCTGTCTCCTGGATAAACAAAACCTTTCTCACAACTTAAAGGCGCCCTTTCCACCTTTAAATACTTACATCTTTCATTCTCTGTAAACTTTTCAGAAAATTTACGACAAATTTCTTCAACTTCTTTTGGATGGGTACTCCAATACGCTTTGAATTTACTATTATCCGCTATGATTGCATCATGCAGGTCTTGTGTTAGTAAAGGTTTATCTGTAACATCCTTCTCTTTCTTAGAACACTCTGGACAATAATCTCTATTACCGTCCACATAGTGAATCCACCCTGCTTCTTTTGCTTTATCAAGAGCTTCATTATAGCTATTTGCATATGGGCTATGTTTACCACACCCATCACAAACTCTACAACTTTTAATGGGCATTTTTATACTACTTATAAAAAGTAAAGAAAAAAGAGCTATCCACCATTTATTAAACAGAATTGCAAGTGCAGTCCAAGCAATTATTGCTATAATATTCTTAAAGGCCCATGCCCGTATAAAGCTTTTATCCATAATAACCTCCATCAGGAGCGTCTCTCTTATATCGCTTACAGCCTACTGGGTTATCGGTACATCCAACTTCGTAGACACATTTATGGCAGTTTCTCTTTATTTCATCCTCACTGGGTATACGCGGCGCCCATTCTTTTTTAACAAAATCTAGCTCACAATAAATCTCGTTCCAATGAGGACATTCTCCCCATGGAGTTTTACATATACCATAGCCATACTTACAACCCATTATCAAATTCCTCCCTACTTAACATCATTCCATTTACTTTCATTACAAATAATAAAATTCGGCTTAGCTTTGGGAGTATAATGGAGAGCCAACCGCGCAAAACTCAAATCCAACTCACAAAAAGTACCTTGCCAATGAGGACAAGTTGTATCAGGAGCAGTACAATATCCATATCCATAATCACAAAAAGGAATACTAATCAAAAGTTCCCTCCTCAGCATTCATGCACCAAAAGTCCTTACAACAACTACATCTTCTTACTAATCGTGTATGCTCTTCATCCAAGTGCAATTTACAAAAAATAGGAATACCTAAAACTTTATTGTTTTTGACTTCAAACTCTGTATGAACTACATATTTACAATAATCACAACAGGGAATACATTCTTCACTACATTTCCTCATTTCCCCTCAGCCCCTTCTCTCTTTCCAAGATCCATAATAGCTCGCGCCGTAGCCTCAACCGCCTCCATCCTAACCAATCCATTTTCAGAAACACAATTACATAAAATCTTCAAAAGTTCAACAGCATATTCAAATCTTGTCATTTCTTTTACTCCTTCGGCACCACAATCCACAAGTTATCTTCCTGACCTTTAATGTTATAGTAATCCATAAAATCATTAAATTTCACAGAGTCTTCAATTAGGACTTTTTGAATTTCAACTGGCTTTTTACAGGTATAATAAATTCCAATGGCCATTGTTCCAAATAATATAACCAAAGTAAGAAAAAGAAAACCCCATTCCTTCATAGAATCCATGCCACTCTGATATATAAAAATGGCTACCCAAATTAGACAAAGAGTACTTGCTCCAATAAGACACACCCCTCCAAGTACCGTACTTTCTACCTGCGTAGCAACAACTATAATACCTTCCATCAAATCCCCCATACAAAGATTTCTTCCTCAGCAATTCCATGTAACATTGGCTTAATTACCTCATTGACAGCACGCTGGCCAATCTCCTTAGTCTTAAAAGAAGGACCGAATCTTTGCATTGGAGAATTAACAATAGTCCATCTTCGATTCTCCCTATTCAAAATAGGATAATAATCTCCACTTCCACCATTCTCCATAGAAAAACGCCACAAACACCGTTCAAGTTTTTCATAGAGGGCGCGCCGTCGAAGAAGTCCTGCATCAGTACAGTAGTTAGCTGAATCGTAGTACTTCTCGATGAAACACCAAAAAGCGTCTGTATGCGTCATTACATCTCCATTACTGCCAATAAGATAAAAACTTTCTCCCTCTTTGACCCTCTCAAAAGGATTCTTTTTCTTTTCCTCTGGCATCAAAACAAGATTCCCCTCTTCATCAATCCAAAACTTCTCACCAGTAAAATCATAAATTTTTCCATCAACTTCAAATTTAATAGTTGCCATTAGTACAAATCCTCCGAATACAATTCTGTTTCAAACTTTTCTTCTTTCCATTCTATAACCGTTCTCGGTAGCTGAAAATGCTTCAAAGCATAATAAAAAGCATCTTTACGGTCATAAAAATCACTGTCATTATCTACGAAGCCTTCGATAAAATCACCACGATAAGCAAGATTATGAAGCATTTCATAGATATCACTATGCCGAACACCGCTAAAAACTTTATTAGTCTTTTTATCTTTCAACGCAGCGCAAACAATCATATCTTAGCCCTCCTTTACAACATACTCTATATCATTATAACCTTCAGGAGCCAGGTCTTCAAAATAATCATTAATCTCTTTATCAGTCCAATCTTCGGGAATCTCAAATGGGTCCAACACAGAATAAAATACATAAATAGTCCTAGCCATTTTCCTCTTCCTTTCCTACTTTCTATATATATTATACACTAAAATATAAAAAATTTCAAATTCAAAAGAAAAACGACCGTGCTTACTCAGCGCGGTCGCTCAAAATTATTCCATCTTTTGTTTCAAATCCCTAACAATATCCTCAATCCGAACCGGCGCGCAATCATGTGCGTCTACCTCACAATGGTAAATCATCCCAATTCCCCAATCCTCAAAGGGGTCTTTTGTATGAGTATGTCCGCATAGATTCACCAAGCACTTCTTCAACGGCTTCTCAGCATTAGCGCGCGTTGTAATTGTCGGATAATGGGACAAATAGAACTTATAACCATCATAAGAAAAATAGATACTATTATCCATCTCCACTACATTTGGAAGTCTTTGATAAAAATTCCAACGAATATTATTATCATGGTTTCCTCTTACAATATGAAGTCGTCCTCTCAATCTCCAAAGCATTTGTAAATTCCATTCAAATCCCATCACCAAATCTCCAAGAATATACATCATCCTCTTGATCAACTACTTCATTCCACTTACGGATAATGGTCTCATTCATTTCTCCAACATTCTCGAAGCCTCGCGCGCCGTAGATAAAATCTTTGTTGTGGCTAACCTAAGTGGAGGTCTGAAGTTATAAAGATTCCACTCATATATAATCATCTCCTTTTTTGTAAAGTTAAAGCTGTTATAATATCCATATTTTCTAAATTGACTCGTCTATAAACAGACTGACGAGAAATATTAAAAATCTTACACCATTCTGTTATACTATGTCTAACCCCATTAATTAAAGGATTCGCCTTATCATAATTTTGAATTAAATCATCTATATCAAGAGAATTTGGAATTATTTCACCATTTCTTACTTCTCTCCAAATGTATCCACCAACATAACTATATTTTTTATCACCTTTAATACATTTCCCAATAGATTGTCTGTTTATAGACAAATTTTTACTTGCTTGCAATACTGAATCAAAATAAATTATTTCTTCTGGGTCGCTAATTTTTATACCAACAATTGCTTTTCGATTCTTATAAGGTTTAAAGTCTTTATGGATTACTTTTCCGTCCTTATCTAAATCCCGAAAATATAATCCATTTACACTAGAAGCCAATCCCTTACAAACTGCTCGTATTTTAGAAGCCTCATTTTTATCTCCATTTAATCTACTTGCTTCTTGGTATGACTTATAGATTTCAAGGATATTTTCTTGTCTATCAATCTTTGCACATGGGCAACTAATTTTTTCAAGATATTTCTGACAATTTTCATGTGCAATATGATTAGAATCGGTATTATAGGTTTGATTATACCCTTCCTCAACACTATTATAA
>ERZ1026898.1750-NODE-1750-length-10240-cov-9.326362_pt1 | contig 10240 bp, 10 predicted proteins | sample MGYA00380178_ERZ1026898 | MGnify/ENA primary metagenome ERZ1026898 (study PRJEB33269, sample SAMEA4719814) | human gut metagenome | biome: human-associated habitat; feature: organic feature; material: feces | place: Cameroon | collected 2013-10 ... | reverse complement strand
CAAGTTGGGCGGCGGGTTCACAGGCAGAACGGAAGATGACATAAACGACAGAATAAAGCCGATTACAGGAGATGAATATGATAAACTGTTCGAGCAACAATATCAGGGTATGAAGGAGACGTTCGGCAGGTGTATGGAAAAATTCAAAGATATAAAAGCTAATGCCAAAATAGAATAGAGTATGAGAAAGTTTATTGCATTGTTCATGAGTATGATTGTCGGTTCATCGATTGCGATGGCGCAATTTAATGTGGATGTTCAGTTTTGGAATAATGGGAAGCAACAGGTGCTGAACAATGATTTCGAAATATATTTTGTCTATGAGTACGAAGATCAAAGCAAGGTGATATACAAACCTAATGTATTCATGAAAAACCAGATAGTATTACCATCGGGAATATACTCAAAAGATGCATACAAAGATTGTTCGATACTTTTTCGATATAAAGGCAAAGTGTATTATTGTGCCACATTCCGCACGAAGGATATTTATGATATATCTACGCTCGTTATTCATTTGCAGGAGAAGCCTTTCTACAAATTCCTTTTTTGGACGTGGGAATATGGCAAACATTTGGAAAATATAATGGAGAGTAAATTCTATCGGTATGATGAATACTTTTCCGATGAAAGTATAATAGGGGAGGTGTCTGTGATACTCTTTACGAAGAATGAATCCACGGAAAGCGAAGCAAGATTTACACCTATCAGAGATTTTGAAGAGTATTTCAAGAAAGGCGAGAAGTTATTGGAATTATAAAGAGGAAGGGTCAAAAGAATGAATGCGTATATCAAATTTATTTGTCTGTCAGTTGTCGTTTTGTTGGCGACACATACTGCAAGAAGCCAGCAGAGTAATTCTTTAAAGATATACTTTGCAGAGAACGGTGTGGAACATAAATTGAATAATGATTTCGGCTTGTATATAGTGCTGGGCGATGAAACGGGTGATACCAAAGGTATTTACAAGGCAGCGGTGTTCGATGGGAATAATATACGATTGCCTGAGCATGACGGGGTCAATCATGATTTTAGTGAAAAATGTCATATCGTTTTGAAGTATAAGGGCAAATGTTATTATTGCTTTTCGTTGGATAGAATGATGGATTTGTATTTGCTACAAGACAGGATAGAACTTCATTTATCGAGATACCCTTTCAAACATCGTCATTTTTGGGATAAGAATGGAACATTCAGGTGTTCCTATATTGTTGATGACGATGATAAGCCTTCCGATAAAAAAGGGGAAATGCGGGCAGTGTATTTGTTCTTTGGAGCAATGGATCCAAATGCTACCTATACCCCGATTATGGATTTCAAAGAATATTTCAAGAAAGGGGAAAAGTTACTGGAGTTGTGAACGTGAGTGATGGAATAAGAGAAGTTCAAGATGTAAGGTTCGGCGAATGAACTGAAAAGAAGAACCGCTGCAACTGTGTGTTGCAGCGGTTCTGTATTTTTGTGTTGTTATGGCTTTATTTGTTTTTCAAGTATTCGTCTATGCCGGCGGCGGCTTTTCTGCCTGCTCCCATTGCGAGTATGACGGTGGCTGCTCCTATGACGGCATCTCCTCCCGCAAAGATGCCTTCGCGTGAGGTTGCGGCTTTGTCATCGGTGAGTATGCCTCCCCACTCGGTGGATTTGAGGTGTTCGGTGGTGTCGGTTATCAGTTTGTTAGGTGCCGTTCCCAACGCCATGACTACGCAATCGGCTTGGAGTTCGTGTTCGCTGCCTTTGAGTTCGACAGGTGAACGTCTTCCGCTTGCGTCAGGGGCTCCCAATTCCATTTTGATACATTTCACTGCTTTTACCCAGCCTTGCTCGTCTCCGATGATTTCAACGGGATTGGTCATGAAGTGAAATTCTATGCCCTCCTGCTTTGCGTGTTCCACTTCTTCGGCTCTTGCCGGCATTTCCGCTTTGCTTCTTCGATAGACAAGGTGTACTTCGGCTCCCAATCGTCTTGCAGTGCGGGCTGCGTCCATTGCCACATTGCCGCCTCCCACCACTATGGTTACTTTGCCGTGGTAGATTGGCGTGTCATAGCCTTCCTTGTATGCTTTCATGAGGTTGGAACGGGTCAACAGCTCGTTGGCGGATACGACTCCGTTAAGGTTCTTGCCCGGTATGTTCATGAACTTCGGCAAGCCTGCTCCGGAGGCGATGTAAACGGCGGAGAAGCCTTCCTTGTCGAAGAGTTCGTCTATGGTTATGCTTCGTCCGATGATTACGTCGTTGATTATCTTTACTCCCAACTTCTTTACGTTTTCCACTTCGGCTTTCACCACGGTGTCTTTCGGCAGACGGAATTCTGGAATTCCATATACCAATACTCCGCCGGATTGATGGAGGGCTTCGAAGATGGTTACGTCATAGCCTTTCTTTGCCAAGTCGCCTGCACAGGTCAAACCGCTCGGACCTGCTCCCACAACGGCTACTTTCTTTCCGTTGGCGGGTTCGACTTCGGTGAAATTCAATTTGACTTCTCTTGCCCAGTCGGCTATGAAGCGTTCCAATTTGCCTATCGCAACGGGGTCTCCTTTCTTGCCCATGATACAGCTGCCTTCGCATTGGGTTTCTTGCGGACATACTCTTCCGCATACTGCGGGTAGGGTGGAGGATTGACTGATGATTTTATAGGCTTGTGCGAAGTTTCCTTCTTTTATTTGTTTGATAAAGGCAGGTATATTGATGGATACGGGGCATGCTCCTATGCAACCCGGGTTCTTGCATTGCAGACAACGGTCTGCTTCTTCCATGGCTTCCTCTGCGGTGTAGCCGTAGCATACTTCGTCGAAGTTGTTTATTCGTATGACAGGGTCTTGTTCCCTTACGGGTACTCTGCGACGTTTGATGGTGCGGTTGACCTCTGCTGTGAGGTTGCATTTATGGTTTTTGGAGTCGGTGGCTATCTCATGGGTTTTGTACATGGATTGTCTTCTCATGGCTTCATCGAAGTCCACAAGGTGTGCATCGAACTCCGGTCCGTCAACGCAGGTGAATTTGGTTTTGCCACCTATGCTTACACGGCATGCTCCGCACATTCCGGTTCCATCGACCATAAGGGAGTTGAGGCTGACCGTGGTTTTCAAGCCGAGGTCTTTGGTGAGAAGGGAAACGAACTTCATCATTATCATGGGTCCTATTGCCACGACTTCATCGTATTGTTGTTTCTTTTCTTCAACCAAGTATTTGATTGCGTCGGTAACCAAGCCGTGCATGCCGTAGCTGCCGTCGTCGGTGCAGATGTAGAGGTTGTCGGCGTATTCTTTCATCATGTCTTCCAAAATCAGGGTGTTTTTGGTTTTTGTTCCGATGATGACGTCGGCTTTCATGCCGTGGGCTTTTGCCCATTTCAGTTGAGGATAAATCGGTGCCGTTCCCACGCCGCCTGCCACGAAGAGCATACGTCTGCCCTTGGCTTCTTGGTCGGAAAGGTGAACGAGCATGGATTCTTTGCCCAACGGTCCGACAATGTCTTTGAAGCGGTCGCCCATTCCGAGTTGTGCCATACGTTCGGTGGATTTGCCGACGATTTGGAATACGAGGGTTATGGTGCCTTTGCTTGTGTCGTAATCGCAGATGGTCAAGGGTATTCTTTCACCCTTGTCATCTATTATGACGATGACGAATTGTCCGGGTTTGGCTGCTCTGGCTACCCATGCGGCTTCAACTTCCATGAGGAAGATGTTGCTGGTCAGTTTCTCTTTTCGTTTTATTTCAAACTCCATGTCTTTTCAAATTTTAGTTGTTCAAACTCCTGTATTTCTTTCTCGTTTAACGAGAGGTCTATTTTCAATTTTGTTTCGCTCGGTTTGGAAAGCAGTATCAGCAGTACGGATATTCCGCTGAAAAGAAGGTAATTCATCGAACCGCAGAGGAAGAGGCCGATGAGTGCCATGTCGTTTACGAGGTTGTAGAAGACGAGGCGTTTTACAATCAGTGTTCTGTATTTTTCTGCTTTTTGCGGTATGGTACATGCTCTCATTTGCAAAAGATGACGTCTTGTGCCTTTGGTTGCTGCGAATACGCACACGACCATCATAAGCATAAGTCCGTATGATACGATGACGGCTTTGCGTCCTGTGAAGAATGCTCCCAAATGTGCGAAGTGATGCGTGAATGCAAGAAAGCAGGCAAAAAGCACGGTTGCCATGAGTATTGCAAGCCATGTTTTGTTGAGTGTTCCGATGTATTGTTTCATTCGTTTGTCGTTTTGTTTCTCATGAAGTTAAAATACGCTTGCAAAGGTATGCAAATAAAACATATCGAACGGCCTTTCAATGAAAAAAACAACAGTTCCGGTGTTTATTCTATGTCAAGCCATTTGTGCGTTTGCAGGCTCAGCCTCCAATTTTGATGTTTTTTGATATGGGAAATGATGATTGGGGTAAGTTCTCGGCGTTTATCCCATTCGGCTTGCAGATAAAGCTGTGTATGTTCGGGTACGGCTTGTTCGTATTCGGCAAGTTCGTTCAGGTCTTCGGCAGTACTGATGATTATTTTAAGTTCATCGGCAAAGGCGAGGTTCGCTTCGAGCGGCGGAAGGCTTTTCTTCGGGGATATGCAGACCCAATCCCATTTCCCGCTGAAAGGCAGGCTTGCGGAGGTTTCGAGCCAGAGTTTACGACCTGCGGAATGCAGGGCTTGGCAAAGTGGGGTAAGGTTGTGCATGAGCGGTTCGCCTCCTGTTATCACTATGTTTTCGGCTCCGCTTTCTTTTACTTTTTCGGTCAACTCCGCAATGGTCAACCACTCGGCAGTTTCCATGTTCCACGTCTTTTTGCTGTCGCAAAAAGGGCAATGTACGTTGCAACCGCTCAATCTTATGAAAAAAGCCGGTTTGCCTGTATTGTATCCTTCGCCTTGAAGGGAATAAAAGGTTTCTGCAACGGGTAACAATTCGCCCGCTTTGTGAAGAGCTTCGTTTGTTTTGTCCATAGGTAACAATAAAAGGCGTGAAGGGTTGGTTCACGCCTTGTTTCATATTAAAGGATTGTTTTATTCGGCTTCGTAAATCTCGTGTTTGTACGCTTTCATCGTGTTGTCCAACAATGAAACTATCGTCATCGGTCCCACGCCTCCCGGAACAGGGGTGATGGCTTTGCATTTCGGTGCCACTTCGTCGAATTTCACGTCTCCGATGATTTTGTAACCTTTTTCATTATCGGCTTCCACTCTGTGAATACCCACGTCTATCACAACGGCTCCGTCTTTGACCATGTCGGCTGTTACGAACTCCGGCTTGCCTATTGCAACGATGAGAATGTCTGCACTGCGGCAGATTTCCTTTATGTTTTTGGTCTTGGAATGGCAAAGAGTTACGGTACAATTTGCTTTCTTCGAGTTGCGGCTCATCAGGATTGCCATGGGGGTGCCGACTATATTGCTTCTTCCGAGAACAACGCAATGCTTTCCCTCGGTTTCGATTTCGCTGCGTTCCAATAATTGTTTTATTCCGTATGGTGTCGCAGGTATGTAAGTAGGCATGCCGAGCATCATACGACCACCGTTCGAGGGGTGAAAGCCGTCCACATCCTTGCTTGGGGCAATGGCTTCGAGTACTTTCCTTTCGTTTATGTGCTTTGGCAACGGCAGTTGGACGATATAGCCATCTACTTCAGGGTCTTTGTTGAGAAAGTCGAGGGTTTCCAACAACTGTTTCTCGCTTATTGTCTCCGGAAAACGGTAAACAGATGAAGTGAAGCCCACTTCCTTGGATTGTTTCTCTTTGCTTGCAACGTAGGAGAGACTTGCTCCATCTTCTCCGACTATCACGGCAACCAAATGCGGAGGTCTTTTACCTTCGGTAAGTATGTTTTGAACCTCTTGTTTGATTTCTTCTTTGATTGTTTTGGCAATAATCCTGCCATCAATCAAAACAGGTTTTGAATTATTTTCCATATCCTTATTTTACCTCCTTCTAATGTTTCTCATACCATTGAACTTACCGCCGCTCATCATTTTCATCATCTTGCGTGTCTCTTCAAACTGCTTCATCAGGCGGTTGACTTCTTCTATCGTGGTGCCGCTTCCTCTGGCTATGCGGCGACGACGCGAAGTGTCTATCTTCGCAGGGTTCTTTCTTTCGTATGGCGTCATGGAACCTATCATGGCTTCGATATATTTGAAAGCGTCGTTGTCTATTTCCACATCTTTCATCATCTTACCGAGTCCCGGTATCATACCTACCAAGTCTTTTAAGTTGCCCATCTTCTTTATTTGTGCAATCTGTGAGATGAAATCATCGAAATCGAACTCGTTGGACTTTATTTTCTTGGTAAGTCGTCGTGCCTGCTCTTCATCGTATTCCGCTTGTGCCTTTTCTACCAAGGAAACGATGTCTCCCATGCCGAGGATACGGGAAGCCATACGGTCGGGGTGGAAAACATCCAAGTCTGCCATCTTCTCGCCGAGACCGACGAACTTTATCGGTTTGTTGACAACGTGTTTTATCGTCAACGCAGCACCGCCTCTTGTGTCGCCATCGAGTTTCGTAAGAACGACTCCGTCGTAATCTATCTTTTCATTGAACGCCTTGGCTGTGTTTACGGCGTCCTGACCGGTCATGGAATCGACAACGAACAATGTTTCGCTCGGATTGATTGCCTGCTTCACATTGTAAATTTCCGTCATCATCTGTTCGTCAACAGCCAAACGTCCGGCAGTATCGACAATCACGACATCCATGTTCTTTGACTTTGCAAGAGCAATGGCATTTTGAGCAATGCGGACAGGGTCTTTCGATTCTTCTTCCGTATAAACCTCCGTGCCGATTTGTTCACCCAAAACCTTCAACTGCTCTATTGCGGCAGGTCTGTAAACGTCCCCTGCGACAAGAAGCACTTTCTTGTTCTTTTTCGTTTTCAGAAAATTCGCAAGTTTGGCAGAGAAAGTCGTCTTACCGCTACCTTGCAAACCTGCAATAAGAATAACAGCCGGCTTACCGTTAAGGTTTATCCCCTGACTCTCGCCACCCATCAGTTCCGTAAGCTCGTCCTTCACGATTTTGACCATCAACTGTCCGGGTTCGAGAGCAGTAAGGACATTTCTGCCCAAAGCCTTTTCTTTTACCGTCGCACAGAACTCCTTCGCTATGGAGTAGCTTACGTCCGCATCTATTAAAGCCTTGCGAACCTCCTTCAACGATTCGGCTATGTTTATCTCGTTTATCTTTCCTTTACCCTTGATTACCTTAAAGGCTTTATCGAACTTTTCTGATAGATTTTCAAACATATATCCTACAAATTCACTCTTGCCATACGGCTGTTTCGTCCTGCAAAGATAATCAATTTCTTTTGTAAACCACGTACTTCTCTCTGATTTTCTTGTATTCGTCCAAGCCTTTGCTCCAAGTCTTTCGTATTTCTTCCTCGCCGAGGTGAGCCTTTATCTGTTCTTTCAGCTCGTTCGTTCCTGCCAATTTATCGAAAAAAGCGTTGAAGAATTTATCCTTGTTCTTGCAATGCGAATACATATCCGTCAGAAACGAAAGGTTCAGTTGCCGTTCTTTTATTTCAAGGTTCTCTTTGCCGTAACATTTCTCGTTTTTGTACGGCGGGTTCTCGCTTACACCCTTTATCGAGCGAGGAATAAAGCAGAAAGCCGTATCCTCGTAATCCGGAAAGCCTATGATTTCAAAAGGTCTGTCCGTTCCCCGTCCTACGCTTACCGTTGTACCCTCAAAGAGACAAAGAGAGGGGTAAAGAGCAACAGCCTTTGCCGTCGGCAGGTTCGGACTCGGAGCCACAGGCAGCCTGTATGCTTCTTCCATATCGTGATACCAAGCCTGCAAAGGCACCAATGTCAAATCGCAATGACACTTCCCTTTCAACCACCCCTCACCGTTTATCATCAAAGCATATTCCCCTATTGTCAAACCATACACAATAGGAACGCAATGCATGCCTACGAACGATTTGTATTCCGATTGCAAAACCGGACCATCGACATAATCATTGGGATTGGGGCGGTCGAGAACGATAACTGGTCTGTTGTTCTCGCAACAAGCCTCCATGACGTAATGCAACGTAGATATATATGTATAGAACCTGCACCCCACGTCCTGTAAGTCGAAAAGCACTATGTCGCACAGTTCAACCTGTTCCTTTGAAGGCTTTTTATTCTTGCCGTAAAGCGAAATCACATTCACACCCGTCTTCAAATCCTTTCCGCTCTTCACACTCGCACCCGCTTCCACATTTCCCCTGAAACCATGCTCCGGAGAAAACACACAAACCACATTCACACCTCTTGCCAAAAGCGTATCCAACAAATGCACATACGCTCCCTCGGAATTTCTCACCACAGAGGTCTGGTTTGCCACGATACCGACTTTCTTACCCTCCAATAATGGCAGATATTTTTCCATTCTTTCGGCACCGAGTTTGAAATCATTTTCTTCTTTCTGTGCATAAATGCCTGAGCAACAAAATGCAGCAAGCAAACACAGTACAAAAATTTTCTCTCTTTTCATATCCGCTTCATATAATCTGCTGAATTTCACTCACAAATGCAACTTATCGGTTAGACCATTTGTAATGGTTGCAAAGTTAGCGAAAAAATATTCAAGAGGAGTTGGAAAACCGAGTTTTCCCTTGGTTCATTTGGTTTCAGTTTCTCTATCACTGCTCTTGTCGATGACTTTGCTTCCTTTCTTTCAAGCGAGGTTGACCGACACATATCGGTTGCTCTGTCATTTATGGCAAGCAATGCTTTCTTATGCTTCTTGCCGATTACTGTATCGAATTCAAAGATGGTCATTTTTCAGCCTCGAACAGGAAAGGGAATTTCCCTCTCTTGCTTTGAGCTTTTATTTTGGCTTTTTCCACTTATATGAGTTGAACTTAGGCAATAACAATAAAGCCGCAGGCAATAATGCCTGCGGCTTCGCTGCGTTTGCAGTATTCTTGCTTACTGCTTACTCCACTATCAACTTCTTCGTTGTGTTGCCGAGCATGATTGTATATACACCTTTCGGCAAGTCGCCGAGGTATATTCGCAATGCCTCCTGACCGGCTTTGAGGTCGAACGTTCTTACTCTCCTGCCGTTGATGTCGAGGATTTGAAGCAAGGTATTCTCCTCCAATGCCTCGAACTCCAAGGTTACGAACCTCTTCGCAGGGTTGGGATACAATGCGAACTCCCTTGCATTCACCTCTTGCAAAGACGACGAACCGCTTGCGGTGAATATCACCATGAAGGCTGTATCGCTCGTAACGGTTACCGTTCTCGGGTTCTCCGTATTGCTATCGTTCCAACCGATGAACTCGTAACCCTCGTTTGCAGTGGCAGTCATGATTTTCTCATTGCAACTCTCTCCCGCACTTATGGCAACGCTACCAAAGGTTGTATCATTAAATTATAAAATCTACTCCTCCGAAATGCGTTCTGAAAAGTATTTGTCCCAATCACTTCCTGCATAAGCACCAAGACTTCCGCAAGGCACTGTCAAAATGCAAGTCGAGGGAACGTTGGAGAATGAATTACTATCGATTGACGGTGGCGTTACTGCCAAACATCTAACCGAAGTCAAACCGGTGCAACCGCTAAACGCATCCTCTCCGATAGAAGTAACGCTGTTCGGTATGGCTACCGAAGTTTTGGCACCCGGGCATTGTATCAAAGTGTCTTGAACGTAATTGTACAACACTCCGTCTATCGATGAATAATGCGCATTTTCCAAAACGACATTTATCGATGTCAAACCTCTGCAATTCTCAAACGCACTACCTCCGATGGAAGTAACGCTGTTCGGTATGGTTACCGATGTCAAACCTCTGCAACAGAAAAACGCACAATCTCCGATGGAAGTAACGCTGTTCGGTATGGTTACCGATGTCAAACCGCTGCAACCGTAAAACGCATTCTCTCCGATGGAAGTAACTCTATACGTCGTGCCGTTATAGGGAATGGTTGAAGGTATGACAACATCGCCACTTACGTCAGTATTCACTACTTCAACTGTACTATCTGATGTAATGTCGTAGTAGAGTGTTTTTCCTTGATGGGTGTAGGAAAAACGGCACAGTGGCTTGCCGGATCTTTGTATTTTCATATTATATCTTTTGAAAGTTACTCTTGCAAAGGTATGAATTTTTCTACAGTTCCCATCACTAAAACAAAAAAATAGAGAGTATCTGTTCAAGCCGTGTTATCCATATTCGCAGAATGCCCCTATACCCTTCTTTACATTCTTTATCATTTCAGCCCTTTCGGAAGCATTGCAAATTAACGATTT
>ERZ1026898.1749-NODE-1749-length-10245-cov-3.344161_pt1 | contig 10245 bp, 7 predicted proteins | sample MGYA00380178_ERZ1026898 | MGnify/ENA primary metagenome ERZ1026898 (study PRJEB33269, sample SAMEA4719814) | human gut metagenome | biome: human-associated habitat; feature: organic feature; material: feces | place: Cameroon | collected 2013-10 ... | reverse complement strand
GGAGAGAGTCACCTCGCCGCTGCCGGAGGCCGCGGCCTTCACGTTCTTGGGGGAAGGCGCTATATGATTGCTTGCTTGGAGATATTTCAAGCAGTCAGCTTTTTCGCTCTTGTACCGATTCTGCCAACCGGTCCAGTAGATGGATTGCTTGGGATAACGCTTCGCAACGTTATTTACGACATAGTCGCAGAGTGTAGTTACAAAAACTTCATCCGACATAGAGTCATTGATGCCGGAATTCTTGAAGAACCAATTTGCACCATAATAATTACCATTGTTGATATATGAGGCACCGCCTCCTGCGCCAAACAGGTTGACCATGCCCCAGCAAAGGCCCTTAATGCAATCGGGACGGTTGTCCAGGTTGATTCCAAATGCCTTAAGGCAACCACGAGCACCTAACGACCCGTTGTAGGAATCAATGTATGCCCAGCCATTCTGCAGGTTTGAAAACTCGGTGGGGTTCGCCTTGTATGCAGCATGCCACGCGGTATTGAGATCATTACCCAATTGGGTGAATGCACCGTTGGAGCGAGTTGCGCCCGTCACATTCCACCCGTAGCGATCGCCAATGACCTTTAAAGCACTATAAGTTGAAGGGCTATAGTTATACGCAGCTTTCAGGAAGCTACCCAGGCCATACCTGTTGTCGAACTGAAAATAGCCCATGGCGTGATAGCCATCGCCTGAGCTAAGGCCCTGGTCATAATTACAGCTGCTCTCATATTTGCAGAAGTAGAGCATCTCAGAGCTGAAAGTCATCGGCTGAAGGTTTGAAGCGTTAGCGTATGCTTCAATTTCGTTAGTGTCAGGCGGGTAAACATCCGTGACATCGGAGGGGTCGTCGAGGCCGTCGGCCCAAATTGCCAGCTTGCCATCACTATAATCAGGGGCAGACATTTCCTGCTCGTTGGCGAATTCATCATCGACGCCAAACTCAGCATCTTCTCCGCCAGAGACAGAACCACTGGAATCCATTCCGCCCTTGGAATCGCTCGGATCCGGTTTTGAAGCAACCCCGCCATCCGCGAATTCGGACTCATTGGAAGTCGATGTATCGGAGCTAGACTCTGTTGAATTCGAGCTTGAATCCGAAGGGTCCGCAAATGCCGAATAAGGAAGAAGACCCATAACTAGAGTGAAGGAGAAAAATACACTAAGCAGCTTTTTTCCGACAGCCATACGAATTGCCTTTCGTTAAACACACGTTCTAAACATCATACAGAAGATTCACACAAGATCGGACTCGGAGCGTCGAACGAAACAATATTTAGACCAGTCGCCAAATGAGTGACAGTAGCAAGTATTGTTCAAGGTGGTCATTTCCAATGTAAAATGGCAAAAAACGTAAAAATGGATTTGAGGTCATATGTCTCTTATCAACAAATTCAAAAGCCTTCTGCCTATCTCTTCCCGCTCTTTTCATGCAGCAGAAAAGCACTTTGTGACGCAAAATAATTTAGTCAAAGACGAGCTATTCGATATTAGATCGAAGCAAGATGAGCTCTTTCGCCGCATCGAGCAAGCAGACAACGGGATTAATGGAAATCTTAATGCAAAATACGATGCCATCGACGCCTCCCTGAGGGCCGAAGCAGAGCGCAACAAGCTACGTATGGAAGCCCTGTTCAGGAAGGCCTACCCAAACGACACTCCCGCAGAAACCAGAAGGAGGATTTTCTCTCTGCTCCCAGAAGCCGAGGGAAACGCGCGCATCATGCAAAAAGCAAACGGACGCCTTATGTTCGAGCTGGATGCGCTTTGCAAAAAGGCAAATCTCCCTTATTGGACATCGTTCGGCTCGTTGATAGGCGCACTGTCACGAAACGGGTTCATTCCTTGGGATGACGATATCGATATCTGCATGATGAGAGAAGATGTTGACAGGCTCAAAGAGATCTGCGCGAACAATCCGGATTTTCAACTAACCCTCGCATACGACGGCTATGTATTTTGCCGTCAAGTAAGGTTTAGCAGCCGCAACCAGCACATCCCCTGCTTCGTTGACGTCTGTATATGGGACTGGGCCCCCTCCTCTAGCAAAAGCAAAGATGATGCCCTTCGCTCTATACGGGTTGAGCTCATGGATGCTTTCGTTGCGAAAATGAATGAATTTCCCTACTGGGGCGAACGTGGGCTCCTATATTCCCCAGACAGCGGCTCTGTTGCACAATGTGTCCAAATTGAAAGAGACGATCAAGACGACGAAAAAGCCGCTCTAGAAATCGAAAACATTGAAACGCTTTTCTCTACCTATCAGGAGAAAGCACAGGCAGCAGGCCTGCTCTGCTCCAAAGACAAAGCAACCGCCGTTGCTTACGGCCTGGACAACCTCTTCAATGCGCCCTGGAGAAAAATCCTGTACCCGGCGTCCATGATGTTCCCGGTAAAGACACACGCCTTCGAGGGGGGGTTCATCGACATACCAAACGATGCTTATTCAGTGGCAGACGAGTGCAACCCCGGCTGGCCCTATTTACCGGACGACATCCTGGGCCATAACCACTTCACTGAAGGAGTGTTCGACCAGCCAGAAACCAAGGAAGCCCTTTTACGCTTCATCGAAAGCTAATCGCACTTCAGTGCTTTTGCTAAAAGGCTCTTGTCTAAATCGTTGAAACGAGATTTGTCCCCGATGAATTCAAGTTTACCTCTTTGCTTTTTCAGATAGTTGATTCCATGGGCAACGCTGTCGAGGTTTTGCGGGTCTTCCAAAACAATCAGGCCCCTGTTTTTCGAAGCGTATGCCGCAACGGCAACGGCATCCTGGGGATACCAGATAGAAACAGCCAGCAAACGCTCGGCCTTGGCATGTCGGCTTATCCAATTGTTGATTTTCTCATTCGCATCGTAGGGGCCCTCGCCAACAAAGCGGGCAACTTGCTCAGCGCTCTTCGCGATGGGCTCCAAGGCCTCTTCGGTGAAAGATTTATAGCCACCTACCACCAAAACTTCCTTGGCAGAAAGCGCGACATCAAGCATCCATTCCGGAATCTCAGAGGGAGCCTCTTTGACCAGAACGGGGCACTTGTTAGAAAACAGATAAGGTGAAAGCGACACTAAATCGCCCAAACAGCCGTCGTAGGTAAGGGCAACATCGGAGCCCCATAGGCCCTTTTCTTCGCCGTGCTGGAAAATCGACCACGAAAGGCTGCAGGCATTTTCGCCTTCCAGCACTTCCACCGAAGCAGAAGGAGCAGCGGAGGCTGCTTCCTTGGTTATTGCGCCCACATCCAACGTACCGCCATTCAGCACATACACCGTCTGGGGGTTGAGTCTGGTCAGCTCCTGCGCCGTAATATCGGGCACGCTTTCGTTCTGCGTAAGGAGGATCGGTGCATCCAATGCCCCCGCAAGGCCATTCGCAATCAGCGGCACCATTTCGTGCTCGCCCGAAGCCAGGATTACCGCTTTTGCGCCATCGGGATAGCACCGGCTGGAAAGCTTCGCCGCAATGCCGTAACGCGTGTCTGCTTCGATGGATTCGATGCCGCTCATATCGGGCTTCTTCGGATCCTGCAAGGTTTCGAACACAATCTGCTCCGATTCCTTGCTACCCACATGGCCGCCCAGCACGCGATATGTCTGGCACACTTCCTTGGCCGTGCCCGCCATACGCAGGTGGCCCTTTTCGATCCACACCGCTTTGTTACACAGGCGCTCGATCTGGTCGTTGTTGTGCGAAACAATAAGCACCGTCACGCCGTGCTCTTTGATCAGCTTCGTAATGCGATCTTCGCACTTCTTCTGGAACATGAAGTCGCCTACGGAAAGCACTTCATCGACGATCAGGATCTCGGGCACGATAACCGTAGCGATTGCAAAGGCGATGCGCGCCACCATGCCGGAAGAGTAGTTCTTCATGGGCATGTCCAGGAACTTTTCTACCTCGGCAAATTCAACGATGTCGTCGAAGTTTTCTTCAATGAACTGCTTCGAGTAGCCCAGAAGTGCACCATTCAGATAGATGTTTTCGCGCGCGGTAAGCTCCATGTCGAAGCCCGCACCAAGCTCGATGAGCGGCGCGATGTTGCCACTAACCGTGCACGACCCTTTGCTGGGCTCCAGCACGCCGGCGATGATCTTCAGAATGGTGGATTTGCCAGAACCATTCGTGCCCAGAATGCCAAACACGTCGCCTTGCTTCACTTCGAAGGAAACGTCGTCGAGTGCGCGGAATTCCTTGAAGCGCAGCTCGCGCTTCAAGGCGGCAATCGCGTATTCCTTGATGCTGTTCAGCTGCTCGCTTGCCATGTTGAAGATCATGGACACATGGTCCACCTTAATCATGGTTTTCTTCGACGAGTCGTCGGCGAGCTCAGATTCGATTTCCAGAACGCTGGTGTTCACGTTTTCGGGCATGGTTGTTCCTTAAACGTAGAGAATGAACTTCTTTTCGGTCTTCTTGAAAATTAGCAGACCGATAGCGAATGCAGCTACCGCCATGCCAAGGCACAGGAGGTTTTCCTGCAAGCCAGGCACCGTGCCGCTCAGAATAAGGTCGCGGAAGTAGCTTACGTAGTGGTACATGGGGTTGTACTGCATGATGGGCGCCGCCCAATCGGGCAGGATTTCTACGGGATAGAACAGCGGCGTGGCGTACGTCCATGCGGTGATAACGACGCCCCACAGGTGGCACACGTCGCGGAAGAACACCGAAAGGGCGGAAAGCGCCATACCCACGCCCGCGCTGAACAGCACCACGTATAGGAGCAGCAGCGGCAGGGCAAGCAAGCTAACGTGCGGCATAACCTGGAAGAAGATCATTACCGCAGCTACCGCGATGAGCGAAATGCAGAAGTTCACCAGCTGGAACAGCACTTTTTCCAACGGGAAGATGAGCTTTTCGATGCGAATTTTCTTGATAAGCGAAGAAGATTCGATGATGGAGTTCATGGCGCCTGAAGTGGAATCGGCCATAAGGGCGAACATGACGTTGCCCAGGATTACGTACAGCGGGTAGTTTTCAATGCTGAACTTGAAGAACGTGCTGAACACAACGGAAAGCACGATCATCATGAGCAGGGGGTTCAGAACCGACCACAGAACGCCCAGGGCGCTGCGACGGTACTTCAGCTTGAAATCCCTGGATACAAGGGACGTTATGGTAAACCAATTCCTTCTGGCATTAGCGCTTGAGAGCATATTTGGCATTAATGCAGTTCCTTATCGTTTAGTGGTTGCGCAGGGGCCGCCGCCTTTGCGGTTGGCGCTCACCGCAACCTAAATAATCACGATGTTTCATTGTAAAGGGATTTTTAAGCCACTTGCCAGCCTGCACGGTTTTTGCGGAAAATGGGGTATTGATACAATCGTGAGCAACAAATTTCCCTTTCAGCTGAATTGCGGTGTTTAAACGATCTACGACAAAGGAAGCTAACTATGGAATCAAAATACATGTCTGGAGTTCAATTCGCCCTTTTTTTTAAAGAGCAGGTTTCGAGCTGCCTTGATGTTTATATGTCTATAAAAAAGCAAATCGATCCGCTTGCTTTTGAAGATCCACTGGTCATCCCCCTTCCTCAAGAAATTGCCACCGAGGCACCTTCGGTCATGGCGAGATCCAAAGACGGCTCAGCATCAATAAATATTTCCTTATCGCGAATTGATTTAATATTCAATTTGTCAGCCAACGAGAGGACTTTCACCTGGAATAAGATGACCCAAATCTTCAAAAGCTTTTTTACTGAGCTTCGCAAAAACAATGACTTTTCCCGATTCGGATGCACGACTTCGTACATAGAAATAGTCGATGAGCCAGCAAAAAGAATATGTGACGAGTATCTTAAAACTGAGCACGGGAATTACTGCAATGAAGCAATGTTCAGATTAAATGACCCATTTTTCAACGGCAGAGACAAGTACAATCGCGTCACAACCGTACAAAATGGATCAATCGTTATCGACAATATCTCGTATGACGTAGTTTTCACTTCCTTGGACATCAACTCGGACCAAGAAAGAAAAGTAATTGGGCGTGAAACCGTTAAGTTCATCCTCGATCTATCGACTGATGCCACTGAAAACGAGTTGATTTAGTTATGGCCGTATCCAATGCAGATCCTCAGCTTCTTTATCTCAGGCCAAGCTCTACATCTACATCTACAGCCCCATTTCAGAATCTCAGCGAAAGCTCAAGTGCGAGCTCAAATGCTGATGCCCTAATAAGGCAGGAAAATAAAATATATGCATTGGAGAGTGAGATATCCGCCATCAGGGCCGAAACCGAAGAAGCGTCAAAGCAACTTAAAGCACTCCAAAGCGAGAAGGATCTACATCAGAAAATCTCCAAAAGTTACTCTAAAACCATGGACTTGTTCTTCTGGGTTGTAGCTTCCCTCTCAATTGCTCTTCTCTTTATGGGCGCCTACGGTCTAGTCTCGCTTCTAAAACCAGACCTCTTCAGGGATATTGCTCAATGGGTTTCTGTATTGTTCAGCGCAATCGGCATCGGAACCTTATGGGCATTCTGCAAATGGCTTTATGGACTTTCAAAAATCAATAAGCGAATCGAACAGCTCGAAGAAACCCTAATGAGGCAGTAATGGGTTGAATCATTAACAACTATTCGGTGGATTCTAACGGTCGTCGCAGCACCATGGATTTCCGAAAGGGTCTTCTGCGGGATACGAATATGTAGGAATCGCCTACGAGAGGCGGGGCGATATGCTGGCGGCTAGGAGGCACCACTACGTCGAGCTCGCGCGGCCCTCGCCTGGTCGGGCGTGCGGTTGTCGGCCGCGTGGGGCGATCCAGTGGCGTTTATCGACGCTATCCACCTGCGCACGGTCGACCTTCCCAGGTCGTACTCGGCCATGATCTCACTCATGGGCTTGCCGGCGTTGCACAGCTCGACGATCTGCCGCTTGAAACCGTCGCTGAAATGCCGAGGGTTCTTGGGGTCTGCCATGGCTTTCTCCGTTCGAAATGGCCCTCACGGAACTGTCCAGCTTAGCGTAGCCAATCCAAGTGGCGGCGCTGGTCGAATCCGTCGAGTCGTCAAGCAGGCCGCACCCGGCGGCCATCGCCTGCGAGGACCACGCCGTCCGGCTGCTCGCGCGAAGGATATCGGAGAACGCCGCCGAGATAGAGTCGCTGACCTCCGAGATATCGGCGCTGCTTTCCGCCAACGAGACGTACAGGCCTGCTCACGGTACCCAGCATAGGGCCGCGAACGGCATCGGAGCTGGTCATATCCATAGACATAGCCGACTTCGCGAGCCACGACAGGCTGACCTCGTACTGCGGGCTGGCGCCGCGCAACCGGCGGTCCGGCACGTCGATATCGTCGGTGTCAACATCGCGGCAGGGCAACAAGAGGCTGAAGAACCTGCTCGTGCTCTCATGCAACTGCCTGGCGCGCAGCCGCAGCCGATGGGGTAACTACTACGCGCGGTGCCGCACGGCAAGGCGTTGAAAGCCGTGGCGGGGAAGCGGCTCAAGGTGATCTACGCGGTCATGAGGGACAGGGCCCCGTACGTCGCCTAACGGCCAACGAGAATCCAAGGCCCGACCGGGCCTGCGTCAGCGCTGCCGAAAACGCCCATCGAAAGGACGAGTCCCCCTTGACAAAACTATAGGAACCCCCCCGCTGGCTTTCGGCTCATTTTCAAATCGAAAGCCAGCAGCCAGAGGATATCACCATTGCTCATCAAATTCCGGGAGGTCGGGATCAATCCTCCTGATATTTGCATCAGCCAAAGCTTTGCCAACAACGGTGGTTCTCGGCGCGAGAGGAATGTTATCCCACCAGTGCATCACTTTTCCAATATTCTCGTATTCGGACAGTTTATCGAGGAAAGTTTTCTTCATTTCCTCGAAACGCTCTTCGTTCCTCGACTTGCTCAACACTTCCTCTAAGACGACCTTCTGTTCCGCATTAGCCGAGGATGCAACTAACCCGGCTTCCCCAACATAAGAATAATCATCTATCTGTCCATGATTACAAATTCCCAACCGTAAGTACCCACAATGAAGCTCATGATCCATGAGAATCTCTAATGGCATCCCCGCTTCAGCTATAGCTCTCCTTGCTTCGTCCGCTTCCAATGAGCCCTCTTCGATTCCCCACACCGTATAACCATCGAATCTTTCGAAAAAAAGGTCTGTCATCTTTTTCAAGGCGCTCAACGTGGACGCGCGCAATGCATCATGAATATCAAGGTTGTCTACCCATCCCTCCCCCTCGGGAAGATCATCAATCGGGAGCTTTCCGTAAAGGTCGTCGAGAGTTGCGAGACCCTCGCTGATCGATGCAGATGTCGGGTAATAGGATTCGACAGCATAAAAAATCGTCAACCCATCCAATTCTTCATCAGTCAAAAGGTCAACGATATCAATAGCCTTGTTTACCCCTGTCGCAATATGGCGATCCGTTGGATTTGAGAACCTTTTTCCGAGAAGCTCGGACAACATTTTCTTGTCCCTAAGCTTCGATGTCTTTGATGCAACAACGGCGGCTCGCCCCAAAGAGTCAGCACATGATGGTTCCTTAATTGAAGAAACCAACTCAGGCCTTCCAGAGAGCATACTTATCAATTCGGACTTAAAATCACCAATCCTCTGCTCCACTAGCAAACGAGATTCCGCTATGCAGCCCGAAATGGCTTGACCACATTGTTCGCTGACGATTTCAGCGACTCGTTTTTCATCGAGCCCGCTATAGTAATTAATTATTTCCGCCTGACATTGGGTAACGTTATCCCCTGCTTTTTGAATCTGTCTATCGACCGTCAAAATCACCTACTTGAATCTGAGTTGAACCATTCCCTGAAATTTGCTTTTGCCTAACTGATTTTGCCCCAGCTTTATAGCCTATAGGAACGCAAAATAAAGCGCTAAGCAGCGCCCCGACTATGGCGCCGATAATCTGGGATCCAATCCCGTCAAAAATAACAGCAAGATCCAATTTCTTCTCCTTCAATGTATTCGCGTATTCGCATCCAAAACGCAGTTCATTTAGGCTCGAAGCATAAGCTCAACCGAAACACCAATGGGCTTATTCGACGATCATATAGCGCCAGATCTCTCGGCAAATGTAATACCTCAACCCAATACCCTCAGTCCCGGAACCGCAGGACGTCCAATTATCTTCACCAGCCTTTTCGGTTCCCATATGCAAGGCACCCATTACAGTTCGAGATAAGCCATCGATGGGCTTCGGTGGCGAGCATTCGGCGCATGGCCTACAGTTTGGCCAAGCCCCAAGGGGCCGCCGATCGGGCGTCCCCGGATGGCCGTGCGCCCCTGCCCCTCGGGGGCCCCGGGGGGGTGTTGCCACCGAGGACGCTCGCCGCTCCGAACGACTGATAGGAAACTGCCGGGCCCGAGGGCCACGGCCAGGTAATGTGGTGTAGAGGGGAGGGCTTCCGATCGGCCTACCGAGTGGAGGATACCATCATGGCGCCACCCACCAGGCCGTGGACCGTGGATTTGCTGCACTTTTTTAGACAGTTTAGAGAGGGACCGAGGAGCCACTCGAGAAAGGCCCGACTATGGCAGGCCCCAACCACCCCAGGAAGTTCACGGAGGAGTTCAGGCGGCAGATCGTGCAGCTCTACCTCGCAGGCAAGCCCAGGCGTGTGTGTGGTCAAATAAAAGCCGACACGTTCGGCAGTGGGTTTCCGGCAATATATGCAAAAACATGCCGACCCTCCCTGAGCATGCCTAACCTGATTGGTGCTCTAAGTCCTCAATCAGAAAGGCAATGATCGACATGCCCACCATCAGTTCTATACGCCAGCAGCGAAGAGATGGTTACTCCATCTCGGATATCGCCAAAATGAACGGCGTCTCGCGCGATACGGTTTACAAGTACCTAAAAGAAGACGACTTCTCGCCAACCCCCCCATCAAAAGGCCGTCTGCAAGCAAGCTAGACCCTTTCAAGCCGATCATCGACCAATGGCTGGAAGAAGACGCCCGCACTTGGCGAAAGCAGCGTCATACCGCTCGTAAGATACGGCAAAGGCTCAAGGGCGAATACGGTGCCGATATAGCTGAGACCACCGTCAGCCGCTATGTGAGGCAAAAGAAACAAGAGAGCCGCAGCGCATCGAATCAATTTTTAGATCTTGTATGGGAGCCGGGGCAAGCTCAAGCTGATTTCGAGGAAGCTGAATTCTACGTAATGGGAGTTCGCTGCAGATTAAGCTGCTTCGTGCTGGCCTTCCCTTATTCAAACGTAGGGATAGCGCAGGTCTTTCCCGGCGAAAGCGCCGAATGCGTCTGCCAGGCGCTTAAAAAC
>ERZ1026898.1744-NODE-1744-length-10271-cov-4.288273_pt1 | contig 10271 bp, 19 predicted proteins | sample MGYA00380178_ERZ1026898 | MGnify/ENA primary metagenome ERZ1026898 (study PRJEB33269, sample SAMEA4719814) | human gut metagenome | biome: human-associated habitat; feature: organic feature; material: feces | place: Cameroon | collected 2013-10 ... | reverse complement strand
ATGGAATGCTATATGGATGCACACGCAGCGGTGATAAAAGCAATCAAGATTTTGAGTGACGCACGGAAGGGGATTGAATGACAGACGAAATACGAAAGCGCCTTCCTGGCATCATCGAGCGGATCGATGAGCTGAGGGATGAGGTGGAGAAGATCCACGAGGCAGAGGTTGCCGAGTGCCAGGAGAGACGCGAAGAGATGGACCGAGTGGCTCAGCTCGACGCAGCCAGGAAGGCGGAACAGCTTTATGGAACTTATGTATCACTCGATGATGCATCGAGGCTTTTAGCAAACTATTAGGAGATACCGTATGAATAACATTTACATCAGAGCTAGCGAGATGACCGTCTCAGAGATGATGGGCCGTGTAAAGGCCACCGTCGCATATCTGACAGACTTCGGAAGGGACTACGACTATGAGCCGACGAGAGCAATGCGAAATATTCTGGAAGGAGCAGAAAGGACGGATGTGTATGGCCGCGTTTGCGCTCTGATCGGGTATATCACAGGCGACACCTGCCCGACAGAACACGAGAAGCTCATTTTCGAGATGGTGACGGGCGAGAAGTTCGAGAGAACAGAAAAGCCCGCCGATGCTGGAACATCGACGGACTCGGCGGAATAATGACCAACAGAATTCCGTCTCCAGTATAACACAGGAGGTTAGAAAATGATTCACGTTTTAGACGAATCCGAATGGTACGGCGACCGTACACGGACATATTACGCCGATACCGTTTCAGAATTTACCGATGGCCGGTTCGGCGGGCTTCCGACGAAGGATGCCAGGAACAACGCTTATGAGGATTACTTAGAGAGCTACACGAAGGACGATCGCGGCGGGGTCCGCTTCACAGTGGTCAGTCCTTCCGTGAGATAGGAGGGAGCTATGTCAAAAATCATCGCCGTTATGGGGGAGTCCGGTGCCGGTAAGACAACCAGCATGCGGAATCTCGACCCGAAGACAACCATGTACATCGATTGTGATAAGAAGGGGCTCAGCTGGAAGGGCTGGCGTGATCAGTACAACAAGGAAAACAAGAACTATATCGTTTCGGATGATCCGGATTATGTTTTGAAGATGGTTCAGATGGTCAGCAACTCTCCGGACTTCCAGCATATCAAGGTCGTCATCATCGACACGCTCAACGGCCTCATGGTCGCGGATGAGATGCGCCGGATGAAGGAAAAGGGCTATGACAAGTGGCAGGATCTGGCTGCAAGTGTCTACAACCTTGTAGATAAGGCGCTGACATTCCGCGACGACCTCACCATCGTATTCACGGCCCACACGCAGACCGATCGGGAAGACAGCGGGTATATGTTCACGCACATCAAGACTTCCGGCAAGAAGCTCGACAAGATCGTACTTGAAAGTAAGTTCCCTGTCGTGCTTCTCGCGAAGGTCATGGACGGAGCTTATAAGTTCGAGACGAAGGCCGATAACTCGACGGCCAAGGTGCCGATGGGTGCCATCGAGGACCAGTATATCGACAACGACATCACGAAAGTGATTGATGCGTTAAAAGACTATTAAACCAGAGGAGAAGAAAACATGATTAAGAGATTCAATGATTACGACACTACACAGAGCTATGGAACCTTCGAGCAGCTGCCAAAGGGAGCTTATGAGCTCGTAGTAATGGGTGTACAGGTAGAGCAGAACAACAATGGCCAGTATCTGAAGATTGCCTGTGATGTTGCGAAGGGTCCACACATCGGATTCTTCCGGAACGACTACGACAACCAGCAGAAAGAAGATAAAAAGTGGCACTGTAATTATCTGCTCAATCTTCCGAAGGATGACGGAACAGAACGGGACGGATGGACGAAGCGCCGCTTCAAGACCGTCATGGAGGCCTTCGAGGATTCGAATGGTAGTTATCGCTGGAACTGGGATGAGCAGACCTTAAAGGGCAAGCGGATCGGCGGCCTGTTCAACCTCCGCGAGTATCAGGATCGGAACGGTGGAACGAACTGGAGCACGAACCTCGCGCAGCTTGTCAATGTGAAGTGCATCGAAGAGGGCACCTATAAGATGCCGGCGGATAAGCCTCTGAAGAATTCAAGCGGTGGAGCTCGCCCATCTGCAGACAGCTTCGTGAACTCTGGCACCGACAATGCGGAATTTAATCCGTTTGCGTGATGGATATCTTCGATCAAAAGGAAGTCTTAAAGCATTTCAGTGTGCTGGTTGATACTCGAGAACAGCCGTCGAAGCGGGCCGATAAGCGTTATGAGGCTTTCGGCTCGCCTTATGAACGGGCAAAGCTCGACTGTGGAGACTACACCTATAATGCAATCCTGCCGGACGGCTCCACGATTCACGATCCGACGAAGAACGTGATCCCGCTGGTAGCGGTCGAGCGGAAGATGTCACTGGATGAACTGGCGCAATGCTTCACGCACGATCGGGAACGTTTCAAGCGTGAGTTCGAGCGGGCGCAGGCACACGGATGCCGGATCTATCTGCTCTGTGAAAATGCCACGTGGGAGAATCTGATAAACGGAAAATACCGGAGCAGATTCAACCCGAAGGCGTTTATTGCGTCCATTATCGCCTGGCAGATCCGTTATGATATGCAGCTGCTGTTTTGCAAAGAAGAGACTTCCGGCGCACTGATAAAAGAGATCCTGTATAGAGACCTAAAGGAGCGGCTGGAAAATGGAGAATTTGGATAAAGGATACATTAAGCTATACCGTTCCGTACGTGATAACTGGATATGGGATGCAGGGCCTTATGACAGGGCTCATGCATGGATTGACATTCTGCTATCGGCGAGTCATTGCGATGCAAAAATGCTGTTTAATGGCAATTTGATAACGGTCAAGCGTGGGTCTTTTATTACCAGCATAAGGAAATTAGCAGCCAAATGGGGATGGAGCCTTGAAAAGACGATGAAGTTCCTAAATGAGCTTGAAAAGGACGGGATGATAGTAAAGGAAAGCAACAGTTTCCGAACACTTCTAACCGTTGAAAAATATAGCATTTATCAGGATAAGCCGAACACCAAACCGAACACCAAAAAGACACGCGCCGAACACTCACCGAACACCAACCCGACACAATCAATGAATTATAAAGGAATTCAAAAGAATGAGAAAGAATATAAGGGTCCTTCGGACGGCACGGCTTCAGCTGATTCGGACGATGACGATGAGGGGTGGATGAGCCCGGATGAAGCCAGGGCGGAGTATGAAAGGATGAAGCAGAATGAAAAGCATGTATGAGTTCTCAAGGGATGATGCTTTTCGGTTTGCGAATTCCGTCGGGGCGAAGACGCGAGTCAGAGGGGACGAATTACAGTTTGTTGATTGTCCGTACTGTCACGGAGCGAGCAGAGGGGACAAGAATACGTTCTCGATCAATCTCGATAACGGAACCTTTAACTGCATGCGAGCATCGTGCGGAGCGCACGGCAACATGATCATCCTTTCGAAGGACTTCGATTTCTCACTGGGTGATGAGGCAGATGAATACTTCCGAGGCCTGAAGCAGTACAAGCGACTCGCACAGGTCAAGGTCGATTCGAAGCCAGTCGCCATCCAGTACCTCGAGCGCCGAGGCATTCCGGAAGCCGTAACGAAGCAGTATGAGATTACGGCGAAGGGTGATAGCACTTCGATTATCGCATTTCCGTTTCGAGACGATAAGGGCAGGCTCCAGTTCGTCAAGTATCGGAATATCGATTTTAAGAAGGGTGATAAAGGAGCGAAGGAATGGTGTGAAGAGAACTGTAGGCCGATTTTATTCGGCATGAATCTCTGTGATCCGGAAGCCAGCACAGTACTTGTGATGACGGAAGGCCAGATCGATTCACTGAGCTGTACGGCTGCCGGCATTCTAAACGCCGTATCGGTTCCGACCGGTAAAAACGGATTCACCTGGGTGAGGTACTGTTGGGACTTCCTCGGGAAGTTCGAAACGCTCATCATCTTCGGAGACCATGAGCGCGGCGAAATCACACTTCTGGAAGAAATGAAAGTCCGATTTCACGGAACTGTGAAGCATGTACGGGCGGAGGACTATCGCGACTGTAAGGACGCGAATGAGATCCTGCAGAAGTACGGACCGGAACAGATCCGGGAGTGCATCGAGAACGCCATACCGGTTCCGGTGGAGCTGGTGCAGGACATGGCCGATGTGGTGGATGAAGACCCATTTAAGATTGAGAAGCTGGCCACCGGTATAAAGGAGCTGGATGCCAAATTGCACGGCGGTCTTCCGTTCGGAAACGTTCATGTCGTCGGCGGAAAGCGTGGCGATGGTAAATCGACTTTCGGAAGCCAGCTGATCGCGTCGGCGCTGAAGCAGAAACAGCCCTGTTTCGTTTATTCCGGTGAGCTCCAGAAGGGCAATGTTAAATCATGGCTCGACTCGCAGATCGCCGGCCCTCGGAACATCATCGTCAACAAGGAAGCGGACGGCAGCATTAAAAACTGGTTCGTCTCAAAGAACAATCGGGCCATCATCAGCGAGTGGTACAGAGGCCGGTGCTTCATCTATGACGGTGATCAGATCAAAGAGGATGAGCGTGAAGATCTTCTGAAGACGGTCGAAAGTGTCATCCAGCAGAACGGTGTTCGTGTGGTCCTGCTCGATAACCTGATGACCGCGCTCGATCTCACCACCCAGCAGAACACGGACAAGTACGAACGGCAGAGCTATTTTGTGAAACGGCTCGCCAGCATTGCCCGACGATATAACGCCTGCATCATCCTGGTGGCTCACCGTCGAAAGAGCAGCGGTTTCGATAACCCTGACTCGAACGACGAAATCAGCGGATCAGGAGACATTACCAACCTCGCGGGCGTGGTGCTCAGCTATGACCGGCTCAGCAAGCACGATTTAGAGGAGTTCAGAGGAACAGACAAGGATAGGAAGCTCATCATCGTGAAAGAGCGTTTATTCGGAAATGTGGATTTCAACGGCATCATCCTGCATTACGAGATGCTGTCGAAGCGGATCTATGGCGATGGTGATGATGAAGCAGAAGATTACGGATGGGATTTCACCGGTACGGCAGACACGCCGGACGATGATTATAACCCGTTCGAGGAGGAGTATAGTGATTAACTTAAAACCAATACCGAACAGAGATGTGCAGGCCATATCGGCAGCATGTTTCGAGTGGTGGAAGCGGTACAACAAACTGTCAAACGCGGATCCAGACAAGAGCCGGCACTTTACGGAAGCTGTATGGTCGGAAATCATCGGATATACGGACGACAGCGGAGTGCACCACACGGGGACATTTGATGAAGTCTATGACAAGTACCCGTGCGAGTTCACCAGCAACATGCTCGGCGTGTTCCTGGAAGAGCTGCAGGCCAGAGACCGCGGAAGCTATCACGCGATCGACTACGAGACGGACAGCGCATTCACGCGGGCGCTGAACCGGATCAACTACAGGAGGAACGTGAATGAAATCTACAGCCTTTAGAGGTGAGAAGTATGACTGATTTACTTGGCCTGCTGCCGGTGCTGATTTTTATCGTGCTGGTGGTATGGCTGCTTTATACGATGTGAGGTAAGCATATGGGAACGAGAAAGGTAAAGTGTGAGCTTTACAATGACAGCATGCAGAACTGGAAGGGCTACCCGATTCAGAAAGCGCAGCTAATCATTGCGGATGTTCCGTATAATGTTGGCCGGAACTTCTACGGAAGCAATCCAACATGGTACATCGGAGGCGACAACAAGAACGGCGAAAGTAAGCTCGCCGGCAAGCCTGGCTTTGCAAGTGATTTTAATTTTAATCTGTACGAATACTTTCATTTCTGTTCACAGCTCTTAAAAAAGGAGCCTAAGAGCGGATGGAAGTCAGCACGAGGCCGGTCGAGCGATGCGCCGTGCATGATTGTGTTCTGCAGCTTCGAACAGACCGCGACGCTGATCCAGGCGGCGAAGAAGCACGGCTTCGTGAATTACATCCCGCTGGTATTCGTGAAGGATTACAGCCCTCAGGTGCTGAAGGCCAATATGCGGATCGTCGGCGCGACCGAATATGCGCTTGTGTTCTACAAGGATAAATTGCCGAAGTTCCGGAACGGGGTGCAGATCGGCGAGGATGGGAAGAACATCCGCGGAACCGGCCACATGGTTTTTAACTGGTTTTCGTGGGAGCGCGACAGTAAGGACATCCCGAAGATCCACCCAGCACAGAAGCCGGTCAAGGTTTTAAAGCAGCTGATTGAGGTCTTCACAGATCCGGGCGATGTCGTCATTGACCCATGTTTCGGAAGTGGATCCACAGCGCGGGCATGCATGGAGCTCGGACGCTCGTTCTACGGCTTCGAAATCAACCACGATTTCTATAACAGGGCCGTGAACGAGATGTGCAAGTTACCGGAAACGAACCAGATCGATATGAATGAATACATGGAGGCGATGGCATGATTAAAGAGATTGGAGAGCCGGCCATGCTGGAGATGCTGGCCGAGGAGCTTGTGGAGTGTGCGCATGAGGTCCTGAAGCTGGCCAGAGTGCTGAGACACGAGAATCCGACACCGAAGACCGAAAAAGAGGTTAGGGCATCACTTCGGGAGGAATGGAGCGATGTGATTCAGTGCTCGAAAGAGCTCAACTTAGATGTTGATTGGAACCAGATCGAGATGAAGCGGAAACGCTTTGAACAGAGATGGAAGGAGGCACAGAATGATTGTGCAAGGTAAAGAACACATGATATTCATTTTCGCCAATAAATGCTATGTGCACACATACCCACGGCAGAAGTGGGAAGCCTTTATAGGCATTAACGCTGTCACATTGATGCGGAAGAATGTCAGGATGGAAATCGATAAGGATGATTTTGAAAGATATTTCGGAGAGGTGGACGAATGAAGAAATACCGAATTGAATTAACCGATGTGCAGCTTAATGCGGTCCTTCATGCGGTCAGCTTAATGATGCGGACCGGAACAGGCCAAATGGACGAGCTGACCGAATGGCTTGTGACACAGGGCGATAATATCAATCTTGATACAAGAACGGATGAGGGCCAGCGCGTATTTGAGGACTACTACATCACACGCGCGGCTATCAGGCCTGTTATTGATGGCGTGAAACAGGCTTGCTGGAGAGGCTTCAGAACAATGAAATCGAATTCGGTGCGAGAGCTCGAAACGATATACCTCGCGCTCAGACATCAAGAATGGTTGGATTCAGAAATAAAACCGGATGGGGATGTGCGAGGCCGTGAACCGATGCAGTTGGGCAACGAGCCGACTCCGAAGATTGAGAGGGTGGAATGAATAGAGCAGAGACAACAAGGTTTTTGAGTGATTTACTTTTATACAATCGTCTTTTAGGAGCTGGAAAATATTATGCGAGAGAGGTCAGCATCGACCCGTGGACGGACCATGGAAAACGAGTTGATTTTATGCAGTTTATCCCGGAGAGTCAAATGTCTGTCTCGAGTATCGAAAAAGGTATCTTCGTGTGCTATGAGATAAAATCTTGCAAAGAAGATATTTATAGCGGAAATGGCTTAAATTTCATCGGTGAGAAGAATTATATCGTAACAACGATGGAGTGCTGGGAAAGTATCCGAGACGATATCATCGATGGCACGTTAGAAAGATTTCTGAAAGAACAGCATCCAGGATCGTCGGACAGATACGGAGTTTTGGTTGCAGTACCGGACGGAAAAAAGCTCACTGATGAGTTCGAGAGTCCGACACCATTAGACTCGGAAGTGAATGGATGGAAACTGAAATCGGTATTGCCGTGTCTGGCAGGGCGTCGGGAGCGTTCTATGACAGAGTTGTTATTCTGTATGTTACGAAGCGGAAAATGATTGAGGGACGGTGAAAGAATGACTATACAGTTAGAGATTCCGAGCGAATTTGAAAACGATTATAAGAAGGATCGATTCAATGAGTTCTTCATAAGATTCTTTGCAGACATCGATGGTAGTGGAATGTGCGGAAATTACGAGGGCGAAACAGCTCTAATGATGGCTGATGCATTCAAGGAATCAAAACCAATTTGTTGACATTACCAAAATGGTAGGAGGCGGATGAATGACCAATTTTGAAAAAATTAAGGTTATGGATTCTTATGACATGGCTACGTTTATGAAGGATTTTAGCGTGAATCAATGTGAACATTGTGGTTTTAGCGACACATATAAAAAATGCAACAATGATTTGGAAATTTGTGCTTTAGGACATCATAAATGGCTGATGCAGGAGGCAGACGAATGATCATTTTCGTGAGGTCACGAAAATGATGGAGGTAAACGAATGAACGTAGATAAAGCAATGGAAATCATCAATCAGATCGCATCGAAGCTGGGAGTAGCGGCGGAGTACATTGCCCCAGAACTGGCGCGATTGAAGATTACGGAGGGGATCGTCGGAATCGCGACAAGCATTATCGTACTGGCCTTAGTATATATGGCTATTGCTAAGACGATTAAATATCTAATACATCTAAGCGACGACGATAAGCGTAGCTGGGTGGATAAAAGCGGCATGCAAACAGACTGCATGATGTTAATAGGCTTCTTGAGTATTGTTGGGGTATTCGCAGCATTTGCCTTTTTCAATGGAATCAGCGAATTGAGCGGATGGATCACATCGCCAACAGCGAAATCCATCGAATATGTGATGAGGGCATTGAAATGAGCTTAAGTAGAAAATATCGCCGGGCCATGGAGCGTAAACTTTTGAAGGACCGCGACCCAATGGCGGAAATCAAGCGCGCATCTTCTGAGGTATACGAGCAACTGCATAACCGGGCGGTCGACAAAGATACTCATGATCTGGTCAGCGCCATGTACTATCTGATCGGCCTTGCACTGAAGCAGGAATATGGATTCGGAGCGACGCGCGTTATGCGAGTTTATCAGAACATCGATAACCAGCTCGAGAAGTGGCAGAGCGGAGAGCTGAAAAGCACGGACTTTCGGAAGATGGCCATGGACGAACTCGGCATTGATTTACAGATACAGTGAGGCGGCAATGGCGAAGAAGCGAAAGAAAACGACAGCGGAAATGAAGAAAATCAAAAACATGGTCATGGAGAAGCTCGCAGATCCTGGCAAGGACACAAGCGAGATCGCCCAGGAAATCGGACGGAGACCGCCGTACATGTATACGGAACTCTGTCCTGATCCGAACTACAGGCCGTGACACTGGAGGTATGAATGGCGGAAATTAGAACACCAGCGAAAAGCTCGAAATATTACATCTCAAAACAGAAGTTTCTGACTGCGCGTCATTTCTGCCTTCAGTACTCAGAATGGCGTGACGAATACAAAGCATTATCCAGCGGGAACATCAGCGGAATCGACTACGACGGAATGCCGCACGGTTCGACGGTAGGCAACCCAACAGAAGCCAAGGCCATCCGGCTCGATGAGCTGTCTCGGAAGATTGCATTGGTCGAACAGACCGCGATCGAGGCAGGCGAGGACATCGCCGAGTGGATTCTAAAGGGTGTGACTTCGGAAGATGCCACATTTTACTATCTCAAAACGGTCATGAATATACCTTGTGAAAAGGATATGTATTATGACCGGCGGCGTAAGTTCTATTGGTTGATTTCACAGAAGATTTAAACTAACATAGAACTGGTTAGAAAAAGTTTTACTTTTGCGGGGCGGCATTGTTCACACGATGTTAGCCCTGTTTTTCATAAATGACCGCACTCACGGGACACTATTCTGTAGTATTCTAGTAGAGTCGAAGAAGGGGATGAGGGAAACCTTATCCTCTTTTTTGATACCTTTCTCTCGTTGCTAAACAGTTGCTTGGGCAGTTTACTGCGCAGACAACGCCACCGGAAGAGCGCTAAAGCCGGTATATAAATACGCTAGGCGGGTCGAAATGATCCGCCATTTTTATTAGCTGTTACCTACTTTTAGATGCTCCGGGGCTTTCCTCCTATCACCCGGAGTATATGGATCATAGGCCGGTGCCTCGCCCACTTGCCAGGGCGTGCGGTTCGACTCCGCTAGATTCACTAGGAGATACCCACCATGACAAACCCACGTTATTCTAACGGAAACCTGAGGCGGAAGCACAGGGCCAGATTCAAAGCTCTCGGCCTTCCCTGTGGCATCTGTAAGGGTCGCCTGGGTGAAATCCATTATGATGAGCCGAGTGATGCGAAACATCCGCTTTCCTTCGTGATCGATGAGATCAAGCCTGTATCACGCTGGCAAGAGTTCGGTTATTCATCACCGGAGGCGGCTGCGAAGGACTGGAACAACCTGCAGCCAGCTCATTATTACTGTAATGCACTTAAAAGCAACCATGTAGAC
>ERZ1026898.1740-NODE-1740-length-10278-cov-2.880368_pt1 | contig 10278 bp, 7 predicted proteins | sample MGYA00380178_ERZ1026898 | MGnify/ENA primary metagenome ERZ1026898 (study PRJEB33269, sample SAMEA4719814) | human gut metagenome | biome: human-associated habitat; feature: organic feature; material: feces | place: Cameroon | collected 2013-10 ... | reverse complement strand
GATAGCTCCATCCTTGTTGACAATACTTTTTGCTATCATAAACAACTTTATACCGATACCTATAAGTCCCCCATTCTCCAATAGTTATGTCACCATAATAAGGATTCTTTTCTATTGGTAGAAATTTGCCACACCAATCATAATAGTATGTTCCATCTTTTGTATAAATAGAATCACTGGTCGCTTTCCTAATACTTGCAAATGTAGCTTTAGGGCATTCTCCATATTCCTTAAAAGATCTTGAATCTACATAACCAACGAATATGTAGTCTCCTTTATCTAATTTGTATGGTTTATGGCATTTTCTATCATGAATCCTCAAAATGTTTTGTACAATTAGTCCAACAATGACAGACACTACAACTATGCTAACAACTATTATCCAAAACCAAAATGTAGCTATACAAGGAAGGAAATTATAAACAGTCCCTAATATACAGATAAATGCAATGATAGAGGCAACTCTTGATATCATTTTTTTCTTTGCCTTTTCTTGAATAGCAATACAACCACATGCTAAAGATGCAAACATTAGTGAAAACCCAATGTGCAATAAAACCTCTTCTAAACAAGGCTGTTCCCCAAAATCGTAATCATAAAGGTCTTCGGGGCGAATATTTAAAGCCAATGAATTTAATGGAAATAATATTGCAAAAATCAAATCAATCTTTCTCATATATGCTCTTTTGTCACATCATACATAGAAAAGTAACATTGTAGGTGAGGTGTGATTAGACATCACCTCACCTTTGTATTTATAAGTCTTTAATCATAAACATGTTGAAGACTAGTTGTTGCGTCTGTATACCCTTGGACAGATGCTTTTCTCCACCAGTATTTTGCTTTATTTATATCTTTGGGAACCAAAGTCTCATAGTCTGTAATTTTTTCACGGTATACGTATACGCTGGTGCATCTTTGACTGTCCCAGTACTCGCGTATTACATTGTCTTTATCGCTCATATATTCAGTAGTTGACTTTGTTTCCCAATGCCAACCACTTTCTACAGATATGCCATCACGATACATACACCCCAATTTATATTGAGATTTAGGGTCATTTAGATTTGCACCTTTTTTGAATAATTCTACAGCTTTAATGGTGTCACAATTAACACCTATTCCTTGTTCATACGCAGTTCCTATTTCGCCAAATGCTCTTGGATAGCCATTCCTTGCAGACTCATTAAACCAATACACAGCTCGTGTTGTATCTGATAGCCAAATGGAATTTTCGCCACCGAGCAATATCAGTCCCAATATATATTGCGCCTTTGCGTTATTTTTCTTAGCTTCCGCAATTATAAAGTCACATGCCTTTCCACAATATCCGTCTGTTGTTGACTTATCCTCAAATCTTAGTAAAACAGGCATACGTCCTTCTTCAATCTTGGGATATTCTTTTTCCCAAGGATAAAAAGATTGGCATATCTTCATAGCCAAATCCAATTTCGTAGAATTATTGGAAGTATTGAACCTATTTATTATATCATTATACGCCTCTTTTTCATATTTATCAGGAAGATACTCATCATAATAGTATGAGTATCCTGCGATTCCACCACCAACAACTGCACAAATTGCAATAACGATGATGAAATAGCGTAAAACACGTTTTTTCATCCGTCTAAATTTTTCTTTTTGTTCCCCTGAAAAGCGGATGTTTGCAAGTTTTTTAAAGGGTAGACACAATAAGCCTAATATAGACAATATTACAGATGCTAAAAATTCCATATATTGTTTTGACTTTATCTTTATACCAATGAAGCCTTGTTTTACATCCCCTTGTGGTTTGCCACAATAAGTACAAAATGGAGCATCTTCATCTATGAGTTTGCCGCAGTAACGGCAATATACTTTTTTATTATTCATGGCCATTATGTTCTAATTTGAATGGATTGTTGGGTTATACATGCATATTTCACAACTCCTTTCCACAGTATTTGCAATAAGTGGAGCTTTCGTAGTCCACTTTTCTTCCACAGTGCCTACAATATTTGATTGCTTTTATATTGCCGTTAGAAGTTTCTTCCCCTTTATCTTGTCCTGTCTGTTGAATACTTGTATGGGCAGACAAATCCGCTATTTGTACTTCGCTTGGGTTATTTACATCCGACACGCCGTTCTGAGGCATAAATCGCGTATCATCTTTTGGCAGGGGCTCCGTTTCAAATTTTTCGTCCGTCATTTTATGAATGGCGGTAATCCTTTGCTGGTTTGCTAATTGCATCTTCTGCTCGTTTAATTTATTTGCCTTTATCAACGCATGTCCAGCCATTAAGCAGAAAAGGCCAGGCGCAACCATTTCTGTTGCGTCGAAATAATGAAAGTTTGTTGCAGAGCAATAGAATGCATACATAAGTAATCCGTAAAAGAATCTAAGAATTTTCTGCCACCATTTTCTATCTGACTTTTTGTAGTAGAAGCAATATGCAGCCAAAGCCAAACTTGAGAATATGTTGGTTATGCCCATAATGGCATGATTCTGTTCGGATGTAGGATAGCCCCACACAACATATTTGTCTGAAGTTCTGACAATTTGATTAACACTATATGAGATGTCGATAGTCTGCTCTGGATATTCCACTTGTATCAACCAAAATATCCCCACTATTAGACATATTACGCCCAACAGTGCATTTATAAACCCTATGATCTTTAATACAATGTGTTTCTGTGGTGTCGTTTCCACAGAGTTGCAACTTGCCATCTTCATCATAGTGTAAATATAAATAGCACCAAAGACGACGATAAGCAGTAAACGACTGATAAATTGATCCTGTAGCATATTTTATGGTTTTAATTGATGGATAATAGTTCCTGTGGCACTTTACAATGGTTCCAGAGAATTGTGTATGGCAGTTCTATAGAGACTTGCTCGTTTGATTCGCTTTCCCGATAGACTAATACCATATTTGAATGGGAGATTGCAAGCATACCCATGAACTCCTGTATGTCTTTGTCTTGTGCGAGTTCCTGAACGAAAGTATTCATGAAGTTCATATCATTTTGTTTCTCTCCCAGAATTTCGATGTTTTTCAACTCTTTCTTTTTGATCTTATACTCAAAATACAGATTGTTCCCCTCATGTCTTATCGCTTGCAGTAAGCAACGCTCATCTTTTATGTCCCCAACTATACTTTTTAAAGCAACCGTCGTTGCCTTTTGAGTATCGTCGGTTGTAATAGGCAATTTTAGATTGGCTATCTTAATCTGCATGTCAATCACCTTCTTCAGGGCTGTAGTCGGAGACTGTCTGCATGAATCAACAAATGCGCTAAGTTCCTTGCCTGTGATATTCCACGACATGGATTTTTTATTCTTCGTTGAGATCTTGACACAAATATTCAGACCTTTAGATTCCAAGCTTTGAGCGAAAGCATTTCCCAAGTTCCTTTGTCCGTTCATTTCTATAAAGGTGTATTTCAGCATATCTTTAAACTCATCATAATTGTCAGAGTATACTTGCATAATACTGTCATCACCTTTTACGCTTACAGCATAGGTTATTGTTTCATCAGCAAACGCCATACTATCCAAATAGCCTATAGTTCCTATTTCACGAGGCAAGTCCGCATTACATTCTGCGATAATTTGGTGCAATCTTATTTTATCGTTGAATGTTAACTTAGGACGAGGTATATTCAAGGCGACAAAGGTACCTACAAGTGTACATACTATGAGTACGACGATTATGTACTTGAAAAGTTTTTCCATATCATTCGGTAGTTACTGGTATTCGATAGTATTTATCATCATCACCTCGTTGAGGATTATTAAAAAACACATCACTTCTTCCATTTATCTCTTGAAGATTAATGTCTACGGTATTGTCTACATCTACATTTCCAGAAACCTTAACCGTTTTTTTTACACGAACATCTTGAGCAACTGGTATTACTCCCAAGTTCTGAAGAACCAACATCCAAATGCCAACAGCTATAATAACTAAAATGCCTTTCAAGGATAAGTTCTTAAACTGGAACTTTTCATTTGCCCTATTTACATTGGCTGAATCTCCGCAATTCGGGCAAAAAGCTGAATCATCAGGAATTTCTTTTCCACAGTTTTTACATTTCATAGTTCCCAAAACATTTCCCATTGGCTCCTCGTAGGTAGCATTAATTTTTGCTTATATATACAAGAATAAGAAACGTGGAGCCAGTCCTGTCACTCGTTCCACAGTGTAAAGGCCTTCGCATTGCCCTGCCAGTCGAAACGAGCAACGCCGAAAGCCCCACGTTAGTGTAAGTATATAATCCACCCTCCTTGACAACGAGCGGCAGAGCCGTCTGAAGCCAATGAGAGCTGTATACAATACACCCCATGAGGCGTTCCCGTTGCTTTGTTCTTGACCAGCAGTTGAGAGTTTGCGAAGTTCTTACACTGTCAAAACCAAAGCGTACAGTTACGCCTTATTATGTATATGTCCACCCCAACCTCTGCCCATGGGGGCTTTCGTACGGATAGACTTTGCAAAGGTAAAGTTTTTATATGACAATGCACTATATTTTAGAGAAAAAGTTCTTGGAAATAAGTAAAGGCTTCATTTGACACATGAGGCAAAACGCAAGGTATATTTTATAAAACATCGTTGAGCTTCATAGAATATCATTGCATAAACAGGCTCAACTCAAATAGTTTGTTTACGCATTGTTTACGCAATTACACAAAAAAAGCAGCTACGAATTTCGTAACTGCTTCATTTTCAATGTGGACCAGCCTGGGCTTGAACCAGGGACCTCCAGATTATGAGTCTGTTGCTCTAACCAACTGAGCTACAAGTCCGACTTATACCTAAATGGATAAGTTTGCGGGTGCAAAGATACTGCTTTTATAGCAGAATGCCAAATTTTTGAACAAAAAAATGTGTGATACATGAAATTTGCGTAACTTTGCAAAGCATATATACATAGTGAGAAACATCTTAAATATACTGTTCGTAATAGTGCTGGCAATGGCTGGTTGCAACGACGTCCACGCCGCCGACCGCAGGTACGCGCTTCAGATTATGAAGCGTGTGTTCGGCTATGCTGCTTCGGTAGACACCACGGGGCTGAAGGCGCAGGAGAGCTATGCTTATCTGAAATACGACATCCGTGCCAACAAGCGCAACTATCTGTTGCTCGCCATTCCTACGATGTATGCAATTGCAAACACTGGAGTGCGCGAACATGTGGGCGAGACTTACGACCGTGTGATTATGAAACGTCCGGGCGACATGCGTCTGACGCAGATGCTCGAACGCAACACTATTCCTTACGGCATCTCACTCCGCTTATCTACGACGAACTGCTTATCGACGGCCGTATCATTTCGCCTTTCCATCTGCGCAACCGCCGCTTCTACCGCTATAAGGTGAGTCCGTTTATGCGAGGTGCCGTGATTGTGAGTTTCCGTCCACGACTTAAGAACACCAAACTGGTGCGCGGATGGGCACGTATCGAGGAGTCTACTGGTCGTATTCTGGAGACTTCGTTCGACGGTGAGTACGACCTCGTGCGCTTTCACGTTACGATGACCACCGGCGACGAGGGCGTGAAGACGCTCATGCCCGCACAATGCAACCTCAATGCACGCTTTCTTTTTCTTGGCAACGACATCACTGCCGAATATACTACGGTGTTCGACCTGCCCAAGAGGCTGCCCGACTCTACCCGAATCGTAAACCGCCGCGACACGGCACTGCTCAACATTGTGCGTCCAATACCTACCAACAGCCACGAACAATATCTTTATAGCCGCTACTATGCGGCACGCGATGCTGCGCAAGCCGACACCACAAAACAATCGCACAAGCGCAAAACTTGGACCAAGATACTATGGAAAAACGTGGGACGACGACTGCTCATGCGCACACGCCAGAACTTCGGCACCCACTCGCAAGGCAACTTCCGCGTCAGTCCGGTGCTCAATCCTCTGTCGTTCAGCTACAGCGGACGCCGTGGACTGACTTATAAGTTCGACGTACGAGGCTCATACTTCTTCAATGAGCGCCAAGGCTTGCAACTCCGATTCAAGACGGGCTACTCGTTCAAGCAAAAACAGATATACTTCGACTTCCCCTTCACCTTCTACATCAATCAGCGACGCAACGCCTACATACGCACCGAGTGGTCGAGCGGACGGCATATATATAATTCGGAATTGATGGATGCCATACGTCTGGAGCGTAAGGACAGTATCGACTGGTCGCGTCTGAACCTTACCAACTTCCGCGACCACAGTTTCAAGGCTGTTGCCCACTACGACCCGTCGTCGCATTGGGGTCTGGAAGTGGGCATCGTGTCGCACAAGCGTACAGCTATCGACGACCACAGCTTCAACTTCCTTGGACGAAAAGACTCTTACAATTCTGTGGCTCCTACTGCCGAACTCACTTATCGCCCACTGGGCTACAACGGCCCTATACTCACCATCGACTACGAGCGCGGCATACGCGGAATGCTTGGGTCGGACACCGACTACGAGCGCCTGGAGATTGACGGACAATACAAGCACCATCTGTCGGCACTGAGCTATCTGCAACTGCGTGCCGGCACCGGATTCTACACCCACAAGGGTTTCGGCAGCTACTTCCTCGACTACTCCAACTTCCGCGAGAACAACATTCCCGGAGGATGGAACGACGACTGGGCGTGCTCGTTTGAGTTGTTGAACAGCGGATGGTACAACGCCTCGAAATACTACGTGCGTGCCAATGCAGCCTACGAGACTCCCCTACTCATTCTGTCATGGCTGCCTATTGCCGGCCGACTGATTGAGAAGGAACGCATATACGTCAATGCTCTCACCGTTAAACAACTCAACCCGTATATCGAATACGGCTACGGATTCTCTACACGAGCATTGTCGTTGGGAATGTTTGTGGCACAGCGCAACTGGCACTTCGACGGCATGGGCTTACGAGTGAACGTAGAATTGTTCAGACACTGGTAAGCCCAAGACCGCTTTTATTTTATTCCGTACATTGCCAACGGCACAGCATGGTTGTGATCGTTGAGATATAGGCGTGTGCCCATGCGATAACTACGATTGGTGAGCGACAGACTGTCTACACGTGACTTGGTGCTTATACCGCCTATGCTGAGCATCGTCGGGAATACCGAAGCACTTGTCTGCACACCCTTATTCAGATTCGACTTCATTGCATCTACTACCGGAGCATACTCACGTGCGTAGCTTTCAGAAGTCCACACAAGCAGCGGAACGTCGGTGTCATACTCCGACGGACGCGGCGAAGCATGGAGGAACAAGCGGCGCGAGTCGTCGAATATGTTCTCGCCATGGTCGGACGTGTACATCATTGCCGACACGGCACCCGTAGAACGCAGCTTCTCGATGATGCTATGCAGGATGTAGTCGGTCTGCAGAATGGTATTGTCGTAGGCATTGACAAGCTGCGGACGGTTCTCGGGCTTTGCCTCAGTGGGCGTGTCGGGCATGAAGCGTGCACGCGACTGAGGATAGCGGTCGCGATAGTTGAAGTGCGAACCGTACATGTGCAGCACTACAAACAGCTTCTTGTGCCCTTTTGCCATTGCCTTGTTGAAGAATGGCAACAGTCGCTCGTCGCTCGTTTGCTCCACTACATCGTTGCCTGCGCCGCTTGCACCTTCAGCCTCATCGGCCTTTGCGTCAGCCTCGCGTATGAAGAGATGTTCGTCAGCCTGACTGCCCAGGAAGTCGATATACGAATGGTTGGGCTGCTGATTGGAGAGGAACACGGTATAGAATCCTGCCTCACGGAAAGCCGCCAATATACCCTTCTCGTGATGCAGACGGTCGTGGTCGTCGGCAGTAGCAGCGGTCAGTAGCATCGGCACACTCTTGTGAGTGGTGTTCGACTGCGAGCGCACGTTGCGGAACACGAGCAGTCCGTCGGTTGTCGAGAGCAGCGGATTGGTTGGACGATTATAGCCATACAGCTGGAAGTCGCGCGAGCGGGCTGTCTCGCCTACTACGAGCACATACACCTCAGCCGAGTCCTTGGCATGCTCCGACACTGCATTGAAGCGGAAATCGGCTACATTATCATTGTAATGTGCCGAAAGCGAACTCTCATGCACCGCCAGACACAGATTATAGAACACATTTACGGGATACAGATTGTCCTCAACGTGATATTCAAACTTGCCCTTCTTCTCGTTGCCTTTGGGATAAGCTACGTAGCAGCCTACGAGCAGCAGTGCCAAAGGCAATATCAAACACAACGCACGGCGTATGGCAAGGCGCTGAAATTCGCTGTCGATGCGCACACCCTTAGCCCACTGCCATGCCGCTATTGCGAGCAACGGCAGATAGAGTATGAACACGCCTGCCACGGCTGGCACCAGATTGTCGAGCAGTTCCATAGCCTCACCGGGATTGGTGGTGACGAGATTGAGGAACATGTCGACGGCTATCACACCGTTGCCATATAGATATACGAGCACCATCTGAAACGCTGCGAAGAAGACAAGCAGGAATAGTACCCACACCATGCGCCCGATGCAGCGGTCGAGCGACATGACGAGAGCATAAACCAATATAGGTAGCAACACGCCTACCACATCTGCCATCAATGGTGTATTCTCAGTGAAACATAATGCCACGTTGGGCACCGCCAGCGACAGCACCATGTAGAAGAAGAGGAAGCGTGGAGAGAGTAATAAGCGTAATTTCATTTTTTATAACCTTCGTTCTGTTTCCAGTTCTGATTTTCGTCCATGATGGCCTTAGGAACTGGAAGTATACGGCATGACTTGTCAAAACGCGCACCGGGGAATCCCTTGCGATGGAAACCATACTCGCTCTCGAATGTACCGAAGCGAATCATGTCGTTGCGACGCCAGTTTTCGTCGACAAACTCACGTCCGCGCTCGTCGAGGATGTCCTGCAATGAGGGATTGCCCACAAATTTTGCTGCATGCACATAGGTACGAATCTGATTGAGCAGCGACTCCGGCGTATCGGCATTGGTGGCACGGGCGCCACGCAGCAGAGCCTCAGCCTTGGTCAGGATGATGTCGGCAAAGCGGAAGATAGGCACGTCGTTGCTTTGGTTGCGGTTGTACTCCGAATACTCATTGGGGTTGGGATAGAACTTCAATGAGCGATAGCCCTGGCTCCATCCAGTGGCGTTGGCACCACAGTTGATTTGCTGGCGCGATGTCTCCGAATCGTCCTTGAGGGTGATTTTCTTTGAGAGCACGAGCTGACTGCCCTTGTACATATACGGCTGAATTGTAGCCTCGCCCGTAAGAGCGTCGTGGATGTACACCTTACCGTCGGTAGTGGCACCGAGGATAATCTCGTTGCGGTCGTCGCCCTTCAATGTGAAGAGATTTGAGTACTCCTCGTTCAAGGCGAATATACCTGCGCACGACTTGTTCATCTTGCCACCCAGATAGCCCATAGTGTCGCCATTGTCTACCTTGCGGAATGTACGGTAGCGTCCGTACAGCATGCCCGTAGCATTGACCTTGTCGTAAGGCATGGCATAGATGAAGTCCTTTATCTGCGGACCGTTGTTGTAGAGGAACTTCTTGCGATAGTTGTCCGAGAGATCGAAAGGTCCGTTCTGCATGATGTCGTCGCACAGACGCACACATTCGTCAAGCTTAGCATTGCGCGATGTGGCAGCATCGTAGTCAGCCACATTGTCGGCAGTATATACAGCCCAGTTGATGTAGAGCTTCACAAGCAGAGCCTCAGCCATCCAGTAGGTTGGCTTGCCGTATGTGGCAGCGTTGCAGTTCTTGGTGAGCGAGGGCAGACAAGCCTTCAGTTCGCTCTCTATGAACTCAGCCACCTGACGGCGTGGCATACGCTCTACAGCCTCGTCATCGTCGGGCAGACAGTCGAGGATTGGCACATCGCCGAAGCTGTCCATCAGAATGAAGTGATAGAAGGCGCGCATCACACGTGCCGGGGCTATCTGCTCGGGCTTCGCCTTGTCACCGCCAAGGTCTTCTATCACCTGATTGCACTTGGTGATGCCCGACGCAAGGTCGGCCCAATAGTTGAGGGGTTTATTGTCGTACTTGAAGTTGTGCAGTGTTGGGTTCACATTCTCGGCGTTGTCGTAGTAGTCGCCGTCGAAACTGATGCCAGCCACCTCGTCAGACGAGAACGACTGTATGCGGTTGTAGTTGTCGCCCAACTGCTTGCGGAAGGCATAATACACATCCGCCATCTTGGCCTCAAGAGCCACTTCCGACTCCGTTGGATAGTCGGTATATTGTGATTTCACGTCGACATCGAGGTTGGTGCAGCTTGTGGCGAGCACCATAGCCG
>ERZ1026898.1738-NODE-1738-length-10289-cov-17.560485_pt1 | contig 10289 bp, 14 predicted proteins | sample MGYA00380178_ERZ1026898 | MGnify/ENA primary metagenome ERZ1026898 (study PRJEB33269, sample SAMEA4719814) | human gut metagenome | biome: human-associated habitat; feature: organic feature; material: feces | place: Cameroon | collected 2013-10 ... | reverse complement strand
AAACAAAAGACCAGCGTAATTGCTACACTGGTCTTTTTGGTGGGCGCGGGTGGATTCGAACCACCGAAGCTGAAAGCAGCAGATTTACAGTCTGTCCCCATTGGCCACTCGGGAACACGCCCATATTCATTTGTTGCAATCCAGCAGACTGCCTATATATATTACCACCGGAACCGTTGTTTGTCAATATTTTTATCCGGAATTTTTAAGCTTTGATGTCAAGATCGAAAAGTTTTCTCACAGATCTGCCCGATCATCCGCCAGATCATCGCCCGCTTTCCAGCTTTTGGCCCTTAAAAAGCGCCTTCATTTCATTGGATCTTTGCCCGGCTCACAAGAGAGCATGCAACAAAAAGCGCCCAAGAACCAACGTTCCTGAGCGGTTTTTGGAGCTGGTGACAGGAGTTGAACGAGCCACCGGTATTGCATCACTGAAAAACGGAGATTTTCACACTAAAATCTGCACGTTTAGCCGTCTTTTTCTTGTACCATCCTGCACGGCCCACACACCCACAAAATCAAAAGTGTGTTAAAATGTGTGTTATTTTTCGGCGTGCAGCAGCTTCAAAAACATGCCGTTGACGGCCTGCGCGGTCTGCACATCCTCACCGGTCAGAGCGTGGCCGTAAACGCCGAATGTGTCCATGTCCTCAGAGTGGCCTACAAGGTCTTTGACCTCACCGGCGGGCAGTTTCTTTGCCACGCTGACAAAGGTGTGCCGCATCTCGTAGGCCGACACGGGCGGGATCTCGTTCACCCGGCAATAGACTTGCCAGCGCTTATAGTAATAGGCTTCGCTTTTCAGGCAGAACACGCTCTCACCGGCCCCAGTGACGGCCCGCTGCTGTTCCAGCACGGCGCGTGCCAGATCAGACAGCACAAAGGCCCGCACGGCGTTGTCGTTCTTGCCGCGGGTCTGTTCGCCCAGTACATTCACGGCACGGGAGATGAACACAGTGCCGCCCTTGACATCAGCCCAGCGCAGACCTACCAGTTCGCCCGGACGCAGGCCGGTGAGTACCTGAAAGCGGTAGGCATGGATAAAATCATCATGCACCCGCTTGCCCCTGTACAGGGTCGTATCCACGCGGAACAGCGTTATCAGGGCATCCGGCTGCAACACCTTCTTACCCTTTGGACGGGCACCGGCGGGCACATGCAGCCCTTCAGGGTGGAAGGTGGTCAGCTTCTTTGCGCGGCACCATTTGCAGAATGCCCGCATATCCGCACAGAGGGATTGCAGGGACTTCTTTGCAAGGCCGTCGCTGTAGGCATCGTTTACCACGTCCTGTAAGTCCTGTTCAGTCAGGCTGGTAATGCGCTTCTTGCCGATCGCGGGCAGTATCCGGGTGCGCCAGCGGCTTTCAACGTTCCGCTGGTTGCCGGTGCCCGTGGTCTTTACCACTGTGGCATACCACTCTTGATATAGATCTTCCACCCGGCGGGCCTTGACCCCGATACCATCATCAAGCCATCTGTCAGCCTTTGCATTGGCTTCCCGCTGCCCAGTGCGGCCGGGAGTGCTGCTGTAAAACTGTTTCCGCACGCCGTCTTTCTGCACAGCAATGCGCCAGCGCTGGTATTTTTCTTCCCACTGGGCCGTGTTCGTGCGCTTACTCATCGCGGTAGAACCTGCCCAGCGCCTGCAGCACCGGCAGGAAGTCGTTGCAGATCTGAGCGGCCACACCGTCAGCGGTCTTTTCATCGTAGACGTGGGAAGTGATGTTCCGCGCCGTCAAAATCTGGTTCCAGCGCTCTGCGTCCTGAATCACCCCGGCGGCATAGGCATCTTTCAGCACCGCACGCGGGGACGATGCAGCCAGCACAAAGCCCTGATCTTCGAGATACTCTTTCAGAGACTTCCACGACAGCTCTACCGTAAACTCGAACCGCTGAATCAGTCCGTCACGGTAAAGTGCATCCTGCTGGCTCTTCTGGTATATGGCTACCGCCTGTTCCAGCTGAGCCAGAGCGCTGTTATAGTTTTCAATCTTCTGCAGCATAGAGGGTTACACCGTCCTTTTCGATATTTGCCAGAAATGCGGGATTCATGCCGTCCGTGATGTGCACAATATCGAATTTTAACAGGGTGGGCAGTTCTTCGCAATCCATCCAGAAGTTCGACCGGCTGCCCTCCGGCATCCCGTACACGGCCAGATCAATGTCGCTGTTATACCGGTTGTCCCCTCTGGCCCGGGAACCAAACAGCACGAGCCGCTTTGCGCCGTAGCGCTTCGCCAGCGCGGCCAGCTGGCTATAAAGTTCTTCCATGGGTTCACCTCACACGCTCACAGCTGCCCGCTGTGGGCGCTTTATTTTTCGGCGGGGTCTTTATTGTCTGGAGCTGTGGGCGCGGTCTGGGCGGTGTCGGTGGGGCGCTCTGACACAAATTCAGACGGTTCCGGCGCTGTGTACTTCTCAATCAACCGCAATTCGCCCAGCCGGTCGGCTGCAACCTGCTTCCCTGTGCTGTTCAAGTGCTGAAGGTGTCCGACCGCAGTGCGGATGCTTTCCTTGTCTGCATAGTCTAAAGACCTGTACCAGTTTGTAAACACTGCTGGAATAATTTCGTTTATGTCCGTTGTTCCAAATTGCGCTTGCAGCAGGTCTTTTGAAATATCAGCCAGCTTTGCCCGTGTCTCTGCATCCACGGCAGAGCGGTAAGCCTCGGTGGCCAATTCACTGTTTACGGCGGCTATGCTATCATCCAGATCAGTTAATTTACAGTCCAGTGCCTCGGCTATCTTGCGCAGCGTGCCTATTTTGGGGTTCAATACCCCTCTTTCATATTTTCCAATCGTGGCTCCGTCAATGCCGGTCTTTTCTCCAAGCTCTTTTTGTGTCATGTGGTTTTCAATCCGGCAATAGTAAATTCGTTCGCCTACTGTCATTTTGTGCACCGCCCTTCTCTTGCAGTATAGCACACATTTATACCAAAAGGAAGAAAAATTCTTCAAACACTATTGACAAGAAGAAAACTTCTCATTATACTGTCACGTAGAAGAACAAAAGTTCTTCCAGAAAAGAGGTGAAACGAAATGTCGAAATCTATTGTTGTTGACCGCGTGAAGTTCATTGCGGAGATGGCGCGTCAGAACCTGACCGCCGAAGAGCTTTCTCAGAAGGCCGGTGTAGGCCGTCAGGCCATTTGGAAGATGCGCCAGAGCAAACCAGTGTGGCGCACCACCGCAGGCCACGTTGCAAACGCTCTGGGCGTATCCGTGGACGACTTGAAGGAGGACTAAACCATGTATCAGTATTTTCACAAGCTCCGTGTTCGGTTCGCTGAACTGGAGATGAAGCAGGGCGAAGTAGCCAAGCAGGCCAACATGGCCGAAAGTACCCTGACCGCCCGCATGAGGGGCCGTTTGCCGTGGAACGGGGACGAGATCGCCCGCGTTGCCAAGGTTGTGGGCATCCCTACAGGTGAGATTGGCGCGTTCTTCTTTGAGGATGCGCCTAAAGAATACAAGAAGAAGGGTGCGTGATAGCTTGCGGGAAGATGAACGCATGAAGAAGTTGCAGCCCTTCCTCGAATACCTGAACCAGACGCCCGCCGCCGAACTGCTGAACGATTACACATACCAGCTTATTTACATCGGCAGAGACCCGGAGGAACAGCTGGAGCGGCTGCAATACCTTCAGGATATAGTAACCGCACCGGGTACCGGCATCAAGTACACGCGGTTCGACGCATGGCGTGCCGGATGTGCCAAGCGCTTGGCTACTGACCCGGCGGCGTTCGATGAATCCGCTGACCGCTGGCATGACCGTCATTTTGGAAAACAGTCTGCACCGGTGTGCCTGCTTGACGTGAAACCGCAGGAAATCCAGTGGCTTGTGCCCGACCTTATCCCGCTGGGTGAAATTTCCCTGCTGGGCGCGGATGGCGGCACCGGTAAAGGCTTCTGGGCGGCGCAGCTCATTGCCTGCGTGACTGCCGGTAAAACGTCTGGCTTCTTCCCTGTACCGCCTGCGCAGACCGGCCGCGTGCTGGTGCTGTCCGGTGAGGACGACCCCGGCAAGGTACTGACAACGCGCTACATGGCAGCAGGCGCCGACATGAGCAAGGTTCACGTCATGACGGCAGACCAGTATTTCATTGAGAATGATAAGATTCTGTGCGTCAATGACAAGGCGCTGGCTGACTTTGTGGACACGATCGAGCCTATTATGGTTCTGGTTGACCCGCTACAAGGTTTTCTGCCCGGTAATGTGGACATGGGCAGCCGCAACCAGATTCGCCGCACCCTGACCCCGTTGCAGGCTATCAACATCAAGCACAACTGTGCGACGCTGATCGTGATGCACACCAACAAGAAGCAGGGCGTTTCAGGCCGTGGCCGTCTGGCTGACAGCTCCGACATTTGGGACATTGCCCGCAGCGTGCTGATTATGGGCTATTCCAAGAACGACGGCAAAATTTATGTCAGTCACGAAAAATCGAACTACAGCGAAAAGCAGCAAACCGTGCTGATGCGCATTGAAAACGCCACCGTGGAGGGCATCAAGACTGCCCGCGCCGTGTTCGATGGCTACACTGACAAAAAAGACGCTGATTTCATCGAAGAACGCCGGTTCCGGCTGGCCCAGACCAAGGACGACACCGCCGCCGCGATCTTGAATGTGCTGGCCGAAAGCCAACTCGGCAGCATGGCAAGCAGCGAACTGCGCGCAGCCGTCACGCGGGAAGTCGGATGCAGCCAACGCACCTATGAGCGCGCATATCACAGCCTTGTTGAATCCGGCGAGATTGAGAAATTCCAGTTGAACCAGAAAGGCGGCTTGCGCGGCTGGTTTTCACGCCTTGCCCGACAGAGTGGAGCAGATGGCGAAGTGACAGAATAATAATTTAGTTATGTTATTTTTTGTCTGTTCGCCAGTTTGGCGAAGTGACCGCTATTGGCGAAGTGAGTCAGTTCGCCAACCCTCTGTCAGTTCGCCACGTTGGCGAAGTTAGTTTTTGAACGATATACCGTCAAGAAAATGTCACTTCGCCATTTAACATCACTCTGTCAGAACTGGCGAAGTTAGAAAAGAGGTGAACCCCGTGTCAACCTACTATCACATCTGCCCCCGCTGTGGCGCACACCTTGACCCCGGCGAACGGTGTGACTGTCAGAGTGCAGCCCCCGGCGGGTATCCGTCCGGAAATCGTACCAGTACGAAATCCGGACGGGTACGGAAAGCAGACGGGTGCAAAAAGTTCACCCATGCAGAAAATGCACCAGTGCAGATTGTGCACCCATCCTTGCCCGGCCTGCCAGAGATCATGCAGGACTGTCCCCTTGATGCAATGCCCTGCACTGGTGACTGCCCCGACACCACTTGCCCGCGCCACCTGTAACCCCCGACAAAATGACACCCCCGACAACTTGACGGGGGCACCAGCCACGTATACAGAATTGAGACCCGAAACACGTTACCCGCTGCCGCGTTACCAGCACGACAGCCGCAAAAAGAAAGCCGCTCGCGCTGTACCAGCAGCGTGGGCGGCAAACGGGCGGTATAAGTTCGACAGGCTATACCGCCCCCATTATACCGAAAGATGGAGGTTTTTACAATGCTTGGTTACACTGCATATCAATTTTCTTGCGTCGCCCCTCTGGCGTTCGCCTTCCTGTTTGGTGCCGCTGTGATGTGGTTCAGCGGCATCCGGTGAGGAGGTGGGCCGCATGAACGAGAACCAGACCGCCCCTGAACAGGTGCAGCCGGATTTCTGCATGACCATAAAAGACAATAGCATGAAGCCTGACGGCATCCACAAGGGCGATAAAGTGGCCTTTGTGCGCTGTGACCGTGTGGAGAATGGACAGATTGCAGCCGTGAGGGCGGGCGATCAGATTTATCTGGCACATGTGTGGTTTGATAAAAGCGGCGTCCTGCAACTGCTACCGTCAAACGTTGCGTATAGTTCCCACTTTTTCGCCGGTGACGCACTGAACGACGTGCAGATCATCGGCAAGGCTGTGGAAGTCCGGCATATTTTGAACCAGGCGGGGTCTCCTGAAAGCACCCAGCCCCAGAATGACCCCAAGGGGGTGCCGGTATGAAAGTGAGGATAACTTACACAGAAAAGCACGAAAGCGCTGCACAGGCTGCGCTGGACGCCCTGCGGGCAATGTATCCGGCAGCGCGGGTGCACTACAACCAGAACGGGGAAATACGCATTATCTACTTGACGATTGACGGTTAAAGGGATAAAATACAGAAAGCGGTGCGCCTCCGCTATATGGTGGGGGTTCGACACCGCTTTTTTATTGCTTCCTTGCATGGTTTGTGGTAAAATAAGGGCAAGGCATAGAGTACCGCCGGTTCAACCGGTTTGCTTATAAGGCACAGGGAAAACGCTTCGGCGGTTCTCTGTGCCTTTTTGTTTTGTGCATTTTGTCCCCGGCGGCGCTCTGATCGCGGGGTGCTGCATCGCATATAATTGGCAAATTGTACAAAATCACACTACACCCACGGCGGGGAAAAGCCGGAGAAAGGAACCATCATGGAGAAAAACACCCAGACCACCAGCACCGAGGAAAGAACCGGCGTGCAGCAGCCTGCACCCGAAAACGGCAGCACCCAGCCGGAACAGGAAAAGCGGTTTACACAGTCTGACGTTGACCGCATTGTGAAAGAGCGTTTGAAACGTGCTGAGCGTACCGCGGACAGCACCCAGAGCGCCGACCTTGAAGCCCGCAATGCAGAGTTGAACCAGCGCCAGAACCGCCTTGAATGCCGCGAATACCTGTTGAACAGTGGATACAATCCCGGCCTGCTGGACATTCTCGACACTTCCGACCCTGAAAAATTCAAAAGCAGTGCGGGCAAGCTGCAACGGCTGATTGACGCAGAAAAGCGCAAGGCGCAGCCTGTTGCACCGATGCGCGGCGACCCTGACCCCAGCGGCGGCCGCCGGTATGACTCTGACTCAGCCTTTGCCCGTGGAGTCAAGCACAAGCCCAGAGCTTACCCGCCTGTTTATGACGATAACGACTAAACGAGGTTTTATACATGTCCATTGAACTTACTACCAAGTACGCCCCGCAGACTGATGAACTGTTCAAAGCTGAAAGCAAAATCAGCCTGCTGACCAATACCGACTTTGATTGGACGGGCGCCCATGCCATCAAGCTTTACAAGCTCAGTACCGCGCCCATGAACGACTACTCCCGCAATCGCGACAGTGCGACCGTGAGCGAGGACAGCACCGAAACGCTTTCCCGCTATGGCAAGCTGCTTGACCTGTCGGCCACCACCGAGGAGCTGCTACTGAAGCATGACCGCTCTTTCATTTTCAACATTGACCGTCTGGACGAGGACGAGACGCAGGGCCAGCTGGAAGCGGGCACCGCACTGGCCCGTGAGCTGCGCGAGGTGGTCGTGCCGGAAGTAGACGCTAATGTGTATACTGTGATGACCTCCGGCGCAGGAAATACCCCCTCCCCGGCGGCGCTCACCGCAAAAAATATCTACCCCTCCATCCTTGCCGCCTCCCAAGCTCTGGACGATGCAGAGGTGCCGGAGACCGAGCGCGTGTTGGTGGTTACTCCCGCAACTTATGCCCTGTTGAAGCAGGCTGCTGAGTTTGACAATACCGAGATCGGCGCAGAGATGCGCGCACGCGGCGTTGTGGCTATGTTGGACGGCGCAGCAGTGGTAAAGGTGCCTGCTGTTCGTCTGCCTGAAAAGTTCGGCTTTATGCTGGCGCATCCGTCCGCGACCGTGGCCCCTGTCAAGCTGGAAGATTTCGGCATTCACAATGACACCCCGCTTTCCAGCGGCACCATCGTGACCGGCCGCGTTTGCTATGATGCATTCGTGCTGGACAACAAAAAGGCCGGCATCTACTATCAGGCTATCACCTGAGACCACACAGAAAAAGGCTGACACATGAGCTGTAGCCGCCACAAAGCAGACGGGTTCAATGCTTTGAAGGTAGGGGGCGTGCCTCCCTCCCCCTTTCAGCTCTGACCTTCACAGCCGTAACTGTGAATATTTTCTCGCGAAAGGGCACACGGGTTTCGGCCTGTGTGCCCTTTTTAACGTCTCAAAGACAAAAAAGGAGCGCGTGCACAATGAATCTTGACCAGAAAAAGGCATGGTTATACCGGTATCAGGACAGTTTGCACAGGCAGGAGTGGCTTTTGTCACAGCTAGAGGAAGCTCACAGCCGTGCAACATCCATTCAGGCAGCACCCGGAGGGGTTCACACCGCACCCACCGGCACACACTCTGACCATGTGGCCGACAGTGTGCAGCGTATCGACGAGCTGCAGCGGAAGTATACTGCCGAGGTGGAACAGGGCTGTCAAATCTACGACGAGATACAGGCCGCAATAGAAGGTGTACCCGGTGAGGTTGAACAGCTGATTTTGTATTACAGCTTTCTGAGAGGAAAAGAAGTGGAAGAAATCGCCTTGTTGGTCGAACGAGATATCAGCCGCGTTTACCGGCTCCGCAGTAAAGCCATAAAAGAGTTTACAGTGCCGGAGGACACCCCGGAGAATCCAAAAGTGTGTTAAATAGTGTGTTATAGCAAAAGAAAAGAGCCTAGATTTTAACGAATCTAGGCTCTTTTTATTGGAGCTGGTGACAGGAGTTGAACCTGCAACCCACTGATTACAAATCAGTTGCGCTGCCATTGCGCCACACCAGCATTACTGATATAGTATACCACCGGCGGGGGCATTTGGCAAGTTTTTTCTATTACATACAATTTGTATGGTGCCGTTTATGCATCCAAAACGCAGTTTCCGATCACTGCGCAGGCCTTGCGGCGAGAGCCTGCTGGATCTTGGCAAAGTCCTCCAGCGTAAGGGCTTCCGGGCGGATGCGGGCATCAAACCCTGCTGCCTCAATGGCGGCGGTCACAGCGTCTTTGGGCATTCCCAGACCGCTGGCAATGGCATTGGCGGCAGTCTTACGGCGCTGGCCGAAGGCGGCGCGCACCAAGGCAAAGTAGCCATCCTCGTCCTCCACCTGCACGGCGGGCTGCGGACGGATCTCCATACGCACCACGGCGCTTGTTACCTTGGGGGCCGGATAAAAGCTGCCGGGTGCGGCGGTGAACATCATCTTGGAGGTGGCGTAGTAGCTCACGGCGCAGCTGATGGCGCTGGAGGCCCGGGTGCCGGGCGCGGCGGCCAGACGGTCGGCGGCTTCCTTCTGCACCATAACGGTCAGGCTTTCGATGGGCAGACGGTCGCCCAGCAGCTTCATGACGATGGGGCTGGTAATATAATAGGGCAGATTGGCACACACCGCCACCGGCATCCCGGGGAACTCCTGTGCAATGAGGGCCTTCAGGTCCACCTTGAGTACATCCTGTAATACAAGCTTAAAATTATCCACGCCTGCCATGGTCTCGGCCAGCAGCGGCGGCAGGCGCTCGTCCACCTCGATGGACACCACCTTGGCGGCACGCTTTGCAAGCTCGCGGGTCAGCACACCGATGCCGGGGCCGATCTCGATCACGCCATAGCGCTGATCCACGCCGCTGGCATCCACGATCTTGGTGGGCAGGCCCGGGTTGATGATAAAGTTCTGTCCAAAGCCCTTGGAGAGTGCAAAATCGTATTTTTCGCACAGGGCGCGGATCACCGAGAGGTCGGTCAGTTCGGGCATTGGGTCCCATCCTTTCTCAGAAAAAGGCTGTTGCAGAGTTTGCAGCAGCCTTTTTTGATGTTCACGATTTTAAATAGCCTCCGCTTGCGCTCTGGCTATTTTCAGCGGAAATATTATTTTTATTTTGCGTTTTGTCGCGCCCTGCGGGGCGCTCCAAAACGCTTTTTCACGTGAGGAGTCTGTACGGCAAACAGCACCGCAATAAGCCGGGTTCCTTTTTACGAGAAGAAGCCCATGCAGCATTCCTGCCGGTCTTGCCCTTTATTCCGCACCGGAAGCTGCTTCGCTGCCGGCTTCCGCTTCGGCGGAGGAAGCCGTTTCCTCGGAGGAAGCGCTCTCCGGCTCGGCAGCAGTGCTGTCGGCAGCCTCGGACGCTGCGGCAGAGGAAGCTGCATCGTTGACGCCGGCCAGAGTAGACGTACCGCTGAGCTGCTGCGCTGCACTGACGGCGCGCTGCACCTGCGGGTCGGTCTGCGGCGTATAATCGTAGAAATTGGTGGTCTCCTCAGCGGTGAGGGCCTTTTCCACATCCACGCTCAGGCCGATGCCGTCAAAGCAGGAACCATCGCCGCAGATGAGCTTTGCCACCGTGATGCTCACGGCGCTGCCATCGGAAAGGCGCTGCGGGCTGCTCTGGATGGTGCCCTTGCCCATGGTGGTGGTGCCCACCA
>ERZ1026898.1737-NODE-1737-length-10304-cov-8.452922_pt1 | contig 10304 bp, 6 predicted proteins | sample MGYA00380178_ERZ1026898 | MGnify/ENA primary metagenome ERZ1026898 (study PRJEB33269, sample SAMEA4719814) | human gut metagenome | biome: human-associated habitat; feature: organic feature; material: feces | place: Cameroon | collected 2013-10 ... | reverse complement strand
TGCAGGTCGGTCTGCTCACCCTTGTGGTGCTGTTCCAGCCGGAGATCCGCCGCGCGCTGGAGCGCATGGGTCAGACCGATCAGTGGGCGTCCAAGCTGTTCAACGTAAAAGGGCGCTACAACGACCCCAGCCTGAAGGGCGCGTGGCGCAGCGCCATCATTGCCATCTGCGATGCCGCCGAGCGCTTTTCCGAGACCAAGACCGGCGCGCTCATCGTGCTGGAGCGCCATACCAACCTTTCCGAGATCGTGCGCACCGGCACCCCGGTGAACAGCGCGGTCAATCTGGAGGTGCTGGGCACCATCTTCTACGAGGGCACCCCGCTGCATGACGGCGCTGCCATCATCGAAAACGGCCGCATCAAGGCGGCGGGCTGTGTGCTGCCCCTTTCCAACAATCTGGATCTGGGCAAGGATATGGGCACCCGCCACCGCGCCTGCCTTGGCATTGCGGAAAACTCCGACGCCATTGCCATCGTGGTCAGCGAGGAGACCGGCATCATCTCTATGGCAAAAAATGGTGTGCTGATCCGTCATTTTGACCGCCAGAGCCTGTATACCCGCCTGATCGATGAGATGATCCCCAAGGAGTCCACGGTGGAAAAGAACACCGCCGACAGCTGGGCAGAGCAGGCGAAGAAGCTGTGGACCTGGATCAGCCAGAAAGGGGAGGACGAGCAGCAATGAGCAACCAGCCGAACAAGCCGAACGGCGCAAAGCCTGCCGTCCGCAAAAAGAAGAATCTTCTGGATGACCGCCGCATCCGGCTGGCACTGTCCGTGCTGGGCGCCATCGTTGCGTGGATGGTGGTCACCATCATCGTCCAGCCCGGCACCACCAACACCATTTACAATGTGCCGGTGGACTACACCTACGATTCCGCTGCCTACACCTCCCGGGGCCTGAGCATCGTCAGCGCCGAGGATAAGACCGTGAACCTGAAGCTCTCCGGCGACGGCTACACCATCGGCGGGCTCAGCGCCTCGGATTTTGTGGTCTACCCGGACTGGTCCAGCGTGCGCGACAGCGGCGAAAAGACCCTGCGGCTGCTGGTGCGCGGTGCAAACGGCCTGCTCAACGGCGTGACCGTGACCATGGAGGGCAGCGACAACACGGTGGACGTGGTGTTTGACGTGGTGGAGGAAAAGACCCTGCCCGTTACCGTTACCACCAACTATCTGCGCATTGCGGATGGCTATATCCTTTACAGCACCGAGGTCTCCAAGGAGACTGTCACCCTGTCCGGCCCCAGCAGCGAGCTGAGCAAGGTGGCTACCTGCACCGCCGAAGCGTCTTACAGCAGCGAGCTGACCGAGTCGGTCACGCTGGACACCCCCCTGCGCTTTTACACCAGCGGCGGCAAGGAGATCAAGTTCCAGTACACCACGCTGGAAGAAAGCAGCGTGGACGTGACGCTGCAGGTGTACAAGATGGCGACCCTGCCGGTGAAGGTGAACTTTATCAACGCGCCGCGCGGGTTTGATAACTCGGTGCTGAGCTACGCCCTCAGCTGCAAGCAGCTCAAGGTGGCAGGCCCGGCAGAAAAGATCGATGCGCTGTCCACCTTGTCCATCGGCACCATCGACCTTTCCACCTTCAGCCTGAACAAGGTGTACGAGATGCCCATTGAGCTGCCGACAGATATCTATCTGCTGGACAATATCTCCACCATCACGGTCAGCTTTGACTGCTCCGGGCTGGAGACCAAGACCATGAACCTGCCCGCCAGCTGCGTGCAGGTGATCAACCTGCCCGCTACCTATCAGCTGACGGTGGAGACCGAGCGGCTGATGAACGTGATCCTCTGCGGCCCCAAGGGCGCTATGGAGACCTTGACCCCCGAGCAGGTGGTCATTGAGATCGATGCCGAGGACTTTGCCGTGGCTACCGGCCAGCAGAACATTGCCTGCCGGCTGTATGTGCCCTCCAACGGCAAGATCTTTGCACTGGGCAGCTATGTGCTGCAGTGCCGCATTGAAAGCAACTAAAGTAAAAGGATAACACAACAAATGATTCTGGTTCGCAACATCCGTCTGCCCCTCTCCGCCGCAGAGCCGCAGGCATTTGAAAAGGCGCTGCACACCCTGCGGGTGCCCCGCAGCAAGGTAGAGCACACCGGCGTGGCAAAGCTTTCGGTGGATGCCCGCCACGGCCAGCCCAAGCTGGTGTATACCGTGGCGGTCACCCTCAGGCAGCCCGGGGAGGAAGCCGCCCTTGCGGCGCGCTGCCCGGACGCCGCCCTGCACAGCCGGGCAGACTTTACCCTGCACGCGGGCACCCAGCCGCTTGCGCACCGCCCTGTGGTGTGCGGACTGGGCCCGGCGGGGCTGTTTGCCGCCCTGCTGCTGGCACGGCAGGGCTACCGCCCCATCGTGCTGGAGCGCGGCCCCGCGCTGGATGCCCGTGTGCAGGCGGTGGAGCACTTTTCCGCCACCGGTCAGCTGGACCCCAACGCCAACATCCAGTTTGGCGAGGGCGGCGCGGGCACTTTCTCGGATGGCAAGCTGACCACCCGCATCGGGGATGAACTGTGTGATTTTGTCACCGAGGTGTTTTTGCAGCACGGTGCCCCGGCAGAGATCGCGTGGAAGCAAAAGCCCCATGTGGGCACCGACCTGCTGCGCGGCGTCATCACCTCCATCCGCAGGGAGATCGAGTCTCTGGGCGGCGAGGTGCACTTCAACACCGCCCTTACCGGGCTGGAGCGCAAAAACGGCCGGCTTGTGGGCATCACTACTACAAATGGCAGCTTTGCCTGCGAGACGCTGGTGTTTGCAGTGGGACACTCGGCACGGGATACCTTCAGTATGCTGATGGACAGCGGCCTTGTGCTGGAGTGCAAGCCTTTCAGCGTGGGTTTCCGCGCCGAGCACCTGCAAACCGAGATCGAAAAAAGCCTTTACCACGAAGCCGCCGGGCATCCGGCACTGCCCCGGGGCGAGTACCAGCTCTCCCAGCACGTTGGCGAGAGGTGCGTGTACACCTTCTGTATGTGCCCCGGCGGTCAGGTGGTGGCTTCCGCCAGTGAGGAAGAGCGTGTTGTGACCAACGGCATGAGCTACCACGCCCGCAGCGGCAAAAACGCCAACGCGGCGGTGGTGGTCAGCGTAGGCGGGGCAGATTTTGCCAATGACCCCCGCCGCGCCATCGCTTTTCAGCGGGAGCTGGAAGCAAAAGCCTACGCCGCCGGCCGTGCCGCCGGGGCTTACGCCGCCCCGGCAGAGAATGTGCAAAGCTTTCTGGAAGGGCGCGGGCAGCTGCGCATCGGCAGCGTACAGCCCACCTACGACCGCGGCGTGACTGCCGCAGACCTGGGCGCACTGCTGCCCGGGGAGCTGGCGGATACCCTGCGGGCGGGTCTGCGCGCCTACGAGCGCAAGATCGCAGGCTACACTGCGCCGGACGCCATCCTCACCGGCCTTGAGACCCGCACCAGCAGCCCGGTACGGCTCAAGCGGGAAGAGGATTTTGTGTGCACCCAGCTGGCAGGGCTTTACCCCTGCGGCGAGGGTGCGGGATATGCGGGCGGCATTATGAGCGCCGCCGTGGATGGCCTGCGGGTGGCCCGCGCCATCATCAGCCGGTATGCACCGGCAGAAGGGTGAGAAAATTTTGATGTACGATCGTGAAAACGATAACCGAAATAACGAAGGCCGGCAGGTACAGCAGGAGCTGGAAGACCAGCTGCGCGCCTTTGGAGACACCATGACCGATGCCTTTGCCCACGGCTTTGAGGGCAGGGGCATGGACATCGGTGACCGGGCGTGGGATGTGGGTAAGGCCGCCGTCCATGCAGCCAACTACGGCATCGGGGAGGCCGCAAAGGCCTTCCGGCAGGGGCGCAGAAGTTCCCCCTACGGGGATGCAAAGCAGCCCTCTGACGAAGGTGCTGCGGATGCCGATGCCGCCGGAATGCCCGGCTGGTTCCGGCAGATCTTTGCAAAGCCGGAGCCGACCCCGGTGGAAAGTATCCGTATCAGCGCAAAAAAACGGTACAGTGCAGGCTGCACCCTGCTGGCTGTGGGCATCACCTTTGCGGTGATCTTCGGGCTGGGCGGCATTGGCTGCATCGTGGCGTCGGAAACCGTGATGCCCGGACTCATGCTCGGAGATACGATTGTCACAGTCACGGAAGGCGGAACCTATACTTTTACCACGGGCGCATCCATGGCCGTGACGGCACTGGAGATCACAGGAAACGTGTTGACCCTTGTCGCCTGCGGTTTTGGTGCCATGATCGCCGCCGGTGCAAGCCGCTTTTCTGCTTCCAAAAAGCTGGGGGCGCTTGCAGATGCAGCCGAAAAGCTGAACGCGCAAAAGGGCTTGCAAGTGGAGATGCTGGCCGACCTGACCCACCAGACCAAGAAAAAAGCGCTGAAAAAGCTGCGCAGCTACATCCATAAGGGCTGGCTGAACGCATGGCTGGATGATGAGACTGAAACGCTCTACCTGACGGCAGAGGACTACCGCGCCGCCAAGGAAGCGGTCGCCGCTGCCGTCGTGCCGCCGCAGCCGGAAAAGACAGAAACCGGCGATGTTCCGCTCAATCTCGATACCGCCCGCCGCTTTGCTGCCGTGCTGGAAAAAGAGCAGCAGCTCATGCAGGATGCGCAGGCGCGGGAAGAACTGGCGGCGATGTACAAGACCACTACCGCCATCTGCGACTGGCTGGAAGCACACCCGGAAAGCCAGCCCAAGACCCGCCGCTTTGCGGAATATTATATTCCCACAACCCTCAAGCTGCTGCACACCTATAACGATGTGCAGGGGCAGCAGGGCGAAAACGCCGAGACCATCCGCCGGGACATCGCAGGCATCCTGCATACCTTGAATCAGGCGTATGAGAACCTGTACAACAATCTGCTTTCGGACGTAGCCATGGATATTTCTTCCGAGATCGCCGCTTTGCAGGGAATGCTGGCCAACGACGGCCTGACCGGGAGGGAATTTGAATGACCTACCGCGCTTGGGAACAAAAACCGCTGGACCGCACCGCTGTGCGGGAGCTGACCGTCGCCATTGCCGAGCAGGCAGCGGCACAGCTGGAAGAGCAGGCCATGGACGAAGCGCCGTGGTCAGACGAAAAATATAAGGCCGTGCTGGCTGCGCAGCAGAAGGAAAACGCCCTGCTGGCGGGCATCCTTGCCGCCCGTGGCATCACCGACCCCGCCGAAGCGCTGACCTTGCTGGCAGGGGAGGAAGAGCTTTCCGACCCCGCCCTGCTGACCGATATGGACGCCGCCTGTCAGCGCATCTGGCAGGCCATCGACAACGGCGAGACCATTGCGGTGTTCGGCGATTACGATGTGGACGGCGTGACCGCCACCGCCCTGCTGTACCAGCACCTCAAGGGCATGGGCGCAACTGTCAAGTGTATGCTGCCCAGCCGCGAGGGGGACGGCTACGGCCTTTCTAAAAACGCCATCCAGTCCATGCACAACAAGGGCTGCACCCTCATCGTGACGGTGGACAACGGCATCTCTGCCGTGGAGGAAGCCGACTTTGCGGCTTCGCTGGGCATGGACCTGATCATTACCGACCACCATCTGCCGCCGGAGACTTTACCCAAGGCTGTGGCCGTGGTGGACCCCCGCCGGGAGGACGACCACAGCCCCTTCAAGGGTCTGTGCGGCGCGGGCGTAGCCTTCAAGCTCTGCGCCGCGCTGGACGGCTGTCCGCCGGAGGAAATGCTGGATTACTGCGGCGACCTTGCCGCTGTGGGCACGGTGGCAGACGTGATGCCGCTGGTAGGGGAGAACCGCACCCTTGTCAAGGCCGGTCTGCGGCAGCTGCAGCAGACCGACCGCCCCGGCTTTGGGGCGCTTTTAGAGGAAGTCGGCCTTGCGGGCAAGCCCATCACCGCCGAGAACATCAGCTACGCCATCGCGCCCCGCATCAACGCGGCAGGCCGCATGGATAACGCCGTTACCGCTTTGCAGCTGGTGCTCTGTGAGGACCCGGACAGAGCCGAGGAACTGGCGCACAAACTGAACGAGATCAACGCCCACCGGCAGGAGACCGAGCAGCAGATCTTCAAAGCTGCCGAAGAGCTGCTGGAGCAGCAGCCCGAGCGGCTGGACGACCGCATCATGCTGCTGTGGGGACGGGACTGGCATCCCGGCGTCATCGGCATCGTGGCTTCCCGGCTGGTGGAGCGCACCGGACGCCCGGTCATCGTGGTCACCATCGACGAGCACGGCGAGGGAAAAGGCAGCGGCCGCAGCGTGCAGGGCTTCAACCTGCACGCCTGCATCGGCTCCTGTGCCGACCTTCTGGTGCGCTACGGCGGTCACGCCATGGCGGCGGGACTTTCCGTCCGGGAAGAAAACCTGCCCCAGCTGCGCCGCCGCCTGAACGAGTGGGCTGCCCGGGAGTGCCCGGTGCTGCACACCCCGCCGCTTACCTGTGATGTAGCCATCCATCTGGATCGTATCACGGTGGAATGCGTGCGGCATCTGGACCAGCTGGCACCCTACGGGGCGGAGAACCCCACCCCGGTGTTCCTGCTGCAAAGCGCCGTGGTGGACGGCGTATACCCGGTATCGGAGGGGCGGCACAGCCGCCTGCGGCTGCGGCAGGGCAATAGCTGCCTGTACGCCGTCTGGTTCGGGATGCCCGCCGAGCAGCTGCCCTACGCGCTGGGCGATGTGGTGGACGCAGCGCTGAACCTTTCGGTCTACGAGTCCGCCCGGGGCGCGCAGCTTTCCGGCCGCATCATCGACCTGCACCCGGCAGGGCTGGGCGCAGAGCTGGCACGGCAGGCTGCACTGGTGCAGGCACTGCGCCGGGGCACCCCCCTGACCGATGAACAAAAGAAACAGATCGCCCCCGCACGCACGGATATCATTGCCGTGTACCGGGAATTGCAGTCCCGCCGCTGGCACGCCGAGGATCTGCAGCCCCTGTGCGCAAAGCTGGGCGAGGAGCAGACCGGCAAAACGCTGGTGGCAGTTGCCGCCTTGGAACAGGTGGGGCTGATCACCGCAGCGGAAAAAGGCGGGGCAAAGTTCTGGGAGCTGGTGCCGACAGCAGGCAAAAAGAACCTTGCCGATGCCCCCATCCTGAAATGTCTGGAGGAACTATAAATGCCTGAGGGAAAGAAAAATACTGCCCCGGTCCCGTCTCCGGTACGGGACGAGGACGGCTACTCTGCCAAGACCCATCTGCACCAGCCGGTGCAGGAGACCGCCACCGTAGCCGCTACGGCACTGCTGGCAGACGCACCGGAGGGGGCGCTGCCCTCTGAGGTGCGCCCGGAGATCGTAACGTGGGAAAAGCTGTGCGAGGCCATTCAGGCCAGCGGCAAGGCCTACAATATGGAGATGATCCAAAAGGCCTACGAGCTGGCCAATAACGCCCATAACGGCGTGTGCCGCCGCAGCGGCGAGCCCTATATCTGCCACCCGCTGGCAGTCGCCCGGCTGGTGCTGGATCTGGGCATGGACTCCGAGAGCATCGCCGCCGCCCTGCTGCATGACGTAGTGGAGGATACCCCCACCACACTGGACGACCTGAAAGCCGCCTTTGGCGAGGAAGTGGCGCTGCTGGTGGACGGCGTGACCAAGCTGACCAAGATCCAGTTCTCCAATATTGAAGAATTACAGGCCGAGAACCTGCGCAAGATGCTGCTGGCTATGAGCCGGGACGTGCGTGTGATGATCATCAAGCTGTGCGACCGGCTGCACAATATGCGCACCGGCGACGCATGGCCGGAGCAGAAGCGCCGCGATAAGGCTCGCGAAACCATGGAGGTGTACGCCCCCATCGCCAACCGCCTTGGCATCCTGAACGTCAAGGAGGAGCTGGAGGATCGCAGCCTGCATTATCTGGACCCTGTGGGCTATTCCGAGATCAGCCGGATGCTCAGCGAGCGCTCCGGTGAGGAGTTTTTGATCAAGGTGTCCGGCGTCATTGAGCGCCGTCTGGTGGAAAGCGGCATCGAGGGTGCCACCATCAAGCGCCGGGTCAAGAGCATCTACGGCATCTACCGCAAGACCATCATGCAGAACAAGTCCTTTGATGAGATCTACGATATCTATGCCGTCCGTGTCATTCTGGATACTCTGGCCGAGTGCTACAGCACCCTGGGCCTCATCCACGATATGTACCACCCGCTGCCCAACCGCTTCAAGGACTATATCTCCACCCCCAAGCCCAACGGCTACCAGAGCCTGCACACCACCGTCATCGGCCACGAGGGCATCCCCTTTGAGGTGCAGATCCGCACCCGCAAAATGGACGAACAGGCCGAGTACGGCGTTGCGGCCCACTGGAAGTACAAAGAAGGTCTGGACGGCCACGATAAGCTGGACGAGCGCCTTGCATGGGTGAGCCAGCTGCTGGAGAACCAGCGCGTCAGCGAGGATTCCGGCAATCTGCTGCACGACCTCAAGAGCGATTTGCTGCCCGAGGAAGTGTTCGCCTTTACCCCCAAGGGCGATGTGATCAACCTGCCCACCGGCGCCACCTGCATCGATTTTGCCTATGCCATCCATTCGGCGGTGGGCAACCGCATGGTGGGCTGCAAGGTGAACAACCGCATGGTGCCCATCGACCACATCGTTTCCACCGGCGAGATCATCGAGGTGATCCTTGGCCCGGCGGACAAAGGCCCCAGCCGCGACTGGCTCAAGATCGTGCGCACCAGCGAGGCCAAGAGCAAGATCCGCAACTGGTTCAAGAAGATGCGCCGCGAAGAAAATATCGCGCAGGGACGCGATGCTTTGGCCCGTGAGCTGCGCCGTGAAATGATCATCATCCCGGACGACCGGCTGGATGAGTTCATCAACAGCTGCTCCCGCCGCCTGCGCCAGAACAACGCCGAGGAGCTGTATGCAGCCATCGGCTACGGCGGCATGACCATTGCCAACTGCCTGCCCAAGCTCAAGGAAGAGTGGCAGAAGCTCAAGGCAGCCGAAGCCGAGGAGAATAAGTCGGTGGAGGATCTGCCCAAGGTAGACCTGAGCCGTGTGCACGCCACCGACGGCGTGGTGGTGGAGGGCTTCGATAACACCCCCATCAAGTTTGCCAAGTGCTGCAGCCCGCTGCCCGGCGACCCCATCGTGGGCTTTATCACCCGCGGCTTCGGTGTTTCCATCCACAAGCAGACCTGTGCCAACGCCGTTGCCAGCATGAAGGACCCCTCCAACGCTCCCCGCTGGGTCAAGGCCTACTGGGCGGACAGCGTCAAGGACAGCTACAAGGCCGGGCTGGAGATCATTGCCCTGAACCGCAACGAACTGCTGCAGGACGTGCTCAGCGCACTGGCGGATATCCGGGTGCCCATCTATGCCATGAACGCCCGTCAGGTAGAAAACAACTGCGCCGTGGTCAGCCTGACCATCGGCATCAACAATACCGAGCACCTCAACCGTGTGGTGGCGCGCCTTTCCAAGGTGCGGGACGTGCTCAAGGTGACAAGGAGTTAACGCAATGCGAGCAGTTATTCAGGCCGTATCCTCCGCCAGTGTGCGGGTGGAAGGCGGCGAGCCCCGCGCCATCGGGCCGGGCATCATGATCCTGCTGGGGGTCAGGGATACCGACACGCTGGACATCGTGCCAAAACTTGCCGATAAATGCGCGGGTCTGCGCATTTTCCCGGATGCCGAGGGCAAGCTGAACCTGAGCGCCCGGGATCTGGGCTATTCCGCGCTGGTGGTCAGCCAGTTCACCCTTTACGGCGATACCAGAAAGGGCTATCGCCCCAGCTTTATCAAGGCTGCAAAGCCGCCGCTCTCGGTGGATGCCTACGAGCTGTTCCTTGCCGAGATGGCGAAGCACGGCCTGAAGGACGTGCAGCACGGCGAGTTCGGCGCGCATATGCAGGTGTCGCTGGTGAACGAGGGCCCCTGCACCATCATCATTGATACCGACGAGTGGAAAAAGAAGGAGTAACCATGCAAGGTTTTCACATTCCTGCGGCACCGCCGCTGTATACCAACACCTTTCTGCTCATCTCCGATGCAGGCCATGCCGTGGTCATCGACCCGGCGGCAGAGGTGCACAGCTACGATGAAATTTTAAAGCAGCACAACGCTACCCTTACCACCATCCTGTGCACCCACGGTCACTACGACCATGTGGGCAGCGCCGCCGCCCTGAAGGCGGAGTGGAACGCCACCCTCTACTGTGAAAAAGCAGACCTTGCCGGCGACCGGATGTACCCGCTTTCCGCTGCGGATTGCGGCTACACGGAAGGGGAGCAGATCGCGGTGGACGAGCTGCGCTTTACCGCGTGGCACACCCCCGGCCACACCCCCGGCAGCGTGGTGCTGCTGTGCGGCGAGCATCTGTTCTGCGGTGATA
>ERZ1026898.1734-NODE-1734-length-10313-cov-3.949893_pt1 | contig 10313 bp, 10 predicted proteins | sample MGYA00380178_ERZ1026898 | MGnify/ENA primary metagenome ERZ1026898 (study PRJEB33269, sample SAMEA4719814) | human gut metagenome | biome: human-associated habitat; feature: organic feature; material: feces | place: Cameroon | collected 2013-10 ... | reverse complement strand
TACACTTGAAAAGTGCGAACATAAAAACAGCTTCATCCATATTCTCCTTTATAAATTTGTTGCTCAATTTCGTGTTCAACTTATACCATAAAACTTGTGAACAATTCTACCGTCATTTTTGATATATGAGAAAAGTCCGAACAGTTTTCTGCCCGGACTTTCTCGCTTTAAAATGGGTCAGACTTCAGTTCGTCTTTCGGCAGATCGCTGTAAAGATCTGTGACGATGTCGGCGAAGAAAGCGAACATGCCGTCGGCGTTGCCAGTTTCGTAAAACGTTTTCAATTCGCTGTGAAACCGTTCCGACTGCTTGTTGAGCACCGAGATCGGCAAATAGCCGTTGCTCATCAGCACACCGTTCATCATGAGAGACGCCGTGCGTTTGTTGGCGTCGTAAAAGAACTGCGAGCGCGACATAAAGAGGAACGCCGCGATAGCGCGTTCCTTGGGATTGGCGACGGCGGTGTTGAGCCAGCCGAGCCCGGTTTTGGCGAGGGAGTCCAAGGAGGAAGCTTCCGGCGGCAGGTATTCCACGCCTTCGATGGATACGCTGCCGGTTCTGAACGTGCCCCAGACGAGGGCGTCTTCGCGGGCGGACAGATTGTGAATCGCGCAGGCCGTGGCCTTATCTAGCGCAAAGGTGTTGGAGCGCACTTTGTCGGTGAGAAGTTTCGAGGCGTCGCCGTAGTTTTTTACCTGCAGCAGGTCGAAGACACTGATGCCGCCCACGGACTGCCCTGCGAGGATGGTGCGGGTCTGCGGCAACGACGTGGGGTTGTTTTCCAGCGTCCGCATGCAGTTCCAGGTGATTTCAGCGAGGTTCTGTTTGAAGACCATGGCACTTTTGAAGGCACTGCCGAAATAGGGGATTGCCAGCGGCGATTTCTCGGGCGTCCAATACATGCCGCCGAGATGAGCTTTCATCTCATCGGCGGAAATAGGGGAAGTCATTTGATTTTGTCCTTTGGCGTGAGATAGCGGTAAACGGTGGCGCGGCTGATGCCGACCTTCTTCGCAGCTACGGAAAGCGGTACGCCCAGAGCCATCTGCTTTTTGACGGCTTCGATCTGCTCCGGTTTGACGGTGCGCTTTCGTCCTTGGTAAACCCCGCGGGCTTTGGCGAGTTCAATACCTTCGAGCTGCCTGGCTCTGATCATGGAGCGCTCAAATTCGGCAAAGGCTCCTACCAGCTGCAGCATGAGTTTGGCGGTGGGAGAGGCGTCTTTCCCCGCGTCGAACTCGAGCTTTTCCTTGAGGAAGTGAATGGAGACGCCCTGCTGCGTGAGCGTTTCCACGGTCTTCAAGAGGTCGGAGAGGTTGCGGGCGAGACGGTCGAGGCTGTGTACGACGACAGTGTCGCCCTTGCGGATGAACGCCAGCATTTCCTGCAGCTGCGGTCGGTCGAGGTTCTTTCCGGACACGCGGTCTTCGTAGATTTCCTCTACACCGGCGGCTTCGAGTTCGGTGCGCTGCCGTTCGGGGTTCTGGTCAGCGGTGCTGACCCGGATGTAGCCGATTTTCATGTCTCATAAACTGTTTGAGAAACAAAAGTGCATTCTATGGCACAAAACCATTTAAATGAAACATGAAGAGAACGCGCGACCGCTGCGTCGTGAGGGTGTACCTAAAAAACACACCGGTGCAGGCTAAAAGGAAATGGCACAAGAAGGATTTGTTATGACGGCGGAATCGGTGTGCGGCAGCTGAGACACGTTGTCTCAGGTTCCAAACAGTAACGGGCACAGAATTCGCCATCAGGCGGACGAGGGTGACCAACCGACACCCCCAACAAGACAAAAGCCCAATCTGCTTCAACAGAAAGGGCTTGGTCTTTTTTCGATGGAGTAGAGGCGATGCATCGTGGAAAATCTTCGCCAATTTCCATAGAAATTTTACTGAGATAGCCGAACCGAGTGTCCTCGTTAGTGCTTCTTGAGATTCGCAATCACAATGAGCGTCGTCAGAACGACCGCGAAGACACCTGTGAAAATCCAAAGGGACATTTATTTCTCCTTGACGTACGAAAGAACAAAAGCACAGATCAGCAAAACCGTCCCAACGGCGATGCCGGGGATTTTTAACTCGAAAAGTCCGATGGCGAAGGATGCGACGGACAGATTTACGAGCCAGGACTTGGCGACTGGCGTGCACGGCCGCAAAAACTCAAATAGTTTTCTCATAGGAAGATTCCATAGTGCGCCACTATCGGCGCGGCAGCGCAACGATACTTTATATTGATATCTGCCGAGTGCTTCCACTTCCGTCCTTAAGTCGATAACGATTGTAGCCGAAAGAAAACGCCGCCGATCCGAAGACCGACGGCGGTAAGTACTACAAGTGAAACAGAAGTACAACTGATCGTCAACTCTCCCGGCTAGCTTGCATCACCGGGGTGCCTTACTATCGGCAATTAAGAGTTGCCGCCCTTCGTACTCAGTCGGATCTCAATACGGACGATCCATGGAAGACCAAGAATGATCCTGATTTTCCACTTGAAACCGAGTAGAATGGCAGGTACGCGATGGTGCTTTGCAGGGCTCATCGCAATCCTCCCAACGCCCGCTTGAGTACGAATCACGCGGGCGTTAATTTTTGGCAGTTTTTGGTTCTCAGCGCATCCTGCAACGGCAGGTGCGCGATCCGTCGGAACACTGCGCAACACCGAATCCCTCGCAAAGCCTTCCTCAGGGGCTGAGCGGATCGGTGCATTCTATTGGAAATCCCCCAGACATCTTTCAAACGTTGCCCGGTCTCTGTCGCCGGCGGGGTCAAGCGGTCGTGGAATACCGAGTACGCGCCGTCAAGGCGCGCACGGAGGATATGCCGCGAAAGCCGCTTGACGCCGTAGTACGGGCCAAGAATGGCGGTAAGGCGTAAGCCGTCCAAGCGAAGCGACCACGGCTTACGCCTTATCGCCGCCACGGCCCGATCGGAACGTGTGCCTAAGATAAGGGGATGGGCATTGTTTATTGGTAGTCGAGAAAAAGAGGCGGGAGAAAACCTGATAAAAGCAGACTTTTTCAAGTCGTTGGTTTATCGCTTCCGCCGATTCCGTGCGGACACCGCCATCCGTATGAAAGAAGAACCGCAGTCGACTTAAGAGGCGATGCCAAAAAAGGAACTTGAAAAAGTCAGACCTTTTACAGGGTGTGAAAGTCTGTCCTTTAACTTGTCGTTGTGTCCTTGCGGTTCTCAGAGTCATTCGGCGGGGTATCGACCCGCCGAATGACGGTCAGCACCTTGCCAGTACAAAAGGCTGCAGAGCCAATTCGGCAGAAGAGGAAACGACTATGCAATGACTATACATGATGCCTAGGCAATGCCTAGGCATAAATGACATACAGTAGCTGTTTTGCTAATATGACAGTGCGGCGTGCGGCAACTGAGACACGTCGCCTCAGACTCCAAGCAGTAGCGGGCTCAGAATTCGCCATCAGGCGAACGGGGACAGCCAACAGGCTCCCCAACAAGACGAAAGCCCAATCTGCTCGCAACAGAAAGGGCTTAGTCTCTTTATGGAGGAAAGGCGATGAACCGTCGAAAGTGCTCGCCAATCTCCGTAGAGATTTTAGCATCGTGCGGGAGAAAATTCCGCTTCAGATTTCGACTTGCGGCATCATGGCAAGTTGTGCTCGTGCTAGTCTCGACGGTACTTAAGCTACTGGGGTAACCCGGTAGCCGAAAGAAGGGGACGAGGGAAACTTCGGCCCCTTCGCCGTTTCTGGCGATTCTCAAATGATGCGGTTACGGTCTCGATAAAAGCAGACTTTTTCAAACCGTCGGTTTTTCGCTTCCGCCGATTCCGCGCGATTTCGCGCGGACACTACCCCTGCACAAAAGAAGAACCGTCGTCGGCATAAGAGGCAGTACCAAAGAATGAACTTGAAAAAGTCAGACTTTTTACAGGGTGTGAAAGTCTGTCCTTTAACTTGTCGTTGTGTCTTTGCGGTTCTCAGCGTCATTCGGCGGGGTACCTCCCCGCCGAATGACGGTCAGAACCGTGCCCGTATGAGAAGCGACAGGGCGATGGAGCTCGACGAAAAAAAGACGCCTATGCAATGCCTATGCATAACGCCTAGGCATTGCATAGCCATACGAGGCTAAAAAACAGCCTCGTTTTTTGTTCCACAAACATCGTATTTCGCAGAAATGGACATTTCAATACAAGAAAAAATCAGACTTTTTTGCATTTCTGAGCGGCTGACGCTGATTTTCGCTATCATGATGCCTAGTCAATGACTAGGCATCGGAGGGGGCATGATTCCGAAAATAATTGCCGTGGCCAACACGAAGGGCGGCACGGGAAAAACGACGGTGGCGCTGCAGCTCGCAGCGGCACGCGCGCTGCAGGGTAAGAAGGTATGGTTCGTCGACGGCGATCCGCAGCAGACCGCATCCATGGCGCTGACGTTGCGAGATTCGCAGCCGGTGAGCGTGTTCATCAACTGCGCGTCCTATTCCAACGGGACGCTGCTGGGCACGCAGGTTACGCGTCAGGCAAAGCTGTGGGATACGGTTTTCATCGACGTGGGCGGGTTTGATTCGACGACGATGCGTATGGCGTTGACCGTCTGCGATCTGGTGTTGATTCCGTTCCAGCCGCGGACGTTCGACTCGTGGGCTATTTCGCGGATGTCCAAGTTGATTGACGAGTGTACCGTCTTGCGTAAGGGCGTTGAGCTGCCGGCCTATGCCTTGATCAACTGTGCCGATCCGACGGACAGCAGTGACAATCGCGACGCAGCGGCCTCGTTGTCTGACTTCCCGAACATCCGCCTCCTGGATTGCTCATTGTGCCGTCGTAAGGCCTATGCCAATTCGTCCGGCTTGGGCTTAGGGGTGGCGGAAGCCAAAGTTAAGGATGCGAAGGCAATTGCCGAAATCGACCAGCTGATGGTTTCGCTCTTCGGAGAGGTGAAGACGCCGCCTGCGCGTGAACCCAAGAAGAAAACGCAGACGCCGCGGAAGACCAGCCGCGCTAAGACGACGAAAACCTCCGATAAGAAGAAAAAGGAGGCGGCTGAATGACGATTGCTCGATTTTCACCGAAGGACGCGGAAGCCTTAAAAGCGAAGAATGAAAAGCAGCAGAGAGAGGAGAAGCAGAAGTCGGCCGGTGACAAGGCGAAAGCCGTCAAGAAGGTGTCGCGGGTAACGGTGGGGCCGAAGGTTGACGTTGACTTGTCGTCTCCGACCGTGAAGTCGTTCATCGAATCCGCGCCGGACGGCGCCAAGAATGTTCCGAACAACGGCAAGAAACGGACGGACGACGGCAAATGGCAGCTGCGCGGCAATAAGGTCACCATTACGCTGGGGTTAAAGCCGGAGGACTTGGTGGCGCTGGATGAGTTGGCGGAGAGCGAAGGACGAACCCGAACGGAACTTCTGACCCTGCTGATTCGTCGGGCGGTGTTGGAAGGAAAACAGCCTGACAACGGCGTGTGGCGCTGATGGCATGCCTAGGCAAACGCCTAGGCATCACCAAAACCAAAAATAAACGAAATCAAATAGTTGCGTGAGATTTGCCTAGTCAATGCCTATACAAATGCATAGGCATTGACTAGGCATTTGTATAGGCAAAATTAAACAAAAATCATCCGATAATTCATTGATTTACCGCCTAAAGCTATTTGACAACCGTCAGACAATACGGGACAATCACGAAGCCGAATAAAGAAAAAAGCCATCGACGGCAATCGATGGCTTTTGAAAAAAGTACACAGTTGGACGGCAATCCAACTGTATGGCCGAAACCGCGAGGCTTCGGTGATCTATGGATGACCTATATCCATGACCTGCGAAAATTATAGCAATATCACCCCATTGGGGAAAGCGGCAACACCTTATCAAGTTCCGCTCTTTTCTCCGGCCGATGAAGCCGGCTTCTACCACCGCCCTGACAGCGGCGGCTACTTCTCGCTGCTGACGTCGCTTGAAGGCGGCCGCAAGGTGCAGCACTCCTACCCCACGCTCAAAATGCCCGTCGTTCTCAGTTTGATCGACGCGAACCGTGACACCTGGATTTCTCAGGCTGAGTTCTGGAGCAGTCTGCGGCGGGTGGTCAACGTCAAATCCATCGGCCTGGCGTTCCTCGATATCGACTTCTACCGGGAAGACATTGAATGGGGACGCGGCCGCACGCCGGAACGGGCGGCCGAGGACTTCGTGGGGCTCTGCGACGATTTCGGTATCCCGCGGCCGTCCCTCATTATCTACTCCGGCCGCGGCCTGCAGGTGAAATGGTTCTTTGTCTCCGCGCTGCCTCGGATGGCAATGCCGCGGTGGAACGCGGTTGAGAAGGTGCTGGTCGAGAAGTTCGCGCTCTGCGGTGCGGATCCGTTGGCGAGAGACTCCGCCCGCGTGCTGCGCCTGGTGCAGACCGTCAATACAAAGTCCAAACAGGTGTGCCGCCCTATTTGGGTAAATACCGACGAAAACAATCAGCCGGTGCGCTATGACTTTGAGTATTTCGCCGAATGCGTGCTGCCGATCCCGCGCAGCGTGGTGAGGCAGCACGTCGAAATCGCCCGCCAGACGGCCAAAACGCCCCGTAGCAGCGTTTCCCGCGGCCTGACCATAGAAACCCTCAACTGGAACCGTGTCGAAGACCTGCGCACGATTGTGAGCTTAAGAAGCGGTATGCCCGAGGGGCTGCGTATGCAGATGCTCTTTTACACGCTGAACTTCCTCGCGCTCTCGCACCAGGTCACGCCCACGACGTTCTACTACGAAGCGGCCGCCATCGCTCGCGAAATCGATCCGACCTGGACGATGCGCAGCGCGGAACTGAAGACGGTCTACGCGAAGATGAAGGACTATCTCGCGGGGAAGACGGTGGAATTCAACGGCCGCACGTATCCCGCGCTCTATACGCCGACGAACGACACGCTCATTAACGTCTTCGGCATCACCTGTGAAGAGCAGAAGGAGCTCAAAACCATCATCGACGGCACGGAACACCGGCGGCGGCAGATGATTGCGATTCGGCAATCGGGGGTGATGTCGCGGTTTGAGTATGAGGATCGAGCTGAGCAGCGTCGGGTTCAAGCGAGGTTATTGAATGCCAAGGGGTACACATCAAGACAGATAGCTGCGGAGTTAGGCATAAGTAGAACTACTGTATCGAAATACCTAAAACATGGGATGTGAAAGTCCGTTCTTTAACTAATGTGGTGAAACCTATCCCGTAGGGCAACGCCGCGGGTGTTTTTTCCGCGGCGGAGTAGCCTCGCTGAATTTGAGAAATTCGAGTAGCGGCAAGGCCGTTAGGCCGCGCAGTCCCGAAGGGACGGAGTAGGAAGGGGGTACGGGGGAAGGGAATTTGAAATAGTCAGATTTTTTCAACGGTGTCCAATGTCCGTTCTTTATCTTGTCGCGACTCCAGGTGATCTGTCATCGCCCATTGGGGTTGTTAGTGAGGCTCTTTTGTTGAAAAAGTCTGACTTATTCAACAGTGTTCAAAGTCTGTTCTTTAACTAGCGATTTGCCATGCCTGCCAAACGTTTTACCGATGAACAGCTCGCAGCGCTTCGTGCCATGCCGCTGGAGCGTGTTTTTGAGAAGCTGGAGCTTTACTACACGAAGGATCCGGACTACAAGCCGCGGAAAGACTTGTCCGGTGTCCGCTATAACGTCTCCGTCGAGCAACAAGTCTTTGAAATTCTTGTGACCGGTGTTCGTTGGTACGACACCCGGGAGAAGAAAGGCGGTGGCGGAGCTATCGACCTCACGATGCATCTCTTGTCGTTGGATTTCCGCGCGGCGGTTAAACGACTGCTGCAGTCGTGAGGTTACCGCCGGCGGTCTTTACCAACCAGGGCTTGCTCTTCAGCTTTTTGGGTTTCGCGAATGATTCGCGAAAACTCCTCTTTGACGGCCACGGAAACGTGGCTGTTCTCTTTGATGAATGCCTCTCCCGCGCGCAGCGCTGCCAGCTCCGCCCTTATCTGACGGTTGCGTTGTCCTTCATTGTGAGCCCAGGAATTAGCTTTTTTTACGCGGTTTTGCAGATCGTGTCGTGCGACTCGATCTTGTTTTTGTTGTTTCATCAATTGAAGGTTGGCGCTGTAAGCCGGAAAGGCCAATAACACGGCAATGCCGAGTTCAATGAGCAAACGAACACCGGCCGGCAGGTCGGTGTTGAGAAGGTGAACGTAGTCGGCGGGGTTATTGATCGGGGTGACAAAAGTTCCGGTAAAGCCGGCAGAAACGAGCGTTGTAATCCAAATAAAGCCTGCCATGACGATGACCATGATCTTGAGCTTGGGAAAACTCATCTCGAAGAGATCGTTGTGGCAGCGCTTGTGAACGAGCAGCAGAACAACGATGAGAACGTTGGCTGCCAGCAGAACAACGATGAGGGACATACAGGCAAAGTCGAGAAACGGCAAAAAGACGGTGTCCCAGAAGATATTGAACGTCATGCGTAAAGCTCTGAAAACAGAAGCCTCGATCCTAACAAGTCATCGCGGAGCATGCAGCGAATTTCCGTGGCAGTTTGCCCAAGGAATCTAGGATCAAAAATTTGAAAAAGTAATACTTAATCAAGTATAATAACGGTATTCCAACCGACCGGAGGTTTTGCAAATGCCGAACGCCACGAATGAAACGCCGCAGCAGCTGGATTTGTTGTCGGACGCAGAGAATGAAAAGGCAGTCTTAGTAAAGCAGCGTGGAGGCGCGCGAAAAGGGTCGGGACGCAAAACGCTTGACAGCATTCTGCATAAAAATGGCGGTAAAGGAATGTCTTCCAGGACGTACACCATGAAGCTGCCATCGTATATCACGGGGATCGCGATGACACATGTCAGTAATCGCGGTGTTTCCATGACGGATCCGTCCTACCATCGAAAGGTGACGAATGAAGTTACCACGCTGTTGAAAAATCTTTTGAATGACTTTTTGCTGAGCCCGGTCGGACAGTCGTATATGAAACGGTCGACTTGGGGGAATGATCAGTTGCTTTACGCAATCTCAGAGTACATTCGAGAGGATCAGCAACAGCGATGGCAGGACGGGGAGCCTGTTTACGAAGTCAGAAGTAAATTACCGAAGTCTTCGAAAAAGTAGGCGTTTCAGCGCGATTTGACTAAGAGGGATGCATTTGATTTTTTCGGGCAGCCCTCATGGCTTGAGCCTTTCGGTTAGGCGCGCTGGGGACAAAAACTTTTTGGCCGGCTGCCGCCTTGGGTTTACTGTCAGACGTAGCGGCCGGTTTTCTTCTGGCTTTGGCTTCTTGTTCAATATAGTCCCATAAAGGCGTACCGTCGGTGAGACGAATCTGAACCGTCATAGATTTCACCAAGGATAAATCCTCGCGGAGATGCGTCAATCCGCGTTGATGCCTGTCGATGATATTGTCTTTTTCTTTAATCTGCTCATTGAGCGACGTGATTTGATCTTCTTGTTTTTTGAATAAGTCCGCAGCAGCGCTAAGCGAAATTTCGTTTTCTCTTAATTTCTTCTGCAGAGTTTCATTTCGTTTCAGAAAATCGCGTTGAAATTCATTCATTACGACGGTTGCACTTCGCTCGGCGACCTCCTGTAAATTGCAGTTGTCAGACTTCAATTGTTTTTCTTTGTCTTGTAATTCAGCAATCTCATTTTTCAGTACCTCAATGTCGCCTGTTTTTGACCAATAATATGTGAAACCGATCAATAAAAAAGGAATTGCTGCTAGAAAGCAGTAGCCGGAAACCGGTGAGCTGAAAAAATCAACGTCAGGAAAATAGATCGGGGCAACGCTGAACAGCAGAAAATAGAGACCTATTTCTGCAATAAGAGAAAGAATAATATAAATCATCGCAGATAAGTCTCCGTAATTTCCGGGCGAAAGTGCCCCATTTCTTGTGAAACGATTTCTAAGGCCTGCATTCGGTTGCAGCCGCTTTTACGTAATTCTTCCATGCGGTTTTGTGCATAAGAATGTCGCAGCCCGTGAGCACCTGTTGAAAATTCCAAAATTCGATTGGATGCTTTCGAAAAGGAATTAGACCATGATTTTCCGCCGGCAATGTCATAACACTGGCGGTAATAAATGGTTCTATCGCAGACAGTTTTCGGAATCGTCAGCCGTCGGGCTTCCAATTGATTGGCTAATGGGGTCGGAATTGAAACGACGCGAACCAGTCCGCCTTTGCCTTGAACCGTATAGAGCTGCCCCGGCGGACGTCCAGTAAATTTCAGATCACTCGCGGGGCGTTGATCCGGACTGCGTTCCGATAAAGGCCTCAGCGTCAGCAATTCGTGGGCTCGGAGCCCGGCGGCATAAGCGATTTCCGTTGACAAGGAAAACCGGGGAGATTGCACGTCGGCA
>ERZ1026898.1731-NODE-1731-length-10327-cov-5.132399_pt1 | contig 10327 bp, 7 predicted proteins | sample MGYA00380178_ERZ1026898 | MGnify/ENA primary metagenome ERZ1026898 (study PRJEB33269, sample SAMEA4719814) | human gut metagenome | biome: human-associated habitat; feature: organic feature; material: feces | place: Cameroon | collected 2013-10 ... | reverse complement strand
TTTATCACCTAAGTGAAAAGCACTTATCACCTTAATGAAAAGCATTTATCACCTAGGTGAAAAGCACTTATCATTATAGTGAAAAATAAAAAATGTTGGATGCAAGCTCAAAAAACACGGGCAACATGTTATCATCCTGTTTATATTCCGATGACAAGATGGTACGGAAAAGAAGAATATACTGGCTTTTGATGCTGGAAACATCGCAAAAAAATACCGTTGTTAAAAAAACGTCAAATTTTTTCAAAACAACGGTATATTTAATCTTTTGGATAAAGGTTATTCCTTTTCCTCTTTCTTTGGCAGCAGAGTCTCCTTATACAAGGAATCGTCGCTCAAAACATCCAATGCTTTTTGCAACACTTTGTCCTCTTTTAATCCTGACAACAACTCCCCTTTTTGGTAATAGTAGCGTTTGACGATTTCCGTTTCCAACAATCTCCTCACCTCTTTCTTGAAACGGTCAAAGTCCCTGTTAAGATCGGGTGTCAATTTCGTTTCCAGTTCTTTAAACCAAGTTGAATCACTGTCCAAATAACCTTCAAACTCGGCAATCTCCTTCAGGTTCTTCAATGCCTTCTCGCTTTGGCGGTCATACGTGAAACCTTTCTCTTTCGCATATTTCTTCAACGCTTCAAAATCCTCATCGCTTACCGAGAACTCTTCTACCGAAGGGATTTCTTTATGCTGTTGCGCCCATTCCGTCACAAAGTCGGCAAAAACCGTATCCACAGCCAAGTAATACATCAACGTAGGCAGTTTGTCTTCCTTCACTTCAAACTCCGGGCGGACACCACCACCATCACGCACTGGACGGCCGTTTGCCGTATGAAATACTTTCGTCAAGCTATCCGGAATCGCAGCGACCGAACCATCCGCCTTCCGATGAGTATAATCCAACTGTTGGATGCAACGCCCACTCGGAATATAATATTTACTGATTGTCACCTTCAAACTTCCATTATAAGGCAAGTCTCGTGTGGACTGCACCAATCCTTTTCCAAACGAACGTTGGCCAATCAAGATGGCACGATCCATATCTTGCAACGAGCCGGATACAATTTCCGATGCGGATGCAGAGTTCCCATTCACCAACACCGCCATTGGAATCTCCAAATCGATTGGCTCGTTAGAGGTACGGTATGTTCTGTCCAACTGCGAATATTTAGATTTCGTGGAAAGCACCACACTGCCTTTAGGCACAAACATTCCGACTATCTGCACGGCAGATTCCAAAACGCCTCCGCCATTGTTGCGCAAGTCCAAAATCAATCCTTTGATATGATGGTTCTCCTTCAAATCCAAGAAAGCATCTTTCACCTCCTGCGCACACTTGTCCGTAAAGCTCTTCAAATAGATATATCCGATTCCATCACCACGAACACCGTACCAAGTAACCTGATTGATTTGAACCTGTTTACGCACAATCTCAAATTTACGAGGTTTCTTCTCGCCCGGACGCTGGATAGTCAATGTCATCTTTGAATTAGGAACACCCTTCAAAAGTTCGCTGACTTTGTCATTCTTGAAATGCGTCACATCCGTCGTATCGATTGCCAAAATCCGGTCACCCGCCTTCAGACCTGCCACTGCTGCCGGCATGCCCTCAAATGGTTCAATGATCATCACGTTTCCCTTTTCGTTGCGTTGGCGAATATAAGCACCAATGCCTCCATACTCGCCGGTCACCATCTGCTTAAAGTCACTCATCTCCTGTTCAGGAATATATTCAGTGTAAGGATCCAATCCTCCTAACATCGCATCAATACCACGACGCACTGTTTTGTCCACGTCTATCGAGTCTACATAAAACATCTCCACTTCTTTCACCAAAGAGTTGAAGATTTCCAAGTTTTTACTCACCTCAAAATGATTATCCTTTTTCTCCTGGGCTTGTGCGGAAACTGAAATTCCCGTCCATAAGAACAAGCAGAGAGCGAATAATGTCCGTCTATACATATAACCTATATTTTACTATATAATAATGTGTAAAAGTAAGCATTTCTCTTATGCATACGCCAAGATTTCTTTTACTTTTAACTTTATTTGTTGCCATTTGTCTTCCGGAATCTGTGCGCCAATTACATCAATGACATAACCAGAAAGCATTGAACCTATTTGTGCAGACTGTTTCAAAGATGCACCAACCGATTGCCCGTACAAGAATCCAGCGGCGAAATTATCTCCGGCTCCTGTCGTGTCCACTGGCTTTCCTCCCTCTGCATCCACATGAATCACTTTGCCTTCACTACCAATCAAAGATCCTCTTTTGCCTAAAGTCACTAATGATATATGTACTTGCTTTTCCAAAATGCTCACCGCTTCCTCTGCTTTTTTGCCGGTAAACGCTTCCGCTTCTGATTCATTGGCAAACAATATATCCACATACTTTGGAATAACATCTTCCAACAAGCCCTTGAAAGCATTGACAATATTATAATTCGCCAAGTCCAAAGCGACAATTAGCCCTAAACGCTTCGCCTTCTTCATGGTCTCACGCACCAACTCCTCGTTGACAATCAAATAACCTTCAATATAAATGCAGTCATAACCCTTCAACAATTCATCTGTGATTTCATCCGGGCTGATGGTCGGAGCCGGGCCTAAATAAGTATCCATTGTACGCTCTCCGTCCGGAGAAATAAACACCGTGCAAGAACCTGACATTCCAGTTGTCTTAATCAAATGGGAAGAAGCTCTTGACTTTCGAATCGCTTGCTCATAAAAATCTGCCAAATCATCATCGCCCACTTTCCCAATAAATCCCGACTCACCTCCTAAGAGAGAAATTGTACGAATTGTATTGCAATTGGATCCACCGGGAGCTTTTGTAGTCTGCACTCCTTTCTGATATTCACGGATAAGAACCATTTGTTCCTTGGATATCATATCCATAGCTCCTTTCTGAATACCAATATTCACCAAAGTCTTGTCATCATCTAAACGGGATAAAACATCCACTAAAGCATTCCCTAAACCTAATATCTTCATTTTTTTCGAAATTTTTCCGCAAAGATATTGCATATTTCGGAAAAACCTTGTACTTTTGCAGTGCAATTCAGAGATACAGGGGTTGCAAACAATAAAATTCTTCTTTAGCTCAGTTGGTTAGAGCATCTGACTGTTAATCAGAGGGTCCTTGGTTCAAGTCCAAGAAGAAGAGCAAAAACATAAAATTCTTCTTTAGCTCAGTTGGTTAGAGCATCTGACTGTTAATCAGAGGGTCCTTGGTTCAAGTCCAAGAAGAAGAGCAGTAAAGGGGCTGTTTCAAAATGAAAATTTTGATGCAGCCCTTTTAATTTGGCAGAATTGGGGGATTCATCATATAGCGTAATGTTTTTCAGCGTCTTTTCCGTTTGAATAAAATATAACTTAAACACTCTTTAAAGGTGACTGAACCAGACAATAGCATGATTAGGATATAAAGGAATGCTGCCAACGCTATTTTGGAAAGTGCCAGCAAATAGATATTCTGAAGGGAAGAAGTGGCAACATACGTGATAGCCATGACAAAAAGAGAAATGCACGCAAACGGAAGAATGTCTTTCAAAGCCATATATAAAGGTATCCGAATCTCTTTCCAAACGAAATAGTGCCAAACAAACAGCCAAAGGATATTGACTGTTGCATAAATCGTGACCATCGCAAAGATTCCATACGGATAAAGAATCAACAGAAGAAGCAGCTGGATGATTCCAATCGCTATGGTATTCCACATATAGACATTCGACTTGCCTTTACTGATTAATAATTGCGTATAAAGTGTGATGACCGGGATAAAAGCTCCGTTAATTGCCAAAATCTGAAGAATATGCGCACTGACAATCCACTTGTCAGTTATTGCAATCGTTATCAACTCCGGAGCGACCAAAGACAATCCAAACATCGCGGGGAAAGAGATAAAAGAAGTAAAGCGGAGCATTTTACGGAATGCGCGGACTTGACGATCATCGTCTTCACGAATCTGGGCAAACATGGGCTGTGCCACACTTCCTACCATTCCGGATATTAAAGAATGTCCCATATAATTCCATTTATTCGCTTGGTTGAACTGCCCTACCTCTTTTTCAGTATAGAATCGCCCCAAAACAATAGAGAAAAGATTGTTGTTAATATGGTTAAATACATTTGTAAATAGCAAACGGCTACCAAAACCTATCATCTGTTTCAACGGTGAAAAGTCAATTTTGATAGTCGGACGCCATGGACAAGCAATCCAAACTAAAAGAGTCATCATTGATATATAAACCAATGTTTGCGTAGCAATTCCCCAATAAGAATAGCCACAATAGGCCAACAAGATACCCACTATTCCGGAACAGAACAATCCCACAACAGAAGCTCTCGCCCGCTGCCTCACCATCATGTTGCGAAACAGGTAAGCGCTCGGAGCAATTCCCATACTTGAAACCAAAAAGCCCAAGAAAGAGTAACGGGCAAGCGGTATCAATTCCGGTTTACCATAAAAGCCGGCAATGAGAGGAGCCGAAAAGAAGAGGAGCCAATAAAGCAAGAAACTCATAGAGATGGAAAACCAAAACACAGCATTATAGTCTTCGTGCTTCACATCCTTCTTATTCGCCAATGCCGATGTAAAACCACTTTCTTGAAGCGAACTGGCTACAAACGAGAAAACCGAAAGCATTCCCACCATTCCATAGTCGGCCGGAGTCAACAAACGAGCTAAGAATATGCCAAACAATAAGTTCAGCAGTTGTTGTGTCCCGTTATTGACCAATCCCCAAAAAAGCCCTTTTGCCGTTTTCTGTTTTAACGTCTCTTCCGCCATTCCTTATCGCCCGATACAATGATATTCAAATCCGTACTCTTCCATCTCTTTAGGATCATAGATGTTTCGTCCATCCACCACCAAAGGATTTGCCATTAATTTCTTGATAGCCGCCCACGATGGGATTCGGAATTCCTTCCATTCCGTTACCAATAATAAAGCGTCCGCATCAACGACAGCATCATAAATATCTTTTGCATATCGAACTGCGTCACCGATTCTCCGACGAGATTCCGGAATAGCTATCGGATCGTATGCAGTCACTTGGCAACCGGATTCAATCAGTTTCTGAATCACCACCAAAGAAGGAGCCTCCCGCATATCGTCTGTTTCCGGTTTGAAGGCAAGTCCCCAAACAGCAATACGCTTTCCTTTTAAATCTCCCTGAAAATAATGCTCCAATTTCCGGAAAAGAATAGATTTCTGTGATTCGTTCACTGCCTCAACCGCTTGCAATATCCGCATCGGATAACCATGGTCGGAAGCCGTTTTGACCAAAGCTTTGACATCCTTCGGGAAACAAGAACCACCATATCCGCATCCCGGATAAAGAAAATGATGACCGATACGCTCGTCCGTTCCGATTCCTTTGCGAACCATATTTACGTCCGCTCCGACAATTTCACACAAATTGGCAATGTCGTTCATAAAGCTGATGCGAGTTGCCAACATGGCATTAGCTGCATATTTCGTCATCTCAGCCGAAGGGACATCCATAAATATCACCCGGAAATTATTAAGCAAGAAGGGACGATACAGACGTGTCATCAAATCTTTGGCTCGTGTTGATTCAACTCCTACCACAATACGGTTAGGACTCAAAAAATCCTTGACAGCCGCTCCCTCTTTCAAGAACTCCGGATTGGAAGCGACATCGAAAGTCAGATTCGAATGACGCTTATCCAACTCCTCTTGGATAGCAAGACGTACTTTATGTGCTGTTCCTACTGGGACGGTGCTTTTCGTAACAATTGTCAGATATTTCTCCATATATTTACCCACCGTATGCGCTACCTCCAGCACATACTTCAAGTCTGCGCTTCCATCTTCATCGGGAGGAGTTCCAACGGCACTAAAGACCACTTCCACCTTATTCAGACAAGCAGCAAGATCGGTCAAGAAATGCAGTCTGCCCGCTTTACGGTTACGCTGCACCATCTCCTCCAATCCTGGTTCATATATAGGTAAAATACCTTGGTTCAGATTAGCAATTTTCTGTGCATCCACATCCACACAATATACTTCCGTCCCCATTTCAGCGAAACAAGTACCACTAACCAAACCAACGTAACCAGTTCCAACAATCGCTATCTTCATAAATTATTCTATTTGATGCTTTCCTTTATGCCTTTATACAAGAGTCCCAAACTCCTTTTATCTTAATCTTCACTTTTACAAGCGTAAATGCGCTCAATCATGTCCACCACTTTTAAACCTTCCATCGCATTGGTCGTAATCGTTTTCCCTGCCTCGGCATCATTCAACACTTCGACCACATTACGAATAACAAAGTTATGGTTTTGAGCGGAACCTTTGTAAGGCCCATAATCATTTCCTGGGTTGGTCGGAGCCAATTGCGGCATTTCATAATCCTTGATATGGCAATACTCGACCTCATTCATATATTGTCCACCTATTTTTATGCTTCCGTTTTCAGCAACTACCAATAAGCTACTCTCCAAGTTCTTATCCCAAACACTGGTCGAATAGTTCAAGCAACCCATACCACCATTCACAAAATTGAATGTCACTAAACCAGAGTCTTCAAAGTCCGTCAATCCTTCATGATTAAAATCGGCAAAACGAGCCTTGATATCACAGATATCACCGAACAGCCAATACATGATGTCGATAAAATGGGAAAACTGAGTAAACAATGTTCCCCCGTCCAATTGAGCATCGCCATGCCAACCTCCCGGTTTATAATAACGTCCGTCACGATTCCAATAGCAATTGACCTGCACCATATATATTTCACCCAATCTTCCCGATTCCACCATCTCCTTAATCCAAACAGAAGGAGGAGAATAACGATTCTGCATCACACAAAATGCCATTTTTTGATAATGGAGGGACGCATAAACCACCTTTTCCGCATCTTGCCGGGTCAAAGCCATAGGTTTTTCTATTACCGCATGATGTCCTGTTTCCATCGCCCGAATAGCAAGTTGGGCATGAAGTCCGTTAGGGACACATATATTTATCACATCAATGGCTAAATCCGATTGCAACAGTTCCTCCAATGAGTGAAAAAAAGGGACATCGTAATCCTCGATGCCCAATTCCTCTTTAGGACGGATATCACACAATGCTGTCAAATCCGCATCATTATCCCGCATAACCATCTCTGCGTGACGTTTACCGATATGCCCGCATCCTACAACCGCAAAGCGAATCTTTTTTTTATTTTCCATAACCACAAACTGTTTCAATCAAATAATCTATCTCGTTGTCCGCCATTTCCGTATGAATAGGCAAAGACAAAACGGAAGTTACCAAATGCTCCGCGACATTTAAGGATGAACCATTTCGGGAGATTCCATAAAAAGCAGGCTGCTTATGCAATGGGATTGGATAATATACCATCGAAGGAATTCCTTTGCCTTTCAAATATTGCTGCAAATCATCACGACGATTATCTGCCACCCGAAGCGTATATTGATGATATACATGAGTGGAATATGGGGCTTGATAAGGAATAGTCCACCTTTCATCGTTGTCAAATGCCTCATCATAGCGTTTCGCCACATTCCTGCGAGCTTCTATAAATTCATCCATATGAGGCAATTTGGCATCCAACACCGCAGCCTGCAATGTATCTAAACGGGAATTGACTCCAATTATTTTATGCTGATACTTAACTTGCTGACCATGATTGGCAACCATTTTTATCCTCGTAAACAACCAATCGTCCGATGTCATCAAAGCTCCACCGTCGCCAAAACAAGCCAATGGTTTGGAAGGGAAGAACGAAGTAGTTCCGATTTGTCCAATAGTCCCGGCTTTTTGATGACTTCCATCTGAATATATCACCTCTGCACCCAAAGATTGGGCATTATCTTCTATTACGAACAAATGATTCTGTTCGGCAATGCTACAAATCTTCTCCATGTCACAGCACTGTCCGAAAAGATGTACGACAATGATGGCACGGGTTTTCGGAGAAATGGCAGATTCAATTTGCCAAGGATTCATATTGAATGTGCGTTCATCCACATCCACCCAAACTGGAATCAAGCCCAACATCGCCACCATCTCTGCGGCAGCGACATAATTAAAGGCCGGGACAATCACTTCATCACCGGGCTTCAACCCCAGCGACATCAAAGCTACTTGCAAAGCATCTGTTCCGTTTCCACAAGGTATGAGATGGGGAATATGCATATAGTCAGCCAGATGGGAAGCAAAAACTCCCACCTGCGGACCATTTATGAATGCTGTAGATTCAACTACATCCTGCATAGCTGCATCTATTTCGGACTTTAGCCGTAAATACTGCCTATGCAAATCTACCATCCGGATTGTATCCATCGCTTACTTAACTTCACTACCCGGTTTTACTTCTCTTTGAGGAGTAATAACGGACAAGTTTCCATCAAAATTCTCGGCAGACAAAATCATACCTTCCGATACGATTCCTTTCAGCTTGCGTGGAGCCAAATTGGCAATGAAACAAACCTGTTTACCTACCAATTCCTCCGGTTTGTAGTAATGGGCGATTCCGGAAACAATGGTACGTTTTTCCAAACCATCGTCAATGCAGAATTGAAGCAGTTTATCTGCTTTCGGCACTTTTGTGCATTCCAACACGGTTCCCACACGAATATCCAGCTTTGTGAAATCATCGAAAGCGATGTTCTCCCGTATTGGTTTTGCCTTATAATTAGCCTCTTCATTAGCTTTCTTAGTTGCCAACAATTTCTCTATTTGAGCATTGATAACCTCATCTTCAATCTTCTCAAACAACAACTCTGCTTTACCCAGTTCATGACCGGCTTCCAACAAATCTGTTGCACCTAACCGAGCCCAGCCCAATGGCTGCACATTCAACATCTTGTTCAATTTCTCCATGCTGAATGGCAAGAACGGCTCAAAAGCAATCGCCAAGTTGGCTGTAATCTGCAATGCAATATTCATAATTGTAGCAACACGTCCCATGTCTGTTTTTGCCAGCTTCCAAGGTTCCGTATCTGCCAAATATTTATTACCGATACGAGCCAAGTTCATCGCTTCTTTCTGTGCATCACGGAAATGGAAAGTATCCAACAAGCGTTCTACATTCTCCTTGACATTTTCAAAGTCTTTTAATGTCTGGCAATCATATTCCGTCAATTCACCAGCAGCCGGCACCTTGCCTTCAAAATATTTGTTGGTCAACACCAATGCACGATTGACGAAATTACCTAAAATCGCAACCAATTCATTGTTGTTACGTGCTTGGAAATCTTTCCAAGTGAAATCATTATCCTTTGTTTCAGGAGCATTGGCTGTTAACACATAACGCAATACATCCTGCTTGCCCGGCATATCAACCAAATATTCATTCAACCAAACAGCCCAGTTACGAGATGTGGAAATCTTGTCTCCTTCCAAATTCAAGAACTCATTAGCGGGCACATTGTCTGGCAAGTTGAAAGAACCTTCCGCTTTCAACATAGACGGGAAGACGATGCAATGGAAAACTATATTATCCTTTCCAATGAAATGAATCATACGTGTTTCAGGATCTTTCCACCACTTTTCCCAGCTATCCGGCAACAATTCTTTCGTATTTGAAATGTAACCAATCGGTGCATCAAACCAAACATATAACACCTTGCCTTCAGCACCTTCAACTGGAACAGGAATACCCCAATCCAAGTCACGGCTCACAGCGCGAGGTTGCAAGCCCATGTCTAACCAACTCTTGCACTGTCCATAAACATTTGGCTTCCATTCCTTATGTTCTTCCAAGATCCATTGACGCAAGTAAGGTTCCCATTTATCCAAAGGCAAATACCAATGTTTTGTTTCCCTCATCACCGGCTTGCTACCGCTAATGGCTGATTTCGGATCAATCAAATCGGTAGGGCTCAATGATGTTCCACAAGCTTCACATTGGTCACCGTAAGCATGTTCATTGCCACAATGGGGACAAGTTCCCGTAATATAACGGTCTGCCAAAAATTGATGGGCTTCCTCATCATAATATTGTTCGCTTGTCTTTTCTATGAACTCTCCCTTATCATACAAAGTACGGAAAAAGTCAGAAGCGACTTTACGATGAATATCAGAAGTCGTACGAGAATAAATATCAAATGAAATACCAAATTCTTCAAATGATTTCTTAATAATGTTATGATATCTGTCAACAACATCCTGAGGAGTTATTCCCTCTTTTTTGGCACGAATAGTAATAGGCACGCCGTGTTCATCCGACCCACCTATCATGATTACATCCTCACCTTTCAAGCGCAAATAACGCGCATAAATATCGGCAGGCACATACACTCCTGCCAAATGTCCGATATGAACAGGACCATTAGCATACGGCAAAGC
>ERZ1026898.1728-NODE-1728-length-10333-cov-5.495427_pt1 | contig 10333 bp, 8 predicted proteins | sample MGYA00380178_ERZ1026898 | MGnify/ENA primary metagenome ERZ1026898 (study PRJEB33269, sample SAMEA4719814) | human gut metagenome | biome: human-associated habitat; feature: organic feature; material: feces | place: Cameroon | collected 2013-10 ... | reverse complement strand
CCTGTTATGTCAGGTAATCCAGCTTCGAGGTATTTCCCAACGTTCGCAGTGTTCGTTGTGCCCTCTAAACACCGATCATTGACGTTCGGCAAATTGAACGTCGTTGAACCATTTCCGGCGCCCCAAGTTGTGCCCAAAACACTAAACAATCGAGCATAAGTTGTGCGCGAAATTTCCGCACCGTTGCACAACAAAAATCCAGCAGGAACGGTTTTCCCTGCAAAAGGCAACATTGTTCCCGTCGGGCAAGCGTAGTATCTTGCCCCCTTCTCCATGAAATTTTGGAAAGCCGTCTGATAATCTGCAACACTCTTCGCCATTTTTATTCCCCTTCAAGGTTTGCAACAGTTACTTCCAATTCGCGAACACGTTCTCTCGCTTTTTCTCTTTCTTCAAGCACTTCCACATACTCTTCTTTCGTTGCAGAGCCTTCGGCAATCTTGATGACCACATAGTCCGTTTCGGTCAAGAACCGCTTCTTTTCTTCAAGTTCGGATTTGGCAGATTCAAGGGCCAATTCTTCCGCTGTCTTTTCAGGAACTTTGACCATGATCCATTCCAATTCAGGGCCACGATCAACACGATATTTGTCGTTGTTTTCAGAGACTTTTTGAATGGTTTGGCGAAGTTCGTTGAAACGAGCCGTTTGAGAACTATGCGAAACGGGCCCAAATTCAATGAAATCTTCACAAGTCGTCGGCTTCTTTTCAGCTACCCATTCTTCCTTGGTTGCGTCCCACCGATAAAAATTGGGATCGGTTGTGGGATCATCGCAAGGTTGCCCGGCAATCACTGTGTCGGGAGGGAGCATCGGATCGCCTGTGATGGGATCATTCATGCAAGAGGTCATTCCATAGAAATAACCATCTTTGTCAATCAAAGGAAGCTGATAAATTTCAGCAGGTTTTTGTTCAAAATCAGGAAACATTTGTGTTTTAAGTCCCTTGTTATTATTGGAAGAAATGGGCTGAGAAAACACCTTTTGAATATTTTGTTAACCCCACGTTTTGGCAAGGTTGTTAAGGGCTGTGACGAGATTGGATTCAACTTCCGCGTCACGCGCTTTTGCCCAAGCTGTGGTAGCAATGTCGGTACCATTGCTTGCGGCGGCAGGGGATGAGGAAATCGCAAAAGACTCTGTGCCGTTTGAAGCACATTTGACAGCCAACCACGCGTTGGCTATTTCATTAGCGGCTGATTTATAAGCCCGGAGAACAACCCCTGTATTGCCACCTGTCCCAGCATAAGTTTCAATGCCACCAAGACGGTTTTTAGAAGCTGTTCCGCCGTTTTCGCAAAGGAACAAATGAGTGTAGACGCTGGCTTTAGGGGCGGTTCCTTTGACTAAATCCGGTTCTTGAGTGTCGAAGCCAGAAAGTCCAAGTGTGTGATTGACGCGATCAGCCCAAACATTGGCTCCGACAATGAAACGTGTTTCATTGTCGGACGTAAGGAAAAGTTTTTCAGTCCCGTAATTTCCACCGTAAGTGGCGTAGTTCGTTTTTAAACTTACAACCGATTCGCCAGACCCAAGAACCGTCAAACCACCCGTGCCTCGAATCCAAGTTGCCCCGCCATTGGCGTCTTGCGGCGTGAATTCAATAACGGTGTCTGTGCGGTAGGCATCTTTGTGCATGTAGTTACCGCCAACGCACAAAGCCGCCGGGAGGGTGGTTGCACCGTCTGCGCTTGCAATCGACCACAGCCAAGTTCCACCATTGGTGTTGGAATCTTTGTTTTCTTTGGAGATGTGGTTGAATTGAATACCATCCTTATAGCCTGCCAAAACCGTAGAACTCCCGTCGGTGTGTACGTAGTTCCACAAAGGCATGAAGGAGCCAGCGGCCAAGTTGGATCGGATGATTGATCGGCCATTCGCCGCATCAACCCAAGAGTTTCCACCCACATTGGTTTCAATGGGAGCGTTGGTGATTGTGACGGTTGCCTTTTTGGCATCCCAACCGGTCTTCAGATAAGAAATCTCGATTGATTTGGCTTCGGGTTTGACACAGAAGACACCACAATAGGTAGTCCCATCAGAGCGTGCTTCGTGTTGGAAGTAGCCAACGCGGTTTGCTGTAACGTCATACCCTGCCTTATCGTAGATCGACCAATATGAAAAAAGGTTGGAGGAAGGTGTTGTGCCTTTCGTCAGGGCATTGGCGGTTGTTGAAAATTGATAGCCAAAATGGTTGATGCCTTTGGCGATCAAATCACCTGCGTAGGTATGTGTGATGTTGCCGGATACGTCTTCGTAGATTTTATACGCTTGATTCCAGCCCGTATCCGCACGATTTCGCCAATTAACCTGCCAAGAATGGCCACCCACTGTATCTACGCCAACTTCCACACCCGCAAAGCGCTTACCATCGGCATCAAGCACCTGCGCCATCATGCGGGTTGCCGCGGCCTTACGCGTTTTGTCGGAAATTTTGACGCCCGCCCAATTCTTGGACGTAAGCATTGTTGTCCCGGAAGCAACAATGCCGGTGCAATACAGCATATTCAGATCAAGATTGTCTCCCGCCGCCGATCTCGTCAAAGCCTTCCACGCCGCCCAATCAATCTTGCTCGAATCGTCGGCATTGACCGTCCCAACACGGGTGAAAATTCGCCCGTCAGTCAGGAAATTCATTTGGAATTTCTTCGGGCCAGCACCCCAATATCGCTCAATGTGGAGCAACGTCGAAGTGTTGGATGCGCAATTCATGTCAGTGCCGGAAATCGAATAAAACCCGGTACGATCAATCTCGTCAGCGGACGAAAAAGCCTCGCCCGCAGAACCAGCGGGCCCAACGGGCGAACCATAAGCGGGTGCCCATTTGCCATCAATGTATTGGTAAAGAACCTTGGTGTCGGTTCTGTAGCAATACATCCCTTCAAGGGGGGTTGTGGGAAAAGTCTTGCCTGCGTTCAATGACAGTGCGGACTTGTCATTGGCTAAGAGCTTGGGATGACTTGTTTTAAAAGGTTCCGTCAGAGGGAACTCTTGATAACCTGCTGTCATTGTTATTATTGTTATTTTCGGCAGTTGTTTATCAGAATATTTTACACTAATTTCAATGACTTTGAAGAAAGTTCGAATTTTCAAGTCGCATAGCGTATGATCAGACGAATGGGAGGAACCACTCATGAAACGTCTTTTGTTGATTTCGGCTTGTGCGGTTGCTTTGACAGGATGCGTCACAACCCCACTTGATTTAGACAAAGCACAATCTGTTGAACCCGCTTCTTATCAAGAATGCCCAGCCAATGTTCCTATTTCAAAAATCACCGTGGCCCGCGGCCATAGTTATAGCGGGCATGGTGTCGATATTCGCGTAAGTCTTGATGGGACAGAAGTTGTCCGGTTGCGCCCGGGACAAAAATCAACGATGTGTGTTGATGGTTCAAAAAGTCATTTCGTTACCACTGACGCCTTGTTCCACTCTCCAACAACTGTGCCGATTATTGCTCAAGAAAATGTGGAATTTATATTGCAATCAGGGACGGATATGGGTGGAACTGCTTTTTGTGTAATCCAAAGCATGAAACCACTCAATCAATAACCTGTTGCGCTCCAAATAAAGCGCCCGGTTGTCGGTTTGCCTGTAATTGAGTTCACCAATTGAACTTTGAAGTATTTCTCAGTGATCGAAGTAATATTGACTGTCGTCGGATTGCTTGAAGTCCCGCTTCTTACGGTGCAAACCACTTCGGGCGCAATGTGGAATTCTCGGTTGAAGTCCACCTGAAGCTCAAAGTTGGCGTCAACGACTTCGGCTGATCCACGATCATTAACGTCCGGAACATCCACCGTCAGACGCCATTCTTCAATCATTCCTCGGTCTGTCGGTTCAACATCAATCGTCGTGCGGAACAAGGCTTTGTCGTATGTGTAATCGCCCGCCACGAACGTTTTGAAGTTTTCATAGCCGACGTGCTTCCCCTTGAACATATAAGTTTGCAGGGATTCCATTGTCCACTCGCCCTCTCCCTCAAAAAGCAGGTCAGAAAGAATCCCCTGCCCTGATCGAAGAATCGCGTCGGCTACCTTGAACTTCTCAGAGAAAGGTTTTGTCCCGTCCTTTTTGATTGCTTCGGTAACCCTGAAGGTTTCAGACGGTCGAAGGTTGTAGTTGGTTGCGAATTTGATCGCATCAATTGCTTTGAAGGATTCGGCCCTGTTGGCGATGTAGTACATCACCGCCTTGTTGGAATCGGTTGCCTTCAGTTTCTCAGAAAAGGATTTTGTACCGTCTTTTTTGATGGCGTCCTTGACCCCAAACACTTCTGTGACTTCGAGCGCCCAAGCATAGGTCTCATGCCAAGACCAGTCTCTCTCAATAGTCCAGTTTGCGCCTGCTTCCCATGTTTTCCACACGGGACTGCCAGGGATATTTACATCCGCCATCTTTTAAGCCGATTACGACATCGTGAAGGTGAAGGTGATCTTGAGCGTATCAGCCGCACCCTTGTTAATCACCGCAAAAACCACACGGTCGAACATGATCCCACCATTGCCATTAAAGACACCGGCTTCAGTAATGGCGCCCGTGGCCTCGCCTGCATTGAAGGTTGTTGTGAAGGTGAAAACCTTCGTTGAAGCTGAATGTGCGTAGGTAGCGGCCTTATAGGCGAGCTGTTTTACCAAAGCGGTATGCGTAGCGGCTACAGCGGTCGTTCCGGTGCCAACACAAATCGTGTTCATGACACCCGGACGAGAAGAAGCCAAACCAATCGCGTTGGCAATGAAGTCATAGCCAACATTGACAATCAGGTTGTGCTTCTCAGTAACCGAGACAGTCCCGTCAGCTTTATAGAGTTCGGCGCGAATTGCGCCGTCAATTTTCAAGGAATCCGAAGGCATTGTTGTTATTATTTTGGCTAAGTATTTTTCTATTATATCAGTTAGTTCGTGTGTATGCCGACTTTAACGGCATCAATATTACCAACAGGCGCATAAGCCCCTTCGGCTAATTGAACCGAGCCGTTTAGCACACCAACACCCAACTGACGCTTGTTTGCGGTCTGAGAAATTGCAAAAAAGACGTACTCATCAGCCTTCATCGGAATGGCAATCGTCAAGACTTTGCCGTCACTGCCTGCCAAGCGGTACTTGTTATCGCCAGCGTTGTAAGTCAGTGTCAGATTGCCCTTGGAATTTCCAAGAACAATAATCTTGTAGACACCATAAGAATCCGGCTTTGAAGTCTTCAACCAGAATGAGAATTTAAATTTCCCATCCGTAGACTTCGAGAGATTCGTCCCCGTCCAAGTAGCCCCGAACACGTCGGTGATTTTGAGGCCCTTGGTGTAACGAGCCCAATCGTAGCGTGCGGTACCTGTCGTCGAAGACGGCTTGATACCGTTTTCCGAGTTGAGGGTTTCTTGAAGCGTCCACCCTTCCTTTTCATAGAGCAAGCCGACATGACGTGCGATCTGATTCTCAAAGACAGCTTCTTTGGTGTTAGAGCCCAAACGCCAAGCACGTTGTGCGTTGACAGAATTCCAAGGATATTTCGCATCCTGCCACTTTTCGTCGTCTTCGATCTTGGGAACGACGGTGACGGTTGATGTGTAGAAAGAGTTCTGCGTCGTCAATTTGGCCGGAAGGTCGATCTCGTGGATGTATTCAGAACGTACAACTTCGTCTTCCTGGGTGATGTAATCGCCGTCCGCCACCATGTGAATGCGATTCGACATCCATCCGAACGTCTTCGCATTGTGTTGCAGGATGATGTTTCTTGAAAGGTCTTGTTTGACGTTGATGACACACCACGCCGCATCTTCAGAATAAATCTTCGGAAGGGCAATGGCCTTCAACCAAAACTTGCGTTCCGCCGTAGAACCACCCGGAACGGACATCTGATTGACCTTGGACTCTGCCACCTTGACGCTAGAATCCCATGAAGCCCCTTCGCGAAGTTCGTAATGTGAAAGGTCGTCTTCGGTGTTGGCTTTCCATGTGAAGTCCACGCGATTGTCATAGACCGTCGCCACTAAATCTTCCGGCATAGCAGGCGCTCTCAATTCCAACTTGAAGGTCGTCGTGTTTTGAGAGTATTCACCTGTCGAAGAGATTGAGCGGATGTGGTAGTAATACTCCCCCGCTTCGTACTGATAGTGGATGAAGGACGTACCTGCAAACGAGGAAATCAAAACTTCGCCATCGTCCCAGTTTTCACCGCAACGGACTTCATACGCGAAGGCAAGTTCAACCGGCTTCCATCGAACTTCAAGGTACGACGGACGTTTGATAACTTCAAAATCGAGCACGTCAAGCGGCGTCACGTACTGACCATTAGCAAGGTAGTAGAACTCAACCTCAGCGGTTTTGTTGCCCATGAGGCCGACACCACGGAGAATAAAGTGATACGTACCCTTTTGAACATCGGTGACTTGGACGTAGTTTTGCTTCGTTGTGGAAGACACCCATTCCGTTTCGTTCTGATTTTCACGACGCCATTGGAACTCGTACGAGACGCAACCCTTGCCGGGCGTCCACGTGATGTTCAAAACTGACGTGATGAAGCCAACGCTGAGACTTGAGGCCACTTCCGTCACAGAGGGATTCGTCGGAGCCTCAATGTTCAAAGGATCGTTGATTGAAGTCGAATCTTCAGTGAACTTGATTCCTTTTTCAATGAGATCAAACTTCTTAGGCTGATGAGAGACCGCTGTAATCTTATAGGTTCCAGCCTTGTCACCTTGTTGGATGTTGACGACACGAGCGATGCGCGGCGCCAAGTCGGCCTCTGTAATCATCCATACAGCATTAGAGACCGGCAGGGACGGTAAGGCGTCATTCCATTCGACACGATCATATTCGCCTGTCACGGAAATCAGAATGGAACGTTCTAAGAACTTCCCGTCCGGCATCATGATGGCGATCTTTGCGTCAGAACTCGTTGTAAGCGTGACTTTTGCGTCAAGGATAGCAGAGGTCTTGGTGACGCTTAAGAGGCGGCCTCCAAGACGTTTCCCTGCGTAGTTCGGGTCTTGGATTTTGATAACGTCGCCCGGGAGAACCAAAGCGGAATCCAACCCCACCTGAAAGGCAATCACTTCGGATTCGTAAGATTCTGTGTAAAGAATCCAACGGCCCGCACGAATTGCCTGAGCGCGTGATGTGCAACCAAAAGCCGTCAATTCTGCCTGACGGATGCCCCACTTTTCAATCAGTTCGGCATCTTCAACGTACTCGACAACCTTCTTGTAGTTCTGCTCCGGGTCGTTCCAAGTCACCAAAGCGACGGAATGACGATCCTTGCGGGACGCGCCTTGATACGAGAAAAGTCCGTCAATGACGTTGGCGGGTGTGTAAAGCATGGACGGGTCAGTCGGCATATCGCACGTGAAACTTGCCATGCCGTTGGCCCAATAAGCCATGCCACGGAACACCGCCGCAATGTCAGAAATCACGCGATAAGCGTCAGAGCGTTCTTGGATTTGGGTATTGATGGCAAAACGCTTTTCCTTCTTGCCATAACCATCGTCAATCTCTTCGTCGCAGTAACGCCCGATTTCGTAGAGCTTCGCTTTGTTGACCTGATCGGGCGAGATGAAGTCGCCCAAGCCCCAACGAGCATTTGTCAGCATTGCGTAGAGAATCCACGCCGGGTTGTCCGATACGTCCATTTTGAATGTGCCGTCCCAAGTGCCCTTGTAGGTATTGGTTTTCCGGTCGTAGTTGGACGGAATCTTGATGATAAGTCCATCCACAAGGTAGGAACGCGTCGGGATGGACGAAAGGTTCTCAGCGTTGCATTGAATGCCGACAAGCGCTGAGTACGGATAATTCAGCTTGGACGACGTGATGACATAGACGGTATCAAGCGTTGTGCGGGCCACATAACGTTCTGACGAATCATCCGAAAGACGTGTCATCTTGAGAAGCCATTTCGTGGCCCTCACCCCATCTGAAGTTTTTTTAGGCAGATTGAATGTGTAAGACTTTGAATATTGAGAATTTTGTTTCCCAGAGATTGTGAAATCGCCAAGTTTTGTCCATTCGCCTGTGTTGTTGGTAGCAAGCTCAAAACGAAATGTGACTGAAGTCGGATTGATATTCCCTTTAGAATCAGAAGAATACAAAGATGGTAACGAAACAACCGCTTGAGCCTTGTCCGCTTCAGTTGATTCAATTGCAACCGTCACCGGCAGACCGTGTTTGACTTCTGTCCCCACGGTCTGTGGCATAGTCACATCATTGAAACCTTCAATGATTCGCTGATCCGGCGTACCATTGACCCAATCCACTTTGACGTTATCAAAGTTGTACGTGCCTGACGCATTTTGGAGAGGTACGTCGTTAAAAAAGATTGATTTTGCGCCATCAACAAGCCCACCGATCTGCCCTTCTGAAATTAAGTCAAGTACCCGAAGATCAGCGTTTGAAAACAGCGAGTTTGCTGCAATGTGGCCGCCCGAAGACCCACCACCTTTAGAACCGGCGAAATTTGAAAGTTTTAAGGTCATCGTCTAAGCTTGAGTAATGTTTATGGCAGAAGAGATTACAGCCGAGCCAACGCGGCAACGCCCAAAGACAAGGGGCACAGGTGCCCCTTGGTTGGTTGTATTTACAGCGCCATTGAAGTAATAATTAGAACCCGAATCGTCATCATCGTCATCATCCGAGGGCGTCATTAAAGCGGTACAAATGGCCCCAAGAATTAAACCAACGCCCGTCATAACCATCGGCGCTCCGATCGGAGTCCACCAAAGCAAGGCGCCTACTACAACCATTACCGCCCCAATAATTCCTTGGAGCAACGACGCATTGCCACCCCCGGCACCAGTGAAGATCGGTAAGAATCTAATGCTTTTGCATTTCCGGTCTAACAAAAACCGTTCGGTGTCGAGCTTTTCTTTTCGGCCTTCCATATCTTCACATTCCACTTCGCAGATTTTGTAGTCCTTCAAGTGGACGCGAATCCAAGTACGAATGGCCGGACGATTGGCCGAAATCAATTGAATGGCTTCTTTAGGGGAAGCACAATCCAGCATCCACACCTTTTTTTTAGCCACTTTGGCGAACTCGCCTTCAAGAATCACTTTGGTCAGCATCGCGACTTGTGTCTCCAATATGAAGTTGTGTGCTCTTGCCAATAAGAACCACCATAGATTTCTGTGCGGCTCAAGCGATTACGCATCTGATGTAGGATTCGATCATTCCCAAGATAAATACAAATATGATCCACCCCCTCGCGGTCTGTCTCCACGGCGCAAATATCTCCGCGCTGTAACTCAACGTCATCAGGAAGTCGAACAAAGCCAAAATCCTTCATGGCCTTGTTCTCCATGTAATGATCTTCGGTTGTCCAAATACGTTCGGTACGAGGGCAATCCGGCAAGTCAATCTGCATTTCGCGCTTGTAAAAGTCTCTCATTAAAGAGAAGCAATCAAACGTACCAAAGCAATAGACACGGCCTAACAAAGGCGCTTCATAACCATCATCCACTTCAACAAGCGTCAAGCCTTCAAAACGGAAGCCGGAATCATCCTTGTAGACCGAGCCAATAAACCAAGGCACTTGCGTGTTCTTACAGCCCTGTTTGTCAGGATCGGAAGCTGTCGGCGGGACATCACAATGCGTATGCCAACAACCGATAACTTCTCCCAATTTCTCAATTTCCAAATATTCGTTCGGGTCAATCAAGAAATTGTGCTGAGGTTCGTCACTAACATTCTTGCATTCAACGTAATGAGCTTTTCCAACCTTGTCGGCATAAACCAAGCCACAAGCTTCGTTGGGATAGTTTCCGATACCGCGTTTCTTCACAAACGCAGTCAATAAATCTTTTTTAGAGTTATCCATTGTTTCTTGTTGCTCCGGGGAATCCACCAAACGGAAGAACTGGGTTGTAAAGGTCTACCGACTCAAACCGAACCTTGCAAGACGAAAGTTTTTTCGCACAAACGTCCTTGCTTTGTTCATAACAAGGCTTATCGTTAATATCGAAGTAGCCGCCGGTGTAACCGCATTCGCCTCCCCGATACTTCCATTGGCAGTAGTTTTGAATGATCTGACGCTTTGGGAGTTGAACCCCTTGAAGGTCGAAAGCCGAAGCCAATTCCCACGTTATGGAAAACTTGTTTTCTTCTTTCTTCTGATCGAAGTACCAAAGATCATCCGGGAAAGCTACGTTCGGATCGGCTGTGGGGTTCCCATTCTTGAAGTTCGCAGCATCAAGATAACGGGCGAACGTACGCTTTCGGATCAACTTCGCCCCAATCAAGTCGTCATACTCGCGAATCAAAGCTGAGAAAAGCCCTTGCACGTTGGCAATGGAAATCTTCGGGCGCGGAAGTTCACCTTTGGCCGAAACGTCAAACCCCTCCGCTTGGACA
>ERZ1026898.1726-NODE-1726-length-10340-cov-3.195236_pt1 | contig 10340 bp, 9 predicted proteins | sample MGYA00380178_ERZ1026898 | MGnify/ENA primary metagenome ERZ1026898 (study PRJEB33269, sample SAMEA4719814) | human gut metagenome | biome: human-associated habitat; feature: organic feature; material: feces | place: Cameroon | collected 2013-10 ... | reverse complement strand
CGGGGATGTCCTCATCCTCGCCCAGCACGAAAACGCTGGGGTCTCTGCGCATTTCCTCAGCAATGGCGCTCTTATAAGCGTCAGCAATAGACATCATAGCCATGGTTCTCAACCCTCCCAGAATACGTTGTGCAGTGCGGACTCGTTCTCAGGCAGCGGAGCGGTCTTGGCGTACTCCACGGCCTCGTCCACCTCTTCACAGGATCGTGATCCTGTATCCAGTGCTTTTCCTCGTCCTTGGGACGGTAGCCGCAGGCGTCGTTGCGGGAGTGACCGCCGTGACGGTAGGTCTTCAGCTCCAGAATGGTGGGTCCTTCGCCGGCGCGGGCGCGGGCGATGGCACGGGTGGCAGCCTCATTGACGGCCAGCACGTCGTTGCCGTCCACCACCTCGCTGGGGATGCCGTACACGGCGGCGCGGTCCGCCGCCACGTTCTCCTGGCAGCAGGTCAGGGAGATGGCGGTGTTGGCGGAGTAGCCGTTGTTCTCACAGACGTAGATCACCGGCAGCTTCCACAGGCCGGCGGCGTTCATGGTCTCGTGGTAGGAGCCCTCGTTGGACGCGCCGTCACCGAAGAAGCAGACCACCACGTTGTCCTGGCCGCGCATTTTGAAGGCCAGGGCCGCGCCGGCGGCGATGGGCAGGTTGCCGCCCACGATGGCATTGGCGGTCATCGCGCCCACGGAGATGTCGCCGGTGTGCATGGCGCCGCCGATGCCGTGGCAGCAGCCGTCCGCGGCACCGAACATCTCGCACATCATGGCCTTGACGGGGATGCCCTTGGCGATGTCGTGACCGGCGGGACGGTGGGTGGAGGCCATCCAGTCCTCCTTCCGCAGGTCATACAGCATACCTACCGCGCTGGCCTCCTCACCGGTAGACTGGTGGATGGTGCCGGGCATGATGCCCTCCAGAAACAGGTAGTAGATGCTCTCTTCATACTTTCGGATCTCGTACATCTTGCGATACATGCCGAGAGCCTTTTCTTTGGTGGGAAAGGTGCTCATATTTCGTATTCCTCCTGATGAAAATTCTCAAGCCCGGGGACGCTCCCTGTCGGCAAGGACAAGGGGAGCGGAGTTTATAAAATTACTAATATTGAGCGGTGCTTTGTTCGCTGAAAAGATACCACAATGGGGTGACTTATGCAATATATCTGGCGATGATTCCGGGAACTTTCTACGAGTTGCATAAAAAGCGCCGATACACAGTGGGTAAGTTGGGGGATATCACAATGCCTGTAGCATTTAATATTACTAATATTATTACATGAATCGGCGGTTAGCGAAGGATGTCGGTGATGACCCTGCCGTCCGCCCAAGGCATCTGCTGACCCAGCAGGGCGGCAAAGGTGGGCGCTTCGTCGATGACCCGTCCGCGACCCAGCACCACGCCGTTGCGGATGCCGGGGCCTTTGGCCACGAACACGGGCTGCGGACCGTAGTCCGGCATGTAGCCGTGGGTAGCGCGGCCGAAGCGATAGTCGCTGGCGTCGAAGTTCTGCACCAGCGGGCGCACGGCTCTGTCGCCAAAGGAGGTGTAGCCGTCGGACTCGATGACGAAGGAGAAGTCGCCGTAGAGCTGCTCCTCGTCCCGTGCCTCCTGCGCGGTGTAGAGACGGCCGATGCCGAACACGCCCTCGTCCTGCAGCGCCTTCAGCTCATCGTGTACGCGGGCCACCAGCTGCTCGTCGGAGGGGTCCTTCACGTAGACGAGGCTGGACATGGCGTTGGAGAAGCAGTAGGCCTGCCAGTCGGTCACTGTGCCGTTTTCGTCGGTGTGGATCAGACCGGCGTCTGCCAGCTTGACATTCAGGTTGATGGCGCGGTTGATATCACGCTGACCGTGGTCGCTGACCATGATGAAGTTGGTGTCCTCCAGCACGCCCAGCTCCGAAAGCGTGTCGCCCACCTGACCGATGTAGCGATCCAAATCGGCGCGGCACTCGTCCAGATAGGAACTGAACACGCCGTGGTGGTGGCGGGTGATGTCAAACGCGCCGGTGTGCATGAACGTGACCTCCGGGCGGAATTGGCGCAGGATGTCACAGGTGCAGGCCACGATCCAGCGATCCACCTGCGGCCACTGCATGAAGTGTTTCTTGCCGCCCAGCTCCCAGCCCTCACCCAACAGGTCGGTGTGGCGCTCCATGATACGGATGACCTCGTCACTGCTGCCGGCGCGGCGGAAGCTGCTTGCCAGCGTGTCGCCGGGCAACGGCATCCAGTACTCATCGATGAGGTAGTCCACGTTGGGATTGCAGCCGGTGACCGGCCATGAGACGGAAGCGGTCTTCAGCCCGGCCTTCTTGGCCACGGAGAAGATATCCTCCACCTGAATGCGGTCGCTGAACCACAGCCAGTTGTCGTCCTTGTTGGTGGTGGTGAAGTCGAAGTTGCTGGTGATGCCGTGCTTGCCGGCGTAGCAGCCCGTCAGGATGCTGACGTGGGCAGGGTAGGTGACGGAGGGGTAGATGGTACGCATACCGTCCTTGAACTCGCTGCCGCCTGCCAGGTATTTTTGGAAGTTGGGCATTTGGCGCAGGGCGTTTACGTCCTCTGTGACCATGGCGTCAACGGAAAAAACGAACAGCCTTTTTGACATTTTTCAATTTCTCCTCTCGGTAATAATATGTGTCAGTAGTGCAGCACCGTCTCCACCGCGTGCTTCCAGCCTGAAAGGCATGCCTGCCGGCGGGGCTGGGACATCTGGGGGGTGAAGATGGTGGAGGCGTTGATGCGGCGCAGGGCGTCGTGGTCGTACAGACCCATGGCCAGCCCTGCCATATAGGCGCTGCCGATACCGGAAAGCTCCTCGTGCCGTGCCACCACCACGGGACAGCCTAAAATGTCGCTTTCAAACTGCATCAGGTATTCGTTGCGGGTGGGGCCTCCGGCTACCCGCAGCTCCCGCAGGGGCGTGCCGCTGTCCTGCTGGGCGCAGAAAATCAGGTCGGCGATCTGATACGCCACACTTTCCAGTGCGGCACGAACCAGCTCCGCCCTGCCCGTCAGACGGGTCATGCCCAAGAAGGCAGCGGTGGCGTCGGAGCGCCAGTGGGGTGCGCCGATGCCGGTGAAGGCGGGGACCATGTAGGTGCGGTCGCCGGTGTTGGCGCTGTAAGCTAAAGCGGAGGTGGCCGCCGGATCGTCGATCAGTCCGGCGTTGTCCTTGAGCCATGTGACCACGGCGCCGGAGTAGTTCGCCACGCCCTCCAGCGCGTAGACCGTGTCGCCGCCTGTGCGCCACGCCACCGTGGTGTTCATGCCGCTATGGGAGGTGACAGGGGCATTGCCGGTGTTCAGGAGGACACAGCTGCCCGTGCCGAAGCCGCACATAACATCCCCCGGCTCAGTGCAGAAATGGCTGAACATTACGCCGTGGGAGTCGCCCACCGCTGCGTGGATGGGGACGCGGTGGGGCAGCAGGCCCCAAAGATCTGTCTCGCCGTACAGCGCGTCGGAGTCGCAGACCTGCGGCAGCATGGAGGGCGGGATGCCGAACACGCGGCACAGTTCATCGTCCCAGCGCTGGGAGTGGATGTTGAAAAGCTGGGTGCGGCTGGCGTTGGAGGCATCGGTCTTGTGGACGGCGCCGTGGGTCATCTGCCACATCGTCCATGTGTCCATCGTGCCGAGGCGCAGCCTGCCCTGACGGGCTTTTTCCGCCGCGCCGGGGATGTTCTCCAGAATCCAGCCCACCTTGGGGGCGGAGAAGAAGGGGGAGAATTGCAGGCCGGTCTTTTCCTGTATGGCCTGCCGCAGCCCGGGGCTGTCCAGCCGGTCACAGAGGGAGGCGGCACGGTTGCACTGCCACACCACGGAGTGGGAAACCGGCTGGCCGGTGTCCGCGTCCCAAACGCAGACGCTCTCCCGCTGGTTGGTCACGGCGACGCCTACGATGTCGCCGGGGGCAGCGCCGGAGTCCTCGATCACCATGCGGCAGACGCGGGGAAGATTTCCGGCGATCTCCAGCGCGTCGTGGCCGACCCAACCCCGGTCGTTGATGAGCTGGCGGTGGGGGACGTCCCGGCGCAGCAGAAAGCGCCCCTGTTCGTCCAGCAGCAGCGCCTTTGTACCCTGCGTGCTTTGATCCACGGCCAAGATATACGATTTGTCCATGTATGCACCTCCTGTGTGGTTCGCGGGAAGAAGGTCAGTCCTCTGCGAAAAGATCCTGCACGGCGGGCGTGAGGATAGAGACGGCCAGCGCCGCCATGGCGGAGAGTAGGATCACGGCCAGCGGCAGAATGGAAATGGGGTAGAGCAGATAGCACACGATCAGCACGCCGTAGGTGCTGAGAGCGGCCAGCAGCGACAGAGGCAGACGCCCCAACGCCAGACAGATGCCGTTCCAGAGCGCCGTGCCGAAGGGCTGCTCCGTGGCAGCCAGGAGCTGGCAGACGCAGACGCTGCTCAGCGCCGCCCACGAACCCATCAGCACCGTGACCATCCACAGCACCAGACCCCGGTCGCCCAGCTTACCGGCCAGCGCGGAGCACCAAAGGAGCATCGCGCCGTAGCCGCCCACCGTCAACTCCAAAAGGACGCCCTTCCAAAACTTCGCTTTGAACAGCGTCCAAAACTGGCGGACGCGGCTGCGGTCGCAGGTGTCGTCCAAGACCTTGTAGAGCGTGCCGTAGAGCGCCACCAGCGCAGGGCCGAGCGTCACCACCGGCAGCGTCAGCGCTGCGGTGATGAGATTAAGGAGCAGGAGAGAGTTGAACTCCTCTCCGAATAGTCGTTTGATGTTTGCACCCATGTGTCACCTCGCGTATCTGTGGGGCGGAAAGTTACGCCGCGGGGAGCTGGTAGTGACCGTCCTCGGAGGGGGCGCCGAAGTAGTCCAGCTCGCGGATAAACTGGCTCTGCACGTCGTAAGTGCCGTCGCCCGGTGTGGAGACCTTCACCGCGCCGTCCACGCAGTTGTAGAAGGTCTGCGTGCCTGCGGCATAGTACCGCAGCGCAGTGGTGCGGCTTGTAATGCTGTCGTGCATGGCCACCGCCACCAGCGGGTGCATCGTCTTTACGAAAGCGCCGCAGTTGGAGGTGTCCCAGCCGTGGTGGTTCATCTTCACCACGTCGGAGGCAAGCGCGTCGCCGTAGGTGTCCACCAAATATGTCTCCTGATTGGTGTAGAGGTCGCCGCTGGTCCAAAAGCTGGACTGGCCGTAGACGATACGCAGGGCGACGGAGCAGTTGTTGTCGTCCATGAAGCCTGCGGTGATATTTTGCAGATTCTCGGGGCGAGGGTTGTAGCACGTGACGGAAACCTCGTCGCCGAAGGAGAAGGTAGAGCCTGTTTCGAGATAGGTGACGGGGATGGATTTTTCACGGATGACCTCTATCATGCGGCGATAGGTGTCGGAGTTATACGTGTGATCGGCCATATAGATTTGCTCTACGGGGAACGTGTTGACCACCGTTTCAAAGCCGCCGATGTGGTCGGCATGGGGGTGGCTCACCACAAGGATGTCGATTTTCTCCACGCCCATGCGCTGCAGCTGAGCCACCACATCCTCGCCGGAGGCGGGGTTGGCACAGTCCACCAGCATGACCTTGCCGTCGGGGGAGGTGTAGACGGTGCTGTCGCCGGTGGTGATGACATCGTTCTTGGCGGGCGTATCCTTGGTGAGATACAGATACCGGGCGGTGAGCTTGCCGCTGTCCTCGGAGGTGTCAAACACCCGGGAGGCGTAGTTGCCGGCTGCCAGCTCCAGGTCTGTATCGCTGGGGGGCTTCGTTCCGCACGCTGTCAAAAGCAGCGTGACCGCGCACAGAAAAGCTATATAGATCCGTTTCTTCATATACTGTTCCTCCAAAGAAAAGGACAGGGAGCGGAGCGTGACTCCGCTCCCTGTCAGGGTCGCTTAAGTTAGCCGTTGGACATGTTGTAGAGGTCGATGGCCTCCTGGATGGAGTCGCAGGCGACCTTCATGGCGGCGTTGATGTCCGCATTGGGATCAGCGGTGATGGTCTGGATGCAGAGCTTGTTGGCGGCCTTCATCTCGTTGGAGATGGGGATGTAGGGGTTGTTGGCGGAGTCGTCAGAATTCTGGAGGCTCGCGTACACGGCCTTGATGGCGGGGAAGGTCTCGTTCATGTACTTCTGATAGACCTCGCTGTCGTACGTCTGCTGGTTGGGAGCGAGGTAGCCGGTGCAGGTGGAGAAGTAGGCGGCCTCGTCGCCGGTGCTCATGTACTTGATCAGCTCATAGGCGCCCTGCTGCTGTGCCTCGTTGCCGTTGTTGCAGATGTAGATGCCGGTGCCGCCGGCGGGCTCACCGGTGCGCTTGCCATCCTCAGTAGCGGAGGGCAGAGGAATGATGCCAACGTTAAAAGCACCGTTAACGGAGTTCAGGATCTTGGTGGTCATGGACACAACGCCCATCAGCATGGCGCAGTCGCCGGAAGCCAACTGAGGAATGATCTCGCCCTGGTAGTCGCTACCCCAGGCAATGGCGAGGTTATTCTTGTACAGCTTCTGATAGTTGTCCAGCATGTTGTAGATGGTGTTCTGCACCGTGCCGCCGTCCGTGTAGAGGCACTTGGTGATCTGACCGTCGTAGCCGTTGCCGGCATCATACGCCTGCAGACCCTCGCGGCCCAGAACGCCGTTGAAGTAGAAGCCATCGGGATGGAAGCCGATGCCGTAGGTGCAGTAGCCGCCCTTTACCAGCGTTTCGCAGGCAGCATACAGGTCATCCATGCTCTGGATGTCCTCGGCCTTGATCCCGGCAGTGTCGAACAGGTCAGCGTTGTAGAAGATGCCGCCGTAGCTGTAGCCGGTGGGATAGCCGATCTGATTGCCCTCGTTGTCCTGATAGGCAGCGCGGATGGAAGCCCAGGTCTGCTCCAGCTCGGGCCAGCCCTCGGTGTCCTTGTCGATGAAGGTCTGCAGGGGAGTGCAGAAGTCGGAGGTGGCATACATAGCCACGTTCTCCACAGCACCGCTGAACAGGGCGGGCAGATCAGCCTGAGCGGTAGAACCGATCTTGGCGTTCATCTCTGCCTGAGAGCCCTGATACTCAATGGTGGCGTGGTACTTGGTCTGGGAAGCGTTGAAGCGATCCAGAATGGTCTGCAGGTAGCCGATGTTGGTGTCGCCGAAGTACGTCCACCAAACCAGCTCGATGGGGGTGCTGGGCTCATCGGTGTCCTGCTGCTTGTCGTCCTGCTGCTTGCCGCAGGCCACCAGGGAAAGGGCCATGACAAGCGCAAGGATCAATGCAAGAATCTTTTTCATACGTGTCTCCTTCTTATTTTTTATTTATAAAACGCACGGGGCGCTTTATACACTTGGGATGGCTGCGCCGGAGGAGATCAGCCCTTCACGCCGCCGGCGGTCATGCCCTTGATGATGTAGTCCTGACCGAAGATATAGGCGATGACGGAGGGGACGATGGCCACCACGGCGCCGGCCAGGATCTGACCGTAGCTGATGATGTCGGAGGTGACCAGGAAGGAAATGCCGATCTGGACGGTGCGCATGGTGTCCTTGTTCGTGACCAGCAGAGGCCAAAAGAAGGCGTTGTAGATGCTGACAAACAGGTAGATGGCCAGCGCGGAGATGGTGGGGATGGACAGGGGGGTGGCGATACGGAACAGGAAGCCCATGTCGCTGCACCCGTCGATGGTGGCCGCCTCCTTGAAATCCTTGGGCAGCGTCAGGTAATACTGGCGCATCATGAAGATGGCCGTGCCGGAGATCAGGTGGGTGATGATGAGGCCCAGGAAGGTGTTGATCAGACCCCAGTGCTGGATGGTCACGTAGTTGGTGATGACCACCACCTCGCCGGGGACCATCATAGTCATCAGCACCAGCGTCCACAAAGCCTTTTTGAAGCGGAAGTCAAAGTAGACGAAGGCGTAGGCGGCCAGCGAGGCGAAAATCACCTGTCCTAAAATGGAGAAGAAGCAGACGATGACGGAGTTCTTCAGGTAGAGGAGCAGGGGGACCTTGCGAAAGACCTCGGCATAGTTGGCAAGCGTGGGGTTATCCGTAAACAGGTGGAGGGGGTAGGTGACAAGGGCTTCCTCCGTCTGGAAGGAGAAGGCCAGGCCGATGATGAGAGGGGAAATGAATGCAATACCCAAAATGGCCTTGAGAAGATAGGAGCTGCCGCTTTTGAGCTTGCGTACGGTTTTTGCAGAAGTCATTGATAATGCACCACCTTATCTTCGAAAATAAACTGTATCCGCGTCAGGACAAAGATCATCAGGAACAGGAAGATGGCCTGTACGCAGGCAGTCTCGAAGCGGCCGTTAAGGATGGCGTTTTCGTAGATGTAGTAGATCAGTGTCTTAGTGCTGTTCACCGGCCCGCCCTGCGTCAGCAGCTTGATCTGCGCGAAGGTCTTGAAGGAGCTGGCGATGTTCATGAAGATGACGAAGAAGATCTGAGGGGATGCCATGGGCAGGATGATGTGCCAGATGCGCTTGAACGGCCCTGCGCCGTCCAGCCACGCGCTTTCCAGCAAGTCCTCCGGCACATTGCGGAAGCCCACCAGCAGGAAGATGAAGCTGGTGCCGATGTGCATCCATATGGTCATGGCGCAGACGCACCAGATGGCGGTGGACTGATCCAGCAGCCAAGCCTGCTCCACGCCGAGGATGTTGTTGAGAAGGCCGTTCTTCTGCCGGTAGATAAAGAGGAAGATGGCGGCGGCCGGGGAGGAGGCGATGGCCATGGGCAGGGCGTACATGGTCTGATAGAACTTGGAGAAGCGCACCTTGCGGTTGGCCAGCAGCGCGAAGATCATGGCGACAAGCACCGTGCCTACCAGGTTGATGGCCGCCATTTTCAGGGTGATCGCGATGGTCTTCCAAAAGGCGGGCTTGGAGAGGATGCGTGCCCAGTTGTCAAAGCCGACCCATTTGGCAAAGTTTCCCTGCTTGTCCGTCAGGGCAAAGGAGAGAACGATGGTTTTGATGAAGGGGTAGAAGGTGAAGGTGACAAAAAGCGCCATGGCGGGCAGGATCAAAAGATACGGAAGCCCTTTCTTTTCAAGGCGCCTTGCCAGTGGAAGCTCTGAACTCTTTTTCATGTCGTTTCCTTTCCTGGCGCAGAGGCCAAATGATGGTCAGAGGGGTCGCAGGCGTTATGCCATATTTCCTGAACGCGCCGGGCATCCCGGCGCAGCAGCTCGGTGGTGATGTGTGCGCCGGGGGCGTATTCCAGCACCAGATCGGCCGCTGGGGAATACTTGGCCGCCGCTTCCAGCATCCGCAGGACGGCGTCCTCGTCGTACCACAGACCATCCTCGAAAAGAGGGCGGTGCAGGTCGTGAACGCCGTCGGTGTTGTGGAGGTGGTAGCCGCCGATTCGTGAGCCTAAGGTGCGGATCAGGTCCGGGATGTCCCAGTGGTTGGCCATCGCGTGGCCGGTGTCGATCAGTGCGCCTACCTCCGGGGGAAGGCTCTCAATAAAGGACACGAACGCATCCTGCGTAAAGAGCGCGGAATTCTTTGCCGGAAAGCCTACGTTTTCCACCGTCAGCCGGACGCCGCGGCGGCGGGCTTCCGCCGCCGCGCGCAGTACGTTTTCGCGGGACAGCTGGATCATCTGAGGGATACTGCCGGGGGAAACGGCCTTTTCGTGGGTGTGCATCACCATGGAGGTGGCGTGGAAAGCGTCGTACCAGCGGAACGCCTTTTCAAAGGCGCGATCCATGGCCTGCGCGTCCGGTGAGCCTGCCTCGTTGCATATTTCCACGAAGGGGGCGTGAATGGTGGTGGGGGTTTGGGCGAAGGTCTGGACCTGCGCGTCCAGCAGTGCGTCGAACTCCGGGTACGTCCAGCTCGTCGCCAGCTCCACGCCCAGATCGCCTGTGCCGCGCACCATATCGTACAGGGCGGGGTAGTCCCGGAAGAACACGCAGTAGGAGGAGATGTAAATGGTTTTCATGGTGTAGACCTCACGCTAAAACAGGGTAGGGACAGGGGGGACAGTATAGGTACATGGCGCGGCAGCCGGGGAAGCCGTGCATATCGTCCATAGCGAACCGGCTGGCTACGCGGGTTTCCTCCGGTGTGCCGTCGGTACGCATGACGATGCGGTTTTGACCTTGGTAGCGCAGGACGTGGCAGGCATAGCCGAAAAGCTGCTCGCCGTAGCCCTTTTGCTGGAGTGCGGGGATGACGTAGAGCTGCTGCACGGCAATGTCGCCATCGGGCATCTCGGGCAGGTGATCGAAACGGATGAAGCCGCTTGGCTGCCCCTTGAGATAGGAGAGAGCGATACGGTCGGGGTACCGGTTCAGCAGCGTTTCCGCCTCGCGGAGATAGGCAGCGCCGTCAAAGTCCGCGCCGCGCTGGGCGGCGTCGGCGGCGGCCAGCTTC
>ERZ1026898.1724-NODE-1724-length-10343-cov-7.697026_pt1 | contig 10343 bp, 9 predicted proteins | sample MGYA00380178_ERZ1026898 | MGnify/ENA primary metagenome ERZ1026898 (study PRJEB33269, sample SAMEA4719814) | human gut metagenome | biome: human-associated habitat; feature: organic feature; material: feces | place: Cameroon | collected 2013-10 ... | reverse complement strand
GATGGTCGGGCTCCCGATCCTCCAGCGATTGAAACAGCAAGTCCAGCGGGCTTTGAAATTGTTCGTCCTCCTCACTGGCCTGTGCGCTGTTCAGCATGAACATGAGCATTTCAAATGTCTGTTCCTCCTTTGGCGCTTCACTGAGCAGGTACAGCATCAGGGCTGAATCCAGCGCGATCTCCGCTTTCTCCCAAAAGGGATCGTTGGACGCACCCTTGGGCGGCGTGGTATTTTTTACCAGATTGTCCATCAGCTTCAGCACGTCCGGTTCCTCACGGATATAGCGGAACGGGTTATAGCCATCCGACTGCCGGGGATGGATCAGGTCAAATACCTTAATGTCATAGCCTTGGCTTTTCAGGAAATGGCCGGTGGAGCGCAGCATTTCGCCCTTGGGATCGACCACCAGATAGGAGCAGTTGGCATCCATCAGACCGGGCTTGCAGAAGTACCGCGTCTTACCGGAGCCGCTGCCGCCCACCACAAGGACGTTCAGGTTCCGCTGGTGCTTATAACCGTCCATGCCGATGGAAACGTGCTGGGTCAGGATCACGTTCGGCCCGTCCTTGTCGGCGTACTTCTGGTTCATCGTCTCCGCCGCTTCCCACTTGGCCGTGCCGTATTCGCCGCCGGGGCGGCGCTTCTCGCGGTCTGAGCGGTACAGCAGCACCGCAAAAGCGCAGAGCAGCAGCACTACAACGATGCACTTCACCGTATACGGCGTCCAACGCAGCAAAGAAGGGCGTTTCAGCACTTCACTGAAACGCCCCATCCATACGAATATGTTGCTGCCCTCCTCATAGGCGCTGGCCGCCGCAATGGCAAGGTAAACGGATAATACGCCCAGCAGCGCCCATACCACAGGCTTTGCAGGCTTCATTCCATCACCCTTTCGCAGTACACCACATAGCGTTGCTTGCCGCCGCTGGCGTAGGGATGGCAGGTGAGCAGCGTCAGCAGGTCGCGGCCCTGCTGGATTTTGATCTTGTCCACCTCATGAGGCTGAATGATCTGAATGTCGGCCACGGTGTAGGTCAGCGTCTCCCACAGATTGGTGAGCCTTACGGTGTCCCCCACAGCCAGCTTATCTATGTGCCGGAAGTAGTCCGCACCGCGCCACCCACGGTGGCCTGCAATGACGCAGTTGGTGTTGTCGCCGCCAGTAGGAGCTGATGTATTGCCCAGCACCGCAGCACCTGCGGCGAGGTGAGTGTCGGACGCGCCCAAATAAACGGGCATGGTCAACTCCATGACTGGAATCTCTAAGATGCCGATAATCTCGTCCTCAATGCCGTAGACGGTCAGGTCGGCGGCAGGTTCTTCGCTAGCTTCGAGGTCAACGAGGTTACACTGCTTTTCCGCGTAAAGCTGGCGGTTATATTTCTGTAGGTCAGCCAACAGTTCGGGGTGCTGCTGCTCCGGTTCGTCGCGGTCGGCCAAGAACTCCTGCACCGCAGTTGCGGCGTTGCTCTGGAGTCTATGTCCCGTGAACACCGGCCACAGCATGACGCAGATGCCCGCCACAGCCAGCAGCGCCGCCAGCACAAAAGAGGTCTTACGCATGGCGCTTCCTCCTTACCATGAAGTACCCACCGCCAACCACAGCCATCACGCCAAGGCCAATGCCAAGGCCGGTGAGGTAGTGCTGTGTCCAGGAGGAAGTGGCCTTCTTCGTTTCGGCAGTCTCCACTTCCTGCGCTGGCACGTACGGTACCCGATGCCCACGAACTAAAAGCCGGTGGGTATTTATGCCAAAAGGTGTGCAGGTGACAAGCGTGACCAAATCCTTGCCATCCTCAATCTGGAGCAACGACGTATCTGTCGGCAGTACCGTGTTGATGGCGTCTACCTTGTATGCCAGCACCTCGCCCAAAACGTGGATATAAAAGACGTCACCCTCTGTAAGCTGGTCAATGTCCGAAAATAGCTTGGACGATGCCATTCCACTGTGTGCCGACAGCACCGCGTGGGTGCTGCTTCCACCCACCGGCAGGGATGTGCCTACTACATGACCGACCGATTTTTCCAGCGTGTCGGCTCCTGTTCCGTGCTGCACAGGCAAGTACACGTTGATTTTGGGAATGTCAACGTAGCACATGACACCGCCCACGGTGAGCTGCTCGGTGTAGGCCAAGGGAGGGGCAGATGCCCCTCCCTCAGAGATCGTCGCATTGGCCAGCATGGCGTTATATTGCTGCGCTGCCTGCCGCTGGGCGGTCAGCTCGGCATCATCGGTGTCCTCAATGGCTGCGGTGTAGGTAGTTTCCACATCGGAGTGGTACTTTTCGCTTACCAGCTCACCGATCAGCGGATAGAGAAGCAGCCCCAGCGCCACAACAAATAACGCAAGAGCCATAAGTATATACCATTTACACTTCACAAAAACCTCCTCCGGTTCAATATCACTTATCATTGCTTTGCTTGGGTATGAAAAAGACCGACTGCGATTTGCAGTCGGTCTTTTGAAGAGATTCCCATTTCGGAACAAAATACATATTTTGTCATAAAATATTCCGAAATGGGAACAAAGTTATATTTGGTTTTCTTTTGCTCCATCAAGGAGTAAGGGCATTTAGCCCTTACTCCCTATTTCGTATTTATGCGCTCTTATGCTTGCGGCTGCGAATCACGATGAAGGCCGCTGCACCCAGCAGTGCCACGCCGCCGATGGTGAACATCCAAGTGCCGTAGCCGCCGGTCTTGGGCAAGTCAAAGCCGGGGTTGTTAATCACGGTCAGAGGCACAATGGCGTTGCCATCGGTCATAGTAACGTCCTTGCCGTTGACAGTGGCGGAAGCAGTCAGGAGCTTCGCACCACACTCCTCACACTGACCATTCTCGGAGGTCTTAATGACAAGCGCAATGGCATTCTGGAGGAGAATGTAGCCTTTATCCGTGGCGGTTTCAGTCAGGCTGTAAACGTCATCCTCCAGCCCCTTGACGATGATGTGGCCGCTGCTATTGGGGATAAAGGTGGTTGCATCAGCCTTTTTGCTAGTGATCCCCTTGGAATAGTAGATGCCATCCACCAGCTCGGCAATGACATACACATCGTCGGTGTCATTGTGCAGGTTGAACTTGACGTTCTGGATATTGCCCTTGCCATCGCTGAACTGCTTCAGCACATCAATGCCGTAAGTATAAACATGGCAGCAGTCCTCCAGTGTGTCATAGTAAGTAGTGTTGGTGCGCTTCCACGTCAGTACGACCTCGTTGGGGTTGTCGGTATCGCCCATCTGAGCATCAGTGGTCAGGGTGGCGGCGTAAGTGATCCGCATGGTGCAATCGCTGTAACCGCGCTTGACACTGTCGGTATACACGCTCTCGGACTCGTTGATCTCGCTCAGGCCGGATTCGGTCATCTTAATGGCCATAGAGTTCTGCACGTCATCATAAACCACAGTGAACTTGCCGGAATCCTCGCCCCAGGTGGCAATCTTATCGGTGCAGGCGGAATCGCGGAAGAACTCGATAACCACGTCGTTCTTGTTGTAGCGAATGCCATTGGACATGGTGTCGACGTAAGTATACTCACTCAGCGAAGAAGCCTTGGAAGTGATAGCGGGAAGGGTGCTCAGAATCTGGTAGTCCACGGTGTCGCCCACGGACGCGGTAGCGGTATGAGCGTAACCGTCCTTGATGTCGGTCAGGCTGCCGTTGTGCTTGCCGGTGCTGTTCTTGCTCTCACGGACGGTCTTTTCGAGGTCGGGGTTGCCGGTCTGGTTTTTGGGGTACACAGTAACGTCATAGTTCCATTCGCTGCCATCAACGGTCGTCATGGGCAAGGAGATCAGGAAGGGGTTGCAGGTAGAAGTCACATTTTCGGGAACGCGGGTTTCCACCACCAAATAAAGCCCCTGCTCCATGGTGGAGGCAGAGGTATGACCGGTCGCATCGGTCTCAGTCATGGCAACGCCGCCATTCTTCACGGCGGCTTCCAGTGCGTTCTTCACGTTCGTGGCATTGGCGGCGAGGGCAGCGGCCAGCTTATTGTTCAGAGCATCGCTGGTGAAGTAGTTGACGCCGCCCTCAGTCTTGTGAGCATCGAAAGCGGTCAGGCCAATGGCGGACAGCACGGCGTTGGAGCGCTCAGAGCCATCGAAGCCATACAGCACACCGACCTGACGCTGCCCGTCCACCACTTCGCTGTTCATGGTAACATCAGCAACGCGGATATAAGTGAATTCCACACCCTGAATGGCATACTTGCTCAGCTTGTTGATAACCTCATCATCGTGCAGGCCGGTGGAAACATAGGATTCTGCGTCCCACACGCCGTCCTCGCTGGCTTTTGTGATATCGTACTTATAAATAGAAAGCGACGCCTTCTTGCTGACGTCAATGGTAGGTTCTGCGGCAAATGCCGTAGTAACGAGGCTCAAAGCCATAATGGCGGCCATGAGCATGGCGAATACGCGATGGATCTTTTTCATGTTCAGTTGTTCTCCTTGATGTTAGATTTTTTGCAAAAATAAACACCCATGCAGAGCATGAGTGCTGCAAGCAGAATGGGTGCGATGAATCCGTTGCCGCCCGTGAACGGCAGGACGAAGCCTGCGCTGTTGCAGGCAGTGATGGTAACGTCGGGACTATCGCTGTCCAGCGTCCCTGTGAACAACGGCTCGGTCATCAGGGTATAGCCTGCGGGGGCCTTGGTCTCCGTCAGGCGGTACTGCGCACCGATCTTGAGGTCAGTCCATTGGGCGATGCCGGTCTTATCGGTGGTGATCCGACTGACCTCCGTCCAGATCTGGCCATCCGCGGAAGTTTCCAGCAGCAGTTCCGCACCAGCGAGAGGACTGCCAGTAACATCAACCTTGCGGACGGTGAGACTGCCCTTCGCCATAGTGTTCGTCCGTGTCTCGGTGATGTTCAATGTCTCGGTGGTAATGGTGATCTGATACTTGGTATCGTCCACCACATACCCCTCTGGAGCGCTGATCTCTTGGTAGGTATAACTACCCAGCGCGAGGCCGGAAAAGACAGCCTTACCGTCTGTATCAGTAATTGCATCGGCGATCTTGTTGCCAGCACTGTCATAGAGCCGATAGGTCACACCTGCCAGCGCCTTGCCGGTATCTGCGTCGGTCTTGTTGATGGTAAGGCTGCCCTTATCTTCTGTTACAGTAGCCTTGATCTTGATATAGGCTCTCACAGGATCAAGCCCCACACCGGTGTAGCTGGCCAGCGACTGATATTTTCCAGTGCTGTCGTACCAGCACAAAACGGCTTCGTCAGGGTCGATACCGTAAGCGCTGCCGGTGGCGGAATAAGTTTTCTCGGTGCTGAGATTCTTGGCAGCTTCTGCCGTGGCCGTGATGGTCAAGGTATTGCCGCGCTGTGTGAACGTGATGCCGTTGCCGCTATTCGCAGCGAAATTGAAATCGGACAGCACACCGTTGGTGTCGGTAACGCTGGCGGAATAGTTGCCGCTGGTGTCCTTGGTCAACTCAATGGTATCGCACCAGCGAGACGAAGTGGCCGCAAAGCTGGGAATATCCGCAGCACTCTGCATGGCGTCCGTGATTTTTTCATACCACAAAGCAAACGTAGGATAACGGGACGTGTCGACACAGCCGTAAAACGGACTGCTGCCCCAGGAACGGTAGTCATAGGGACTGCGATACTCACAGATCAAGTCCCAAATGACTGCCTGCGTAGCGGCCCACTTTTCGGCATTTATGATGTCGCTGCTGTTGCTGTCGCCATATGCCGTGCCATACTCGGCACTGGGATAGCCGCAGGCCAAGGCCAGCGCGATACCACTTTGGACTGCAGCAGGTAGGTTGTACCAGCACCCGCTGGAGCCCTGCACATAATTACTGCTGTCGTCCGACCGGACGCCGGGCTGGATGCAGTAGGCCACCGTGCCGTTGACATATTTGAGATGAAATAAGGCACTTCCACTGCCAAGACTACTGTCCGCCAAAATGGTCAAATTTCTTGTGCTGGGCGTTGTCGAACTGCTGTAGTCATATTGTTTGAAGGTCAACTGACTGGTATAGACGTAGACCTTATACTTGACCACGACCGTGGCGGCGTAGGCGGACACCGCCAGCATCGACGCCATGACCAGCGCAAGTACAAGGGCTGTAAATCGTTTGAATGCTTTCAATAGGATTCCTCCTTTGTTGGAAAAGGTAAAGCCCCTCTGTTGCCAGAGAGGCTTCGCGTTTAGGGTATCAAGTTTTAGTCGTAGAGGACATAGATCAGTAGGCTCCCTCTATCCTCCACGATGCAGACGTTGCAGTGAAATCCGGCGTCTGCCACGCTGTCCCGTCCTGCCTGCATCATGAGCTGGCGGAAGGTGAAGTCCACCATGTCCCGCGCCTTGGCTTCTAACGTCTCTTGCGAGGCGTCCACCGGCACTGCCGCAGGGAAGCGGTAGGCGCTGTTGCCCAGCGTCAGGCCGTTGTCTGTGACCACACCGTATTGCGTCACCGCATAGGCGTTAGCCGCATCGATGGCCGCCTGCCGGTCTGCCGGATCTGTGGGTTCGGGAGTGGGTTCCGGCTCTAGAGCAGGCTCCGGCTCCACATATCCCGTCTTGGCGTGGACGGTCTCGGAGGGAATGTCCTCTGTGACATTGGGCTGTGTGGTGGGTGCAGGCGCAACCTGCGGCACCTCAGCATCTGCATTTACCGGAGTATCCGCTGTTTTAGCCTGTTCAACCACCACGGGGGTCGTTTCCTGAACCGTCTGTTCAGGAGCAGGGGCGGGTTCGCTGGCAGCAGGCGCTTCCGTCTGCGGGGAAATGGCTGTCTGTGCAGGAGTTGGGGTATCCTGAGTGCTTTTGGCTGCACAACCTATGAGACATATCATACTCAAAACCAATCCTACACAGCAAATCACTTTCTTTTTCATAACGATACCATCCTTTCCTTTCAGATGACATCATTATGAAGCCCCAGACATTTGCTGTCAAAATTTTGCCTGCCGCCAGCGCAGCTTCATTTTGCCAGATCGTTTTCCTTGAGCGAGATGACGGGCTCTCTCCGTCTGGCGGCTTCCAGTTCGGCTTTCAGCGCCCTGACCTTTTCCCGCACAGAGGGCTTATCCATCTCGGTAGAGGTTCTGGCACCACTCCCGCGCTCCCTGAAGCTGTTCTCGGACGGAGCGCGGGGCCGTTGTTTTCTTGCGTCACTCTGTACGGGGGCCGGGTAGCCCATCCGCTCAAAGATGCGATTGATCTGCTTGGCATCCTTGGCCTTGGCCATAATCTCCACCGTGCCGGTTTTCTCCACCTTATTGACGATGGGATAGAACAGCACCCCATAGCGCTTGCTTTCCATCTGAAAACCTTTTAGATCGTCCTGCTTAATGGAGAAAATGGTCAATTCCTCGCCATCCTGGATCAGCCGCTTCAGGCCCGTCTTACCGGCCAGCTTCGGGTTATCCTTGGCAATGGCGATCAGCAGCGCCGCCAGATTCTTGGCACCCAGCCCCGCCAGCTTTACGGCGCTTTCTGTGATCTGGATACTCTCTTTTACCACCAGATCGGCAGTCTCACCGCTGGTACTCACGTTTGCGTTCCTCCTTTCTCACTTGTTCCTGTTGCTCGGCTTCCGCCTGCTGTAGCTGTTTGGATATCTGCGGCACGTCCGCCAATATCCTGCGGCACAGGGCCAACTCCCTGCGCCTTTCCCGCAGGGAGGCAGTCTGCCGGTCAATCTCGGCGCTGCACCGTGCTTTGCTTTCCTCATCTGTGGCTCGCCTCCTTTCCTGATAGAGTGGTTTTCGCTGTATGACGCCTGCTTCGATCTCACGCTCCAGCTCATTGGTACGGGCAGTCAGCTCCTCTGTCGTGGTGATGTGATTCGACCACAAATAACGGAACTGCCGCTCATACCGCTCCAGCCGAACGACCTCCTGCCGCATTGAAAAAGGGACGCGCCGGAAGAACTTCTTCCGGTGTGTCCCTCGCAGCAGATAGAGATACCTGAGATAAAGCGCGTAAAAGCCTGTGATTTTTCTTTCCGGCCCGGCAGGGCGTTTCCCTTTGATACGGTAACGCTTGACTTTATGTGGGAGGTCGGGGATAACCTGTGCGCCGCCCTCCCGCTGGTCGGCCAGACGCCTGCGGATATCCTGCTCCGTGTAACCGTCGCCCATGCTATCCAACCGGATCGCCCGCTTGCCGCCCGGCGGCAGTACGGTCACATATTTGCGGTTGGGGTTATTCTGCACCACATACCCACGCCGCCGCAAAAGCATCAGAAAGGTCTCGTATGTATATGCCTCTCCGATGATGCTGTCAATGTCGCCGCGAATAACGCTGCGGATGGTGGGTTTTCCTGCGTTCTCCGCCTTCCATTCGGCGTAGTGTTTTCCTTTGCCCTGCGGCACGATCACGGACAGGTCGTTTTCGCGGCACAGGGCGTCCGATGTGCTTCGCACGTCAAAATAGTAGCTGCCGGGGCTGGAGTGATATTTTTTGCCATCCACGAAGGACACGGAGTTCACCACCACATGATTGTGGAGATGGGCCTTGTCCAGATGTGTCCCGATGACCACCTCATAGCGGTCGCCAAACAAGCGCTGGGCAAACTCTACGCCGATGGCGTGAGCCTGCTCCGGCGTCACCTCACCGGGTGCAAAGGACTGGATGAAGTGATACCCCAACACGCCGCCCAGCTTGCCGAAACGGCTCTTTGTCTCCTGCATCTCGGCATAGGCGGTTGCCGTATTGCTACAGTTAAGCGTTGTGACAAATTTGGGCTGCTCCGTTTTATCAGAATCCACCGCATAATCAATACCATCGCCCAGTGTGGTCTTTTCGCCATTGACAACATAATCGATACGGTCATCTAGTCGTCTGCGAATGGCAAACACCTTCGTATATGCCATGTCACAGCCTTTTCACGGCCTGCAAAAGCATTTTCTGCATGGACTTGATATGTTCTATCTCCTCCATGCGGACGAAGCCGCTGGCATTGGCCACCTTGGCGATCTGATTGATGTTGTTGCCCATAGCGGATAGCTGGTGCAGCAACTCCGTCAGTTCACCGGGCGGACGGGGGCGTAATTCTGCGCCCACGATAAGCCTGCGGATCACCGGCTCCATTTTCAGGCCGGTATCCGTGGAGAGCTTTTTCAAATATGCGTACTCCGCGCTGTCCAGCCGCAGAGATACGCGCTTTGCAATTTCTCTCATGAGGTTCCTCCTTGTTTTTAATGGGGGTCTTAGGGGGCCATGCCCCTTAACAAGCGCGTTTTGCTGTCAAAATGCTATGCTTGCAACTGCAACGCAGCCTCCGGCTGTGTTGCAGTTCGGGCCGCGCCGAAAAAGAGATCAGCGGGCTTCGCCGCGCTGGGCGCAGTGCCGATACCGCAGCAGATCATTGTAGTCCTTGCCCCGCGCCGGTGGCTTGTCAATGATCTCATATCCCTCCAGCAGCTCCCGCAAGGATGCTGCCGCCGCCCGCCCCGGCGCGTCATTGTCCAGGCACAGCACCACGCGGGATATGTGGGATGCGGCTTTCAAGTACCGTGAGAGTACCGGGGGTATTCTCTGCATACCCTCGCCGGAGATACCACCCAGCGACAGCGTGTTGGCCTTGCGCCAGTCCCGTCCCTGCTGCTTCAGCAGCGTCAGATAGGAGAGGGCGTCAATGGCACTCTCGAAGATACACAGCGTCGTACTGACGCCCGGTATCACTGGCACAGCAAAAGAGTATCGTTTATCGCTGCCGGACACCTCACCCACGAACCGCTTGTCTTGCAGCGTTCCCCGCTGCATGGCGTAGGCCGGTCTGTCACCGGCAAAGCCCACAAACACGCAGTTATGATGCTGCGCTGATTCATAGAGCAGGCCATGCTTGATGCAGTGGTTGATGATCTCCGGATCAATGCCGCGGCCATGGAGGTATGAAAAAACACGCCGGTTGTCGGCGTGTTTGGGTGGTAAAGAGAATCCTTTTGTTGTGTGTGCTTTGCTGCGAGGTACTTCTGCCACCGGCGCACCGGCAGCACTGAGAATGCGCTGCACAGCGTCCGGCAGCGGCAGCTCCCGCACGGTGGTCAGGTAGTCCAGCGCGTTGCTGCCGCCGACGCCCCGTGACCACCAGTACCATTTCCCATTGGAAATTTTCAGGCTGTCATGGCTTCTGGTAGCGTAGGTGTTGCCGCCTGCGCTGACCAGCTCCTCCGGCTCACAGCACCGCAGATAGGTTAGCAGATCCATCTCGCGGGCGTGGGCTAACTGCTCTGGCGGGATAAACGGCATAGGACATCACCTCCTTCCGGATATGAAAAGCACCTGCCGAAGCAGGTGCTGAGGTTAAATCAATTTTTCAGGCAACCGATAGGGACGACACACACGCCATCCGGACGGCGATAGGCAA
>ERZ1026898.1723-NODE-1723-length-10348-cov-5.736423_pt1 | contig 10348 bp, 8 predicted proteins | sample MGYA00380178_ERZ1026898 | MGnify/ENA primary metagenome ERZ1026898 (study PRJEB33269, sample SAMEA4719814) | human gut metagenome | biome: human-associated habitat; feature: organic feature; material: feces | place: Cameroon | collected 2013-10 ... | reverse complement strand
TCCACCAGGACAATGGTAGCACCGACATGAGCGACGACAGACGCTGATGCCGTATAAGTATATGCCGGAACAATCACCTCGTCGCCTGGACCGATACCAAGTATATGAAGAGCCATCTCCATAGAAGCAGTTGCAGAATTCAAGCAAACCGTCTTCTCTGTATGGACATACTCTGAAATCTCTTTCTCAAGTTTCTTAGTCCGCGGCCCGGTAGTAATCCAGCCACTAAGAATAGCATCACGAACTTCATTTGCCTCTGCCTCCGTCATATCTGGCGGGCTGAAAGGTACATTCCTTCTTTTCAAATCTGTACTCATTGTATTGTTATTTTAAAAGTCTCTAATTTAACGCTCTTTGACGATTACCCAAAATGTTTTGAAGATCAATTTGATATCATACCAGAAGGATGCGTTTTGCACATAATCCAGATATAACTTGATCTTCTCCTGCATAATCACATTGATATAGTAATCTTCAGGATTCTCTGCCTTCTCCATCAACTCATTTTCATTGCGGAATTTAATGGATGCCGGGTCAGTGATGCCTGGTCGTACATCCAGCACATGCATTTGTTCCGGTGTCCAATAATCAACATAATGCCTTACTTCCGGGCGCGGGCCCACCAGACTCATGTCGCCGATGAAAACATTGATTAGCTGAGGCAGTTCATCGATCTTGAACTTGCGTATGAAGTAGCCGCTGCGCGTAACCCGCGGATCATGTCCACCGATAGTTACAAGGCTTCCTTTGTCAGCCCCGACCCTCATTGACCGGAACTTGAAAATGCGGAAATCCTTATTGTGCCGTCCTACACGCACCTGCCTATAGAAAACAGGTCCCGGCGAGTCTAATTTTATCCATATCGCAATGACCAAAAACAATGGACTCAAGACCAACAAACCAAGACCGCTTGCTACAATATCAAATATTCGTTTCATTATTGAATGTTATTTTTTCCATACATTTTTTCGGCCAATGCCCCATTTCCAAATCAGCCATGACCGGATTCTCTTGAATAAGCCTAAAAAATGACTTTCTTTTCCATAGACCAGATTATATTTCCATCTGTTCGCAAAATAGCGTCGGATTTTTTCAGCTAAAGAACTTGCATTGACATATTTGGCATCGATGATATCTTCAAGCACCATTTTCTCCAGTTCAGCATCTCGGCTCCAGTCCGGGAAGCTGTCTGATGGAAAGCCAAGGTAATCAATGCATATTCCATTGAGACAGCAGAGAAATCTGAAGAACCCACCTTTAACTGCAATCTCTTTGACTTTATTCCAATCAATGCTGTTTTCGGCAGAATTCTTTACCATCATGCCGTAGTCCAAAATCTGTCTCAGATTTGCACCTCCGAATACAAAATGACCGCCAAGATGTAACGGAAGAAAGACCACATTGAACATATCAGATGGAAGATAGCATCCGGAGGTGTCGTCATACGTGGAATGTTCTGTAAGCTCTTGTTCCAGAAACATCTCTATGTCAGACAGCGAGTCATGTTCCAGTTCACAGATAACCGTAGCATGATTCTCCACATGGATACCGTGATAAACGAATGTGCTGTGTTTCTCCTCGTTTTGTTTTACCTCAATGCCCAATCCTTTTATCAATTCATCGCCCCGTTCTCCATCGGAGAGAAAAAGGTCAATGTCTCCTGAAGGACGATGATTCGGTCGTGGATAGTTCAGAGACAATCCATATCCCTTCATCAATACAGGCTTAATGCCATGCTTATTGTAGAAATCCGACAATGACTGGATTTCCCTCAAATGCAGTTTGTAGAGATGCTCCAGTTGAGTAGTGATGCCAATGAGATTCAGCAGCACCCCTTTAGGAGGACGGCAATCTTCCGGTAAACTCCCCAAAGAATCGAGACATAATCCGGCCAGCCCCTGTTTATGGGCAAACGCAATCTCTCCTCGCCAATCCTTATCCGAAAGGGAAGAAAACAGATTGCTGTCAATGACCTTACCATTGACCTGAAGCGCAAGCAAGTGGTAGAAAGCTCGCCTTGAAATGGTGTCGGAAACCGTTTTCATTGCCACCCCTTTATAATGAGAAAACGTAAGAATGCTCTATCCTGCGATATTCAAATCCCAAAGCTTCGATTGCTGGACAATGGATAATGGCGCCATTATCCGAAGTGGCTTTTGATTCAATTTGCAGATACCTGGAATAAGGCCTCGTGTGGATTATGGAAGTGTCTCTATATGGTTCGATCTTGTATGCCATAAGACAAATCCTTTTGGCATAAGCATACAAGACCTCTGATATAGATTGTACATCCATTAAATCCTTAAGGCTGCTATACAATTGAAATTCGCATTTCTCAAACTTCCCTCCGGGAAATGCAGTTGCTCCGTCGGTCTCACGTACAATCGCTTTCTGAAGATTTGCAATACTTCCCAACGCAGAGGTCATCTCTATCAGCAGCACCGTTTCACGATTGTCAATACACGTCAATATCAAGTCACACTTGCTTCTTCCCCTCAAGAACGAAGCGGGACGTTTGCATTGATTTACGAAATTTTCATAATGAATAATCTCCAGATTACCCTTCTCGTTATGAATGGACAACTGTCCCATACCTAAGGGAAGTATTTTTATCGGGAAGTCATCCTTCAAATCGAAATCGACAGAATCAGTAAACTCCGGCTCTACCGTCACGCCACGTGAACTAATATTGTGTCCGACAATATAGTCACTTTCCAACAACTCTTTCATAACCGTTCATATTGTTCATATATCTGATCCAGTGGAGCCGAAAGATATTCGGGGTTAATCAGATGAGCATTACGAAGTTTCAGATCTCTGATTCCTCCATCCTCAATAGCCCATACAGAAACATCGTCCCAGTCAAGCGAAGCGATTCCATCTTCTTGCACGCCGACATCATTACGTTTGACCAATAAATTCAATTGATTCAAGATATATGGACTGTGGGTCGTAAGAAGAAACTCATGTCCGCATTTTCCTTGGCATAAGGAGACGAGCATATCGATAAAACTCATTTGAGTCGAAGGATACAAGTTCTGCTCGGGTTCTTCGATTATGAATATCGTCTTGGAAGGGACAGTCAATCTTTTGAATGCATTTTGATATGAATTCAAAAGTTTCTTATATTCAGGATTCCCACTATGAAGCCCCTCGTTAATTTCCATGATCAATTCGCGCCTGTCAACATTTTTGAATTCCGGAAAAACACGTTTGAGAACTAATTCATCAATCAGTTTCTCCCGTCTGTTTTTGGTCTTTAAATCCAGGTCGAAAGACGTCTTTTCTTCAAAAGCATGGAAATACTCATCCGTATAATACCGGAGCATCACTATCATTGGCACGACGGACTGCAATCCGCTGGAAGCAGCTCCCAATGCTATACCGTAAGACATTCCATTTGAATGTTCAATCCTGTCTTTAAATTTGAACTCACTGGCATCATAGAAATACTTTACGCCTAGATTCAGCACATCAGTTTTATTCTCCGGTGCAAAGAACTCTCTTGCATTGAACCAGTCGAACAAGAAACTTCTGAGGTTTGTCTGCCCGAACTCAAAACCTTGCAGTTCCGGCAAGGTTACAAGATTTCGTTCGGAAGGAATATAACAAATCTTCGGGCGAGAATACTTTTCCAGCGCCTTATGAGTAATCTTGAAGTTTCCCGCCTCGTAATGCAGATGTATATAGTCAGATTCGAAGTCGACGAAAGACTCCTCGCCGAAGTAACCATCCAACTTATGAAAGTTTTCAACCAACTGAAGGAAAGCCTTACCATCAGCGACGACATTTTCATCCAATGCAGTCAAAGATTCCTTCTCAATCCACTTGCAAGTACTGAGGATTTTAGCGATAGTACTCTTACCGCAACTCTGCGGTCCAATCAAGAAATTGAACCTGTTGAGCTCCATATCGACCTCTCTAATCGGGCCTACGTTCTTTATCGTCAAGTGTTTCATCTTCGCACTGGGTCAATTACACTCTTCAAATCTAATAATAATTTTCAGCAGTTTCAAATCTATTTCCAGTCGTTTGACCGGATTTTTTGGCTGTCTTCCGTTACATGCCAAGGGTGTTATATTGTCTCTATTCACTACAATACACTGACAATTTCGTATTACAAACTTCATAGGCATAGTTTTTAACTACGCCTAATAATTCCAAGATATCTTCTGGCTGACTTGCTCTGCTAAGACTTGGTTGAACTATATGTAATGAGAGCAATACCTTCTTCCTGAATGAAGCATCTTGAGAGAGTTGTTTCAATGTTTCCATGTTTCCCTTGAGAATTCTATTTTCTCCTTTTGCCGTAGTCGTTGCCCTTTTTATCAATTGCCTAAAAATATCCATATCTCCATTCTTCCACTTGAGGCTTTTGTGAGCTTGACCACAAACTTCATAGAAATTATCAATTCTCTTTGATACCTTTCCCTCTTCAGCAAACTTCAGGTGATATAAATCAACATGAATTAAATGCTCGTCCTGATTAACTCCTATTAAGTCAGCAATCTCACCACTACCATCGTCATCAAAGATAAACTCATAGTCATCCTCAATCTTTTTCCACATATAGTATTGAATACTATTCTTTTTATGTGGCCAATTCATTGATTCTTCATTCAAGTCTACTCCTTCCCAGTCAAATGTGATAAGATCATCAGGGCTAAACGGTGTCGTTATCTGTCGTAATGTCACCAAATTGTTGGCATACATCATTGAACCATCTGCAAAAAAGAATACCGGAGACCGTTTCTGAGTGTTAAAGTATTCTATAATATCGTCGTACTTGATACTATTCACCCTAAATCTAATCTTTGGCCCTTCAATCTTCTCAACAGAGTAACTATATTTCGTTTCTTCGCCCTTCTCTTCTGACGAATAAGAAATGCGATATTTTGTTCTAAACTCTTCAAAAGCTATTTCAAACAAGATATCAGACGGCAAATTATTTAGCTGCCATTCTCTAGGAGTTATTTCTAAAGATACGTCAAAAATATTTATCTCTCTGTTGTCCCCATCGAAAGATATCGCTTGTTCTGCACCGATGTTTTTATATACATCATCATCCCAGTCTATTGCAATTGGAACTGATTTATGACAGGATGCTACCGGATTTACCCTTAATGTATGCTTAAAGAGTTCATTATTGGGTATTGTTGGGTCTTCAATCAAAGCGCCAATTCGATGAGTCCATTCCTTGAACGATAACAGGTTTCCTCTGCGATAGCTCCAAACCTTTCCCTTTTTAGAGCAGCCATGAGTAATTCTTTCTCCATCAAGAAATCCAGATGCAAATATGTTATTCTGATGAAGTTTACCTTGTGAGGCTTCAGTTATTCCATTTTCAACATCTCGTCCGACATATGATTTGAAAGATACATCTCCGGATATAGCTTTTCGCCCTCCAAAATTTTGAACAAGTATCCGTTTCAATCCATGAAATGATCTGAACATGTTATCTCCGCTTAACTGTTCTTGTTTCGAACCAAAGAGTTTCTCAACCAGAGAATCAAACGTAGCTCCACCCATTGAAGTGTTTATATATAAATGCTTGTAGTTGCCAGCATCATACTTATGCAACAAGATAACATTCCACGTGCGATTCTGTATACCTTCGTAATTACTCCATTCAAGCCCTTCTAAACGGCTTAATATAATTACAAGCATATCGCCTGTCTCATTCACAGAAGCATATCTGTAATCATATTCTTTCTCCGTATAAATATCTTGCCAATTATCTGCATTCCAGTCAAAGGTATCAAGACGATAGATAACCGCGCTCAAAGCAGGATTGATACTTTGAAATGGAATGTCTGTCTCATTCAGGTTTGGAAACTCGTTTAATAAATCCGCGAATGCGATTTCTTCATCAGTAGTACTATCATTAAGTCCCGGAATGATTATATTCCAATCGGCATCTTTAAGGTAAAGATCTCTAATATCCTCTGCCATCGGTGGATAAGCCATATTGGTAACAAAACTAGCTTCACCTATTCTATCTCCTGATGTTCTTGTGAATCGTCCAATAAACTGCAACGTAATTGGGAGACTTTGCTTTTCATCATGAATTGCTGCAATTTTTAGTTGAGGTAAGTCAAAGCCTTCACCAAGCATATTGACACAGACGATAATTTTGTGTTCCTTCTGTTTAATTTCTTCCAACAATGCCCGCTGACCTGATATACCACTGTATATTACGACCGGTCTAAGATCAGTATAATTTTTATAATGCTCAAATACTGCGTTTGCTCTTTGTTTATCTTTGCATCGGGCCATCAATATATGATCCTTGCCTGCTGCAATATCTTTGCGCAGTATTTCTACTGCTTGTCTTGCAATTGCGGCATCTGCTTTGCTCTTGTCTATCTCATATATCGGTCTAAAGTTTATTTTCTGATAATAACCCTGACTCTGTGCTGAACGAAGTGAGAAAGTATATATAAATTCACCCCTCATCTTTCGTCCATCATTTCTAAATGGCGTGGCAGTAAACTGAACTATATTCGTTCTCGGAAAAACTTCCAAGAAGTCACTCCATGTCGGTGCTTCTGTATGATGAGCCTCATCCACAAAAACATTAGTAATCTCTCGAGATAAATACTTCCTGACCTCCTCTGAAGTTTGAGAAAGCAGTGGCATTGTAGAAATTATAACATTAGAACGAGATACAATCTCCTTCCACCCATCAATATCCATTCCCGTATTAATGATAGACACATATGGGCGCATACAATCTGACGTGACTATACCAAATTCATGCAGACATCCTAAAGTCAGGAATTTATCAGAAAGTTGTCCACGTAGAGCGTCATGTGGAACTGTCACCAATACCTTTTTGCACTGGGCGGCGACCATGATACCGAGCATAGTCTCAGTCTTACCCGTACCAGTAGGCATGACGATTATTGATCTATCTTTAAGATTATATCTTCTAGATAGGAATGCATGTATCGCCGAAACCTGTGGCTCACGTAACCCATGTCCATTCGTTTCTCTGTCTTCTTGTAAGAAAGTGAATTTTCCTCTCCAAGACTTTGCAATCTGTTCAGGAGTAGCGGTGTTGTTCATTAAGGGATGCACTAGCCACTCCTTGATTTCAAAGTCTTTTCGTGCAAAAGATGCTGAGTTTATCTGATGATTGATAAGTAGTGCATAATTACAACCTGCTGGAATCGCATCATCTCGTTTAGATGTTAAGAGTATTCTACGCCCCTCCTGCTCAATAACAAAAGGTGTAAGTGATTTAACTACGCTTTTGTCTTCATTGTTTATACTCATCTCCGTTTCCGCATAGCAACGGCGTACCAAGTTTTTTTCAACTTGATACTCACATTTAACGATATGTTTTGGAAGGGTAATCATAGATTCGAGAATTGCACTATTAAACAAAAAAATTTAGAGAATTATATCAATTCATTATAGGCAGCGCGTTAATAAACTGATCTGTTATTTTGGTGATTATTGATATGGTCAACTGAATTATCTTGAAAACCAATTCTTTGATGATACTCAGCGTAGGGTGCTTGTGCTATTCCATATCCGCAGGTGCTGTTCTAAATTTTATTGATAGGAATAGCATCAAACTGATTCCAATCAATAATATCTATTGCATCTTTAAGATTTACAAAATCAAAATCTGAGATATAGCGTTTAAACTTTTCATAAGCTCCTTTAAGGGCAATTCTGTTTTTAAACTGACGCATGTAAGATAACTGTGGCATATTTGGCTGACCTGGATCAAAATCGCTCGGATGAAAATATGACATTAGGTAAGGGGCCTTGGCCGTCAATTTCTTGAGCAACCAATATGGCATGACTCTGAAATACCCTCCACCAGAATATACAATTTCTCTACCAAGAACTTTACCTAAGCTGATTGGAAATTCGTAGAGATTTCCACTATTTGTTTGTAGTATCGTAGGTTCAGCCTTAAATCCAGGAATGCCGCCAAATTCATGTATGGAGGGAAAAACTGAGCTGTCATACTTGAACCCCAATTCCGTAAGAACATCGAATGCCCAGAGATTATCTCTTGTTATTGAGAACGAAGGTACGCGAAAAGCGTCAACCTCACAGCCTGCCACATCCTCGATTAAACACTTTGCTTTATAGGTATCTTCTTTAAATTCCTCCCTAGAGAAACGTGTAGCCAATTCATGTTGATATGAATGACATCCAAGATGATGTCCTGCCTTTGCGATATCCCTTATAACTTGTGGATGATGTTCCGCAATCCAACCTACGCAAAAAAAAGTGCCCTTTAGGCCTGTTTCATCTAATGCTGAAAGGATCTTGTCTGTTCCCTCATATATGCGTACTTCATGTTTCTCCCATGCGAAATCACGTGAGTAATCATCATGATTATACCAGTCTTCTATGTCAAACGTAAGAATATTCATAACAATCAATTTAAACCAGATTTGGATTTTCTGAAATCTGAAGAAAGTTGTTTCTTGATACCTTGCCAAAAATACATAAACATGGAAGGCAAATCTTTTATACCACCATCTTCATAATAAACATTACGGCCAAAAAAGTTAAACCATGATGGATGGCACTTGAAGCGATTCGGCGATGCAAAGAACCAAGCTATATCTAATCCCAAGAAGCGGAGGTAATTCCCCGGATGGTAAACGTCTCTGGTAAATGCTCCAAAAAGCAAATCATCCACTATCTGTTTTGGAAAATTGACCCCAGACATGGCTGCACCTCTGATGCTTGCTGGAATTCTGGGATTAATTTCTATAATTTTAAAATCACCATCACCTTTTTCGAGTATGTCAAAATCTGCGAATCCAACCCAATTTAACTTGTCTAATAGATTCTTGCACATTTCAAGCATCTTTGGGTTCTCTATACTTTCAGCTAGGCTGCTGCTGCCCCCCTTGATTGGATAGTATCTTAATATTTTGATAATAGTATGATTCCCGAAAGAGCCATCTTTGCAGCGGTAAAGCATGAGGTTATAATAATAATCTTTAGAATTAATATACTCCTGTAATGCGCATTCTCCATATTGCTCTTTTATTATAGGCAACTTTGCTTTCAACTCTTCAATATCATTTACTAATACAATTCCTTTAGCTCCTTCTGAATGACTAGGTTTTATCAAAGCCGGGAAGCCTACATAATTAGCGACTTCCATTATATCGTTATTTAATAGCGCAGTACGAGGATGTCCGATGCCGTGTTTCTTACAATATGCCAACAGTTCAGATTTGTTACTTGCCAATTGAAAAATTTCCCAATCCATAACTGCCACCTTAGCGGTTGTTTTATTTTCAAGCATCGATTTCAATTGACTTAATATTGTTGCATGAGAATCTTCCATCGGAATCAAAACGTCTATTTTATACTTTGATATAAAGTCCTCCAAGAACGATTCGACTTTTCTAATATCGGACAAAGATTCTATCTCTGTATAGGAATCAATATAATTTGAATGAGATGCTATTTTGTCATGACATGCTACGATACGTACAACATGTCCTACTTCTTTAAGTGATCTGGCACAAGACAATGATTGGACAAATCCACCAAACAATAAAATATTAGCCATACTATACACTCAATTTTGATAAATCAGGTTTAAAGAGAGTCTCTCTAATTTTCTCCATTGTCTTTTTTATTACGAAGCAAGGTAGCGAAATACAATAGAACAAAAGACATGCATGTAATTTACTATAGCCTAAAGCCTGTTGATACACATCAACATGGTATTTAAAAAGTTTGAATTTATTCGAAGAAATTGATCCAGGGGTATATCTGTAGATGAATAATGGTTCTTCTATGCAATATGCGTACTTTGTTGCTTGAAGAATATTTAACCATAGAGCAAAGTCCTGTCGTTTCCGAATAGGCTTCATATAGAATTTACCGATTCTTTTAGTATCATATACAACACTGGAAGTGCCAATGTAATTTATAATTCGGGTGCTTCGAAAGGACACGCGTTTTGGCTTTTTGTTCAATCCGACGATATTATTATTTTCATCAACAACTAAAGTATAGCAATGACAAAATTCATAGTTGTTTTCTTTCATGAATCTTAGTTGCTTCTCCAATTTTGTTGGCTTCCACATGTCATCGGAGTCGCAGAATGCAATAAACCGGCCTGATGCTTTTTCGATACTGTTGTTACGGGCAACTCCTGCACCAGAATTCTGTTTTAACTCAAAGTATTTAATGCGAGAATCTTTATCCGCATATGACATTACTACTTCTTTGCTGTTATCTGTGGAACAGTCATCTGTTATAAGAAGTTCCCAATTATTATATGTTTGGGCTTGGACGGACTCTATCATTTGTCCAATATATCTCGCGCTATTGTAGCACGGGGTGATAATAC
>ERZ1026898.1721-NODE-1721-length-10350-cov-4.718213_pt1 | contig 10350 bp, 6 predicted proteins | sample MGYA00380178_ERZ1026898 | MGnify/ENA primary metagenome ERZ1026898 (study PRJEB33269, sample SAMEA4719814) | human gut metagenome | biome: human-associated habitat; feature: organic feature; material: feces | place: Cameroon | collected 2013-10 ... | reverse complement strand
CCACACTTTTCAATCGTTCTGTCCTTCCCATTCAATTGACCTACGCCGGAAAGCGTTATTTGGAAGAGGCTCGGCGTATTTGGGAGATCGACGAATCCTTTCGGCGAGAGTTGCAGGAGATCTCCGAACTTAAGCGCGGTGTCTTGAATATCGGAATAAACTATGCAGCCGGGGCACTTTGGTTGCCGCTCATTTTGCCAGAATTTCACCGGGAATATCCAGCTGTCACCATAAACTTGACGCAGCGCAGCTCCATGCTATTTGAACTGGATCTGCTGCGCGGTAATATTGATTTAGCCTTTACCACACAGACAGATGCATCCGCAAACCTTACATATGAATATCTGTCCTCAGCTCGGATCCTGGCTTTCATTTACAGAGACCACCCCATCCTCCGCGGCATGAATATTGACGACAACGGCGTTGACAATCTTCTGACCTTGTCTCCGCAGCTTTTTGACGGGCAGGACTTTGTGCTGCTGCACTCCACAGACGGATTTGGACACACCGTGGAGAAAATGATGGAGAATTTAAATATCCGCCCGGCACACATTATGTACGCGCCAGATATCGTGTCCTGCTGCCGCTTAGCTGCTGCCGGGATGGGCATTACGTTTGCAACGCCATATGCCACGCACTATACATTGCCAGGTGCTGTGCCGGTCATTGCCGGCGTGTCGACCAGCGTTGCCTATGAACACAACGCCATCGCCTTTTCAAAGAAAAAAGAGCTGAATACGATTGAGAAGCGCTTCATCTCCCTTGCACGGGCAAAGATCTCGGATTCTCCGAGCTTGCAGCCGCTGAGGGGAGCACAGTGGCAGCAGCTTCGAGAAGAGAAACACGAGATGAACGGAGACTGGATCTGAGCCTTCTGTCAAGTGGTTTTGGAGATATTTTTTGAAAAATCCTCAAAGCACATAGTTGCGAGTAAAGTCAATCAGCCAATATCCGCTTTCTGCAAAGCCATTGCTTCTCTTGCAATCAGAGCCTTTACAATCTCCTCCTGCGTGTGCTTTGCGCTCTCTGCGGGCATTGCGTTGACAGCGAAAATCGTACCGCCAATTTTCTCCACAAAAAAGCCGGTTTTCATATCCACCGCGGTCATCACCTCCCTCCGTAAAAATATGGGCGTCCGTTTCCAAACGCCCATTCTCTCTTGAGACAGCTCGGCATACGGGGGCATAGCTGGCACCTCCTTTTTGCTGCCTAATTGCCGATTTGCTCCCGAAACGCAGAAACGCCCAAAATCGCCCTGACCCCACTGTATGGGTTCAGGGCGATTTTGGGCGTTTTCCTTCGATATGAACGGCTTTGTTTTGGCGGTGGTTCCTTTACCGCCCGTCATTTAAAAGCCGCCGTTTGTCGCTTTCGGGTAACAATAAATATTTCCCCCCTCGCGGGTCCCCACGGTCGCGCCCTCATCCTCCGTTACTATGTACAATCCAGCCCCCATCTTCTTGACAGATCCAGCATGGCAAAGCAAAATCTCTCCCACCGTGCCAATGCTGTCTGCAACGGGTCGCCCTCACGGATACGCATGGTTCTTCGTATCTCCTTGGGGATCACCACGCGGCCGAGGTCGTCGATACGGCGCACAATGCCAGTTGCCTTCATATATGAATGTCCTCCAGTTCATGCAATTTTTGTACGGATAGTGTTCGCCTCCCATGGGAGGAATATACATCGCCGAAAAACAGCGGGACAATCCCGCTTTTCTGTGATACAATGGACGCAAAGTGAGGTATGCACTATGGAATTATGGAAATTACTGGATATCCGCCCCGGCCTGACGGCGGTGATCGGCAGCGGCGGCAAGACCTCCCTCCTGCGCGTTCTGGCGCAGGAGCTGTCCCGCCGCGGCTCGGTGCTGCTGGCCACCACCACCCACATCATGCGCCCGGACTGGTGTCCCTTTGCCGAAACGGAAGCGGCGCTGCGCGCGGCCTTTGCCCGCAGTCCCATCGCCTGCGCCGGCGCCTTTACCCCGGAGGGCAAGCTCACCGCGCCGGACTTCCCCGGCTGGCAGACCGTCGCCGATTTCGTGCTGGTGGAGGCCGACGGCTCCCGGCGGCTACCCGCCAAGGCACACGCCCCGTGGGAGCCGGTGCTTCCGCCGGAGCGCCGCCGCACCGTCTGTGTGTTCGGCGCTTCCGCGCTGGGAAAGCCCATCCGGGACGCCGCCCACCGCCCCGAGCTGTACGCGCCGCTGGCGGCAGCCTCCCCGGACGCGGTCATCACCCCAGTCATGGCCGCCCGCGTGCTGGCCGCAGAGGGCGGCTTCGACGTGCTGTTCATCAATCAGGCGGACGTGCTGACCGGCGCCGCCGCGCAGCTGCGTCCCTTTGCCGACGTCCTGCCCTGCCCGGTGGTATACGGCTCGCTGGCGCGCGGCGCATGGCGCAGTCTTTGACTCCTGATCCATCCCGATCCCGATACAGCAAACGCACAGGGCGCGGCATAAGCCGCGCCCTGTCAGCTTGTCGAAAAAAGTCCATCCGGACTTTTTCGACAAGCTGCCTGCAAAATCGCAAAATAAAAAACTGCATTTTATTTTGCGATTTTGGTCGCTGCGGCGGGTGATTGAACGCGAAAGGGAACCCTGACGGTTCCCTTTCACACTATCCTTCCCTCCGATATGCGTGACCGTGCAGGTTTATCGACAAGCTGACAGGGCGCGGCATAAGCCGCGCCCTGTGCTGCTTATTTTTCAGTTCTCAGAACTCTTTCCGGCGCTTCCGTGCCACCAGTGCGGTGCCGGTATAGCTGCTCAGTGCCATGGCCAGATACACCAGCGCTCCGGCGTCCGCCGTCTTGGGCGCGGTCATCACGCCGCCGACGGTGAACTCCGTCGTCACCTCGCCGCTCTCCGTCATCACGGTCATGGTGTACTTGCCCGGCGCCAGCGTCTGCAGATACGCGGCCTTCAGATAGATCTCCGTGCCGCCGTTCTCCTCCGCGATATAGTTCCCGGCGCCGATGGTCTTTCCGTTCACCTTCACGCCCTTGAAGCTGCCGTAGCCGGTGCTGGCGCGGAACGTCAGGCCGTAGATGCCGCCGCTGTAATCCGTGGCGCTCTTGGCCTTGTCCGCCGTCAGAATGGGCTGGATGTCCGGGGTGCTGACAGAGGACGAATGACGCGGCCGCTTGGGGATCACCGTGCCCTCGCTGCGCTTGTCGCCGCAGGCGATGCACTCCTCGTGCTTCAGGCCGGTGGCCTCGGTGGTGGCCTCCTGGTCGATGACCCACCGGTAATCGTGGGGCAGCAGGTCGCCGTAGGTGTGGCCGCAGATATCGCACACCGCCAGCGCCGTGCAGGTAGCCGTGCCGCCGGTATGGGCGCAGCCGTAGCCGCACTCGGTGCACACGCTCTCGTCATTCCAGCTGTGGTTCGCCTCGGCGCCGGCCGCCGCGCCGCAGCACAGATAGAACGCCTGATGCGTCTCTGCGGTCTGCAACCAGCGGATGCCGCCGGTGTGGTTGCTGGCATCAAGCTCGCCGTAGGGCTGCCCGCACACGTCGCACACCGCCTTATGCTGGCAGTCCGCCGTGCCGCCGGTGTGGGCTTCCTGGTTGCTCATGGGCGTGCCGCAGGTGGCGCAGGCCGTCCAGTGACCCTCGCCGTTGTACCTGTAGGTGCTGTCGGCCACATGTGCCGCCAGCTCGCCGTAGGATTCGCCGCACACGCTGCACACCGCCTTCGCCGTGCAGGTAGCCGTGCCGCCGGTGTGGTTCTCCCACTCCGTCTTATAGCCGCAGCTCTCGCACTTCACCTGATGCTGCGTCTCGTTGACGTTCTTTGTCAGGCTGTGCGCCATCACGTCCTTCTGATAGCCGCAGCCGCTGCACTCCTGCCAATGGTTCTGCGTGTCGAACTTATCCGTCCACGCATGCGCCGCCACGTCTGTCTTATAGCCGCAGGCGCACGCGTCCCAGTGACCGTCCGCGCTGCTCTTACTCTCCATGCTGTGGTCGGTCTTATCGGTAGCATAGCCGCACTCACACTCCTGCCAGTGCCCCGCCGTGTCGTACTTGCTCGTCAGCTCATGCGCCGTCTCGCCGGTCTTATAGCCGCAGACGCACTCCTGCCAGTGCTGGCTCTCGTTGTGATTCGCCGTCAGACTGTGCTTGTCGTGGTGCGTCTCCGCGCCGCAGGCGCAGACCGCCCAATGCCCGTTGCCGTCAAATTTCTCGTCCGTATAGCTGTGCGGCGCTATACCCGTTTTCGCGCCGCACACCGTGCACTGACGCCAGTGGTTCGTCGCGTCGCTGACGAGCTTCTCGCCGTACGTGTGCTCAACGCATTGATAAGCCTTCACCGTCACCTGCGCAGGGCTGCTGGTATCATGGTTCTTGTCCGCCTTGTAGCGCACCTCAAAAACGGTGTCCACAGGGTAGCCGTTCTCCGTGTTCAGCGTCACGTCCACCGTATTGCCGGTGGCCGCTGTCCACGTCTCGCTGCCCTTCACCCGGTACTCCATGTCGGTGCCCAGACCGGTCAGCTGACCCGTGGTCGGATGCTCCTTCGTCGCCGCCACGCCGGTCACGCCGGTGGGCGCTTTCATATCCGCCGGGGTGATGGTGAACGTCCATCCCCCGTCCTTGTCCGTCACCGTGGTGGCGTTGAAGTTGGGGTCATCCGGCACATCGATATACAGCGTGTAGGTACCCACGTCCACAGGCTCCGTCACGAAGGTGTTGGTGTCTCCCACCTTATATTTCAGCGTGAGCTTGTTGTTGGAATTGGCGAATGCCAGCGGATCCCCATGGATGGCATCCAGCTTCTTAAACCGAACATTCTCATAGGTCTGTGCCTCGCCGCTATAGGGTGTCTCGTAAGGCGGGCAGGCATCATATTTGAAATCGCCGGCCGTTGCCGTTCTCCTGGCGATGGTGACCGTCAGGGTCACAGGATCGGTGCCGCCGCCCACCCATGTATAGCCGTCCTCCGGCTTGACCTTCACCGTGTAGGTGCCGGCCTTGGTGTGTATATAGGTGCCCTCAACGGTTATATAGTGCGCTTTGTAGTAATCGGGATCCCCTTCAAAGACGAAGTACCCACGATTTCTATACACCATGTCCGTTCTGGGCACGGGAACCGCCACAACGCCCGTGTACCGGGGCACCGTCACCGTAGCGGCTTCGGACACCTTCTGTGTCTCCGTGTCTCTGTACCGCACATAGTACACCGTGTCCTTGTAAATGGGGCTGTTCGCCGATTTCTTGTCCAGCGGCACCTTAGTGGTGTTACCGTAGTAGCTGCACGTCGTCCATGTCGTTCCGTCCTTGCTGTACTCCATCAGGCTGCTGGTGCCGGTGATGAAGCCATAGGCGGTGTCGCTCTCCTTGGGCATCGTGCCCGCCAGACCCGTAGGCGCCGCCGGTGTGTCCTTCGCTGTGGCGTTGGGCAGCGTCAGCTCCAGCTCGGCTTTCAGCTTGCTGTCATAGCCAGAGAGCTGCACCCTCGTGTTGCTGTACCAGCTTGCGCTCAGCGGGCTGTTCATGTCCTTTATCGCGTCCTTGTAGCTCTTCGGGAGGTAGTGGTCGCCATCGGGTGCTATCTCGAAATACGGGATATACGTCACGCTCTCGAACGTCAGCGTCTTGCCGTCCTCCGACAGCACGCCGCCGTTCGGTTTCACGCTGACCGTCATGCCCTCGCCCAGATGGATGGTCGCTTTGAACTGTGCTTCCCGCCGGTACAGCTTGCCATTCTCGGACACGATCTGATAATCATTGCTGTCCGGGTAGAAATACACAGCGTTGGCATTGTCATTGGTGATCTGAACCTTGGCATAGGTGGCCTGCGTGGTGATGCCGATGTGTTCCTTTCCAGTCAGCTTCAGACCGGCGGCGCTGAACGTAAAGTTGTTTCCATAATTATCGTATCCCACGTACAGGTTGTCGTCCTTATCGGGATGGCTGCTGGCGGTGCTGGTATTGTCGTAGATCTTCACCTGACCGATCAGCTTCACGTTATTGCTGCGGACGCACACACCGCCGCCGCCGGAAATGGTATCGCTGCCGAGCTTCGCCTCGTTGTCATAGATCTCGACCACACTGCTGCTGGTGGTGCCGATATACAGCGTACCCTTGGTAAAGATACCGGCGCCCTCGCCATCAAGCCCGTTACTGCGCGCCGAGCTGATGTTTTCCGTGATGGTGCCGTTCGCTATTCTCGCCGTAGCGCCGCTGGCATTGTACAGGCCGCCGCCGTTGCCGCAGGCATCCGCGTCGCCCAGTCCATCCGTCCGGTCTTTATAGTTCAGCGCCTTGTTGCCGGTAAGGGTACCGTTTTCCATGGTAAAGATGCCGGTATTGAACACACCGCCGCCGCCCTGGGTGGCGTTGTCGGCGAAGGGCACCACCGTGTTGTCGCTGATAGTGCCGTTCTCCATGATGAACGTGCCCTTGTTGAGCACACCACCGCCGCCGTAGTCGGCGCTGTAACTGCTGGTGGATTCGCCCAGAAGCGTCACAGTGTTGCGGGTGATGAGGCCGTCGTGCATGGTGAACTTACCCGTGTTGTATACGTATACACCGCCGCCGCCCTGATAGACCGCGGTATTATCGCTGATCTCGCCCCGGTACAGGTTGAATGTGCCCCTCATGTCGACAAACACACCGCCGCCGGCGCCGTAGCCGCTTTGCTTCCTGAGCCCAGCGGTGTTGCCGGTGATCGTGCCGCCGTACATGTTGAACGTTCCGCTGGTAATAGCTACACCGCCGGCGCTGTCGTTGCAGAAATTGCCGGTGATGCTGCCGCCCCACAGGTTGAAGGTAGCGGTGGTGCTGGAGCTGCCGTAGCCGATATCCACGGCTCTGCCCGTAGTCTGCTTGCCCCATCTATCCTCGCCGTGAGTCACCTTGCCGGTGGTCTTGCAGTCCGTCAGGTCGAAGGTAACGCCGCTGTTCACCTCGATCATGCTGCGCGCGTTATTGTTTTTGCCGATGATGCTGTGTCCGTTCAGGCACAGCTTCACGCCGCTCACAGGCTGCCAGACGTAGTCGCTGATGGAATTATTAAATTCCACCTCCACATCGTTCAGCAGATAGTAGTTGCCCGCTTCGGTGATGGCCTTCAGGCTGCTGACGCCCGTCCATGCCGTCTTATCGTTGTGGGTAAAGTGGCTGCTGTCGGCTTTATAGTTCCCTCCGCACACGCAGTGGGTGTGGGTACCATCCTCCGCGCCCTTCATCCACAGGCCGTCGCTGCCGGATGTCAGCGCATACGCCGCATTGTCGCTGCGGAAGGCCGCCTGCATAGCGGGATAGGTATGCTTCACCACAAGGCTGGGGACGATCTCCGCGCTGACGCCGATGTAGCTCTTGGCGGCGTCAAAGGTGCCGTACTGCACGGCGCAGGGGTTCGCGCTGGTGTCGGTCGTCCGGCTGCTATACCGGCTGTCGAAAAGAGCCACGCTCACATTGTTGGTCGTACCGTCGGACAGCTTGTTGTTCTCGATACGGATGACGCCGCTTCTGTCGCTCGCCGTGCGGTCGCCGATGACGAAACCATAATTACTGCCCTGTGCTTCATCCTGCTGGATATAGGGATAGCTTTCGTTATACACACCGCCGCCGCCCTTGGCCGCCGTGTTGCCGGTAATGGTACCACCCAGCATAAGGAAGCTGCCGGCACCGCAGTTTACACCGCCGCCGTTGCCGGCGGTGGTGTTATTCCGAATAACGCTGCCCGCCTCCATGGTCAGCACGCCGCCGGCCACATACACCGTACCCTCGTATGAGCTGGTACACACATGGTTTTGGATGACAGCGCCAGCCTTCAACGTAAGGAACGCGTTCATGGACAGCGAAAAAGCCGGATCGCTGGCCTTCACGCTGCCGCCGTCCACCGTGATGTTCTCCAGCGTCAGTCTGGCCTTGTTCCTCTCATAGATGCCTACCGAGCTGTCAAAGCGAAACATTCTGCCGCTGGTAAAGCTGTCGGCGCGCTTCAGGGTGCCGCCGCCCGTGATGGTGATGTTGGCTTTCGCGGGGATCACCAGTGTTTCCGTGACCTCGATGGTGCCCGTCACCGTGATCGTCCGCTCTCCACCTTTTCCGAGCTGCGTTTTCAGCTCATTAAAGGTGTCGACCGAATACGCCCACGCCGTTGTCGGCAGTAAGCTCACCGCCAGCACCAGCGCCATGGCCATGCTGACCAGTCGCTTTTTCCACATAGTATTGCCCTCCTCATCGTATTGGTTGCTTTTGCGCTTCGCGGCGCGTCCCGCCGCCGTTCGTCATCGCGCAGTATACCAGCTTCTTCCATTTTTCGGCAGCCATCGCCGCCAAATGCGTCCCGCCCGCCCTGAAATGCAAAAAGGGGCGGCTTCCGCCGCCCCGATTCCAGTATTTTCCTGTACAGCCCCCGCCCCATTGTAGGGGACGGCGTCCTCGACGTCCCTCTTTCTGTAGGGCGGGACCCATGTGTCCCGCCGCAGGATACCGCATTTACACGCCCAGCAGGGCGTGCCATGTGTCGCGCCCTACAATGCCGTCCGCCGCCAGGCCGTGCGCCGCTTGAAACCGCTTCACCGCTGCGGCGGTGTTGGCGCCGAATATACCGTCCGCGCCGCCGGCATCATAGCCCAGCCCCGTCAGCGCCGCCTGCGCCAGCCGCACCGTCTCGCTGCGGCTCCCCTGCGCCAGCAGCGGCAGCGTCACCGCCGTCCCGCCGGCTCTTGCCGCCGGTGCTGCCGGAGCCGGCGCCTGCGCTCCCGCCAGCTCCTCAAAGGGGAAATGCCCGCCGGGGCACCCGGTGGCGTTCACGTCGCTGTGGCGCTGCACCGTGGAGATACCGTACTTCTGCTTGAGGTACGCCACCAGCTCCATGCCCGCCTGCTTCTGCGCCGCCGGCATCTCCTCCCGGTCGAAGCTGCCCTCGAAGCACACGCCGATGCTGTCATAGTTGTTGTTCCCCGCGTGAGCGCCCACCGTGTCCTCCGGTCTGCCCCGGTACACGCTGCCGTCCTTCCGCACAAAGAAGTGGTACCCGATGCCGCTCCATCCGTTGGCCAGATGCCACTGGTGTACCTGCTGGGGCGTACACGTCACCGCCGCCGCGTGGTGCAGGATAATGCGCCGGGTGGCGCTGCGACGCGCCAGCGTCCCCGCCCATTTATACGTTGTCTCGATGATCTGCATCGCTCTCTCCCTCCGCTTTCTTTTCCACTGTGTCCTTCAGCCGTCCCAGCAGCTTCTGCAAAAAGCCCGGCACGGGCCCGCCCAGCGCCGCCACGTTCTCCAGAATGGAGATCAGCTCGTTGATGATGAGCCACACGATCACCATAGCCGCCATCAGGAACCGGAACGATACCTCCACGCCTATCTGCGTCAGCCCGTAGCGCACCAACCAGTCCACCACCCCGGCCACGCCCACCAGCGCCAGATATCCCAGCTTTTTCAATATGCCCCGCAGCCCGGTTTTCGAGCACAGCTTCCCCGTGCTCCACGCCTTGGCCATGCCGCTGACGTAGTCGCCGACCATCACCGCCAGCAGCACCGCCAGCGGCACCACCAGCGCCGCCGCATAGCTGCACAGCGCTCCCACCGCCGCCGCCAGTATCGCCATCACAGAGTTTTCGTTTTTCATCCTTTGTATCCTCCCATACCATATTTTTCCTTATGACAGTCTATGCTGTCCCTGTCCACGCCGTCACCCTTTCCTTCCGTTGCCCATTTGCGGACAACCTCCGCCGTTTTTTCTTATAAAGGTCATCTCTCTTAAAAAAATCCCGCACTTTTCTTGCTTTTGGAAAAAAGTATGGTATACTGTTAGTGCTCATAATGTCTCATGCTGCGCCCGTATGAACTGCGCGCGGCGCGGGCAAGCTATATGCGGTGCATCCGGCCGCGTTTTTCAGCTGCCGTCATTATGGCACCGACCACTTGAAAAGAGGGAATCTGCCTTGAATAAATACATGATCCGCGGCGGACGGGAGCTTTACGGCGAGATCACCGTCAGCGGCGCCAAAAACGCCGCCGTTGCCATTATCCCTGCCGCCCTTCTGGTAGACGGTGTCTGCCGCATCGAGAACATCCCCCAGATCAGCGACGTGACGCTGTTCTTCTCCATTCTGGAGGAGCTGGGCGCCAGGGTGCGCGTGCTGAACCGCCACGCCATCGAGATCGACTGCCGCGCCATCCACTCCACCCGCCCGTCCTACGATCTGGCGCGCCGCATCCGTGCCAGCTACTATCTGCTGGGCGCGCTGCTGGGCCGCTTCGGTCAGGCTACCGTGGCCATGCCCGGCGGCTGCAACTTCGGCGTCCGCCCCATCGACCAGCACATCAAGGGCTTTGAGGCCATGGGCGCCATGGTCGAGCAGTCCGGCGGCTATGTCT
>ERZ1026898.1719-NODE-1719-length-10355-cov-8.512816_pt1 | contig 10355 bp, 8 predicted proteins | sample MGYA00380178_ERZ1026898 | MGnify/ENA primary metagenome ERZ1026898 (study PRJEB33269, sample SAMEA4719814) | human gut metagenome | biome: human-associated habitat; feature: organic feature; material: feces | place: Cameroon | collected 2013-10 ... | reverse complement strand
GCATCACCAACATCAGGAGACCATAGTTTATTGTTTTTTTCATAATCTGCTATTATTTTCTGATGATTACTTTCTTACCATTATGAATATAGAGTCCTGGCTGAGCAGGCTTGCTGATACGGACACCTGTGATAGAATACCAGGCATCATCGGTTGTCTTCTTCACAGCTGTGATGGTAGTATTCTCTATGGCTGTAACAACCTTACCGTTTACATAAACCGTTTCTCCCTGAAGAGTTGAACCTGCTTCGCCATTATTGATGACGAAACAACCTGTAAGGAAAGCAGCAGGAACCTCCAAAGAATAATAGCCTTTCTTGCCGTTATACTCAGTCTCTTCATCGAGCTGCATCTTCACGCCAGGCCATTCTACTGAAGCCTCTGTTCCGTTATAAATATAGCAATATACATTCTTCAGGTTCTCTATTGCATTATCAAAGAACACCTTCACCTTGCCTGCCGGAGCAGTCTCAATGGTCTTAGTAAAATTACCCTCTACATAATAACCATGATTCTTGAATTCCAGGTCACCATCAACCAGTTTCCGTTCACCATCATGAGTAAAGATGACACCTGTAGGGATTTCTGTTCCACCCGTATAGGTCCACTTAAAGACATTCTTACCATCTTTAGTGCCTACTTTAGTCATGGCATCACCTGGCCAGGCAGCTTCGGTAAACTGATCAATTTTGCTATTCCAGGCCCAAATCTTGGCATTGTCATAACTTGTCTCCAAGAACACGGAGATTTCGTTTTCCGTTACCACTGGTGTATAGTCTGCAGCAAATGCTGGAGCTGGAGCCACGAAAGTCATGCTTAGCAGCAATACCAGTGTACAAATCAACGTATAAAATTTCTGCATAAACAAAATGTATTAAGTTTGAATTATAAGATTTCGTCGGCAAAAATAAGAATACTTTTTGAAAAGCAGATGAAGAAAAGTTGAATAATTGGCATTAAAAAAAGACAATCGTTTGCACAATTTGCAAGCGATTGCCTTCTATTTTCTGACTTAATAATATTTATATTATTAGCGCTACGTCCTAGCGCATTCAGGTCATTTCTTTGCTATTTCGAAACACAACGGACAGACATAGCAATAGAACAGGCATTTGTATTCTTCTGTACTCCTTTTGATATCGTGAGATTATATACCTTTCCTGCTTCAAACGTATATTCCTTGATTTTTTCAGAAGCATCAATCTCTGTCCCATCAAGCTTAGTCAGTATGAGTTTCGTTATCTGATCTGGCAAGATAAATACGGTAACATCACCAATTGTCGTTTGGGTTTCAGAAGTAGGAAAGCGAACTTCCAGGATATTATCAGACGTTTTATCAACAATCCAAATAGGGATTGCCTGATCATTGGTTTCAGAGAACCAGCCTTCATAATAAGCCGAAACTCTGGCTTCCTTGATTTCACCCAAAGAACTGTCAAATGTGATATTCACCTTAGCCAAGGCATGCTTCATCGTGATCTCTACGTTGTTTTTACGATCCTTTACACAATCATGACCGGGAGATATTCCCCACAACAGATCAAGTTGCAAAGAATTGGTCTCCTGCTTATAAGTCATCTTATGATTCTCTTCGTCATTGAGAACAGAGTACTCTGGATAACCGGCATAAAAATCTATCGTTCCCTCTTTAGGCCAGAAACGCTTGGGTGAATAATTCCAGTTTTTACCATCAAATTTTACTATCTGACCTCTATTCCGATCATTTACACGATACATAAACTTCTGATCCTTCTGCCCCCCAGGAGAAGAAGAATTATGGAAGCCGAAAATCTGAATCGAATCACTGTCTTTAAAATGCGTTTTACCATCATTCGAGCGAGTATTGGGAATTTCTTTCCAATCTGATTGCACGGAAAACTCAATAGGCTGATCAGATACAGGAATAGCATCCTCCACCTGATTGGTACAGGCTGCACCCATCAAGACAAAGAAAATCATCCATAACTTACTATAAATATTCCGCTTCATATTCCCGATTATCCTTATAAAAACATTATTCATTTTTCACCTCAACAAAATCTTCGACAGTAGTCGATATACTGAAATCGATAGGATCAAGCGATAGTTTCAAATGAAAGACGTACGCCTTCCTCTTTTCAAACAGAAAAGGTTTATGAACATCTAACAGATTTTTCCTTACCTTCACCATTTCCTTAAAAGTTCCCTGCTGTACCGTATAAGTAATCTGCAGATAAAATGGCTCATTATCCTTCTTCTCCTGAGGAATCACACAGAGATAAGAATCGGAAGCATTCTTTATTTCTTTACATGTATCGTCTAACTGAGAAGCTGTTAACTTTAAGTTGCCTCCAACTTCAGAACCTGGAGGAGTCCAGGTATAAACCGCTCTAGTACTTTTATCTTTGACAATAGTCCACCCCTCGAACCCATTATCACCTTGTTCTGCCAGATTCAGATAGCCCTTGATATCAAAGGCACCTTCATTGTCAGAATCTCCATACAGTTTCACTTCCTCAATTTTTATCACAGCACCATTTTCCTCTAAATTCTGATTGGCTGTGATATCAAATGCCAAACGAGCCAAAGCATGCTTAAACTGAAAATTCACTTTACTGGCAGAAGCCGGAGATGTTGGTACTGTTATACTTTTTGGCATTGCCCACACCAAATCTACAGAATATGCAGAAGAAAACTCTATATAAGTTGGATGGTCTTCGGTAGTCCCAGGTTTCTTAACTAGTTTTACTCCATCAATACGAGGAGCAAAGGCATAGAAATCCACAGAACCCTTTTCTGGCCAATATTGGGTATTGGTATATCCCCAACGATCTCCTTTCCAGGTTACGTGTTCATTAACCATCATATCAGAAATAGACCCATCAGCATGTTTGTGTCTTGCAAAGACACCAAATCCGGAATTAAAGTCCGTTCCTTTGAGAGAATCAATATTGGTTACTCCAGCACGGGTTGAAGCATTCCGACCCAGATAAGCATCAAAGTTGATTTCAGAAGATGAAGAAGATGAAGTTTCTTCCACGCCTTCTCCGGCACAACCAGATAATACCAGCTGTGCTATCATAACATAAAAGGCTAAACGAAGAAACTTCATCTTATGATAATTTTTAATTCTTTATTTTTATCTGATACGATTACTTCAAAGGAATATTTACGTCATCACCAGGTATCCAAGTATCAACAGTAGTAACATCGAATTCGATAGGAGTCAGACCAAGAGACAGGTTGATTGTATAAGCCCTACCCTGCTCGAAGTCCTTTGTAATCTTACTAGAAACTATACTTTTCATAGCTGTTGTTCCTGTTTGAATGGTGTACTCTACGATGACATAAAGTTCATCAGATGGTGAAGCAGAGAATTTCTGCGGAATAACAAAGAGAAAATTACCTGGTTCATTACCAGTTGCATTTGTAGTCACGTCCGTACCACTGGCATTAGTAAACCATTCAAAATACAGCTTTTCATCAGAAGTTGATGGTTCCCAAGCACCTGTAGACAAATTTATGGTACCCTTTTTATAGAAAGCAGTTTTTGTTGGTTCTGTAGCAGATCCTGCCAATGTAATTTTATTCAATTTAATAGTTGTACCTGCATCGTGTTCACTTGTTTTGACTGTATAACCAATCTTAGCCAATGCGTGTTTGAAAGTAAATTTAACTTTATTTTCTCCTGAATTTTTAGCCTTTGTCTGATTCTCAGCAGTAGCCCACAACAAATCTTTCTGTTTAGCGACATCACCATCAACAGTAAAATCAATAGATGTATTATTTAACTTCTTTCCTTCTTCATATGGAGCATAAGCCAAGAAATCAATATGGCCTTCTGTTGGCCAATACTTAGTATGCTCATATGTCCACTTTGTAGGTTCTGAAGAACTAGACCAAAATACCTTCACATTGTCGAACAAATTAGAACCAAACTCCCGGTCATCAGCATTTTTATAGTTACCAAACACACCAAAGCCACCAGTTGCCTCCTTAAGACCATCAATTTTCAGCTCGCTAGCACGTGAACCATTTACTGAAACTGCACTTCTTCCCAAGTAGCCATCAAAGCTGATAGCCTCATTCTTAGAAGAATTGTCTGAAAGACTATTCAAGTCATCGCTTGAACAACTTACCAATGTCAACGCTGCCACAGCAGCAATACTCATAAATATTTTCTTATACATATCTGTTTGGATTTTTAAATTAAACTAATCTATACTTTATCTTATTCTTATCACTTTTTCTATAGTTCCATATCTATATCCTCAGGTTTACCCCAATCCTGGATGGTGATATCAAAACCGCCAGAACTTCCCTCCGAAGGCTTCACCTCAGGTAAAGGTTTCGGTACCTTAACCTCTACATGGAGAGAAACTATATAACCTAACTCCGAAGAGTTTTCGTCTTTCTTAAACTTATCTCCTACCGGAAACTGATGATCTACCTGCGTCTTGTTGTCTATCAACAAAGCAGAAAGGGATAACTTATTGTTTTCAGCATCAGGATGGTCGGTTTCGGGTAGACCAAAACATTTAAGCGATGTCTTCAACGTTCCTAGAGTCGCCTCATTCTCATCAACCGATTTCGTCCAGGATTCCAGAAGATAAGTCACCTTGCTCAGGAGTGGCTTACCCTGCCCCAACAGAAAGCCTTCAGAAATGCCAGTTAATGATCCACGCACATAACGCAGATTTTTAATACCTGGGACTTTCACGCTGACTTGGATTTGCGAAAGCACATTCTTAGGAGTTAAAGTAACCTCAGAAAAGTCGTCAGAAACATCGAATTCATCGAGTTTATCAGAGGCAAGCCACTCGGGCTCAACCCCTATCAATTCATCGTCTCCACGAGAGTACCAGCGCGATGTTGTATGCTGTACCACAGCCCGCGCTGTCTCGTAAGAGTCCATTCCTAGAAAGTCGAGTGTACCAAACTCGGTCGTACTTTGGTTGAACACCAGTACACGATATTTTCCAGGTTCTAAGGAAAAGTCGGCATGAGTAATCTCATTAGTCAAGACAGTATGCGGAGCACCACCCGACCAGGGAAATACCATGACCGTCATACCTGTAGGCACCTCTTTATCAAACAAATGCCAATCCACATTAACCCGAACCATTTTCCGGTCGCTCTTTTGCGGGCAACCGGAGTAGTCGTCATAAATGCAAGAAGTTAACAATATGATGAGGAGCCCACAGAGCATGAATAGATTTATACATCTTTTCATGAATGCTTCATATTTATAAAACCTCTTTTATCGGCTCAGCCAAGCCTCCGGATTGAGTTTGGCAGTCTCCTTGCGCAGCTGGAACTGGAGGATGTTATCAGATCCCACGGCACCCAGAGCCTGACGGGTACTTACCTTCTGACCCTTATGAACGCTGACCGATTTCAAATTACAGTAAACAGAGATGTAGGCACCATGACGAACCAGCACGTTCCACATGCCACCATAACCGAAGACGGCACTCACCTCACCATCGTAGATGCTGCGAGCCACACAACCCGGCTTGCCCTGAATATTGATACCCTTATTGTCGAGCGTTACGCCCTTCAAACCTTCCACATTATACTGGCCGAAATGACTGACTACACGGTAACTGCCGCTGATAGGCATCGGCAGTCGACCACGGTTAGCCTCGAATCCACCGCTCAGCATACGGTCTACCGAACTCAAGGTAGAAGCCTCCTGCGCCTCCTTCTTGGCAGCAGCAATCTCACGGGTGCTGCGTTCAGCATCTACCTTCGCCTTCAATTCAGCAGCCCGTCTTTCAGCCTCCGCCTGTTTTGCCGCCTGTTCTGCAGCAGCCTGACGTGCAGCCTGTTCAGCAGCGGCACGCTGTGCAGCCTCGGCAGCAGCACGCGCCCTAGCCTGCGCTTTCGCCTTCGCCTTAGCTTCAGCCTGGGCAGCAGCCTCCTCCTGAGCCTTTCTTGCAGCCTCGGCAGCCTGTCTTGCCTCTTCAGCCGCCTTTCTGCGGGCAGCTTCGGCAGCAGCCTCACGCGCTTTAGCTTCGGCTATACGGCGGGCATTCTCCCTGGCAGCAGCCTCGGCAGCAGCTTTCTTGCGCGCCAGTTCCTCGGCACGTTTCTTGGCGGCAGCAGCGGCAGCAGCCTTCTTCTTAGCCTCGGCAGCAGCACGGGCTCTTGCCTTGGCTACTTCCTGAGCTATCAAACGGTCAATCTGAGCGTTGATTGCCGCATCTTTCTGACGCTGGTCGGCTATCACAGCCTGAATGGTCTTCTGCTGTTTCTGCAGTCCTTGCACCATTTCCTGCTGCTGGGTCTGTTTGCCTTCCAATACCGTCTTCTCCTGCTTACCCTTATATAATAAGGTGTTCTTATGTCCCTTTACATGCTGCAACTGCTGATGCTTCTCGTTCACCTGCTTCTGCTTAGCCTTTACAGCCTCGCCCTGTACCTTCTGATAGGAAGAATACTGGCGGATGAAGGAAAGGCGGCGATACATCTGTGTCAGATTCTTGGCACTGAAGATGAACATCAACTTGTCCTGAACCGTATGATGACGGCTCATATAGCGCATGGAACGGATATACTTGTTCTTGCGGTCCTGCAACTGTTGCTGAAGCGTTTTCAACTGTGCCTGCAGGATACCGATATTGCCGTCGATATGATGGATATCCTTCTGGATACCGTCAATCTTCTTCTGGCTCTGGTCTATCTCTCCGTTCAGCGCCATCAGGTCTTCAAGACGTTTCTTCACATCAGCCTGATTCTTGCGCAGAGCCTGCTCCTGTTCCCTGATTTTCTTCTGGATGGAAGCACGCTGTCCCTGCAAGCCTCTGATAGATGCATTGCTATAGGTTGCCGCCTTGCGTTCTGCCTTGGTTGGCGCAGCTGATTTGGATGTCTTTCTGGCAGCCTGACTTCTGCTGTTGGTATTTCTGGCAGGAGTAGCAGCCTTCTTTTTCGCAGTTACGGCAGTCTTTCTCACCGGCTTCTTCTGGGCAGTATGTTTCTGCGCAAAAGGTGCGAGCGAGAAGGTGAATGCCATGATGAATAATAAGATTCGCTTCATTTCTTATATTAAAAACCCATGTTCTATACTTACAAACTCTTGATGAGCATTTACATACTCAATATCTTGCTGAGCACATCTGTTGGAGAAATCTGCTTGTATTTGCTGGAAATCTCGGTCTGAGTACTCCACTTGCTGTCGGTCTTCACCTGATTCAGTTCGAGATTGATCTTCGCCTCCTGCTTTTTCTTGGTAGCAGTTGTGGTCATCGTCAGGTTCAGGGAGGCAGGGAACATCTTGACACCTACACTCTTGAAATTGCCATAGTCTACATGAAGATTGGATGTGCCATTCTGCGTACTCTTATAGACTACATCGGCTGCTGTGATACGGCCGGTTCCGCGGTTGGCAGTCCAGGAATAGGTCATATTGCCATTCTTGAAACTTACCGGCACAGCATCTCCTGCCACATCCAGTCTGGCATCAAACTTCTTCAGGTCTGATTCCTTCACAACTCTTTCGCCCGGCAGGAGCAGCTGGTTCCAGAAGAGAGCCTGCAGAGAATAGAAGGAGATGCCCTGCTTCTTGAGGAAGTCTACCTGGGTATAATCTGCCTTGATATATTCCTTGTGCAGACGGTCGATGATAAGCACATGGTCGGGAGTAAACTCCAGACGGCCCACCTCTGTACCCAAGATAGGGATGAAGAGCTGGATGCGGATGATTTCATCCTTACGCATGCTCAGTTTTCCCGGCACGGTAATATCCTTATCACCAGCCTGGAGAGTAAACGACATGTTACCTACAATATTCTTGGTATAAACCTGATTGTCTGAAACCTTCTGCACGAAAGCCAACTTCTTGAGCGCCTCACTCTGACGGGAGTCAGAACCCTTGGTGGCATTCTCTTTCTGATGACTGGCTGATGAGGAGCCAGAGCCCTGCAAATTCTTGCTGCTTCCGCAAGAACCGAGGAGCAGGATGCTGCAGGCTGCGGCAAGCAGCATCATCTTATTCTTCTTCATTATATATTTCATCTTTCTTGATTTTTCTACTTTTTATTTCTTCTTACCTTTTCTTACTGACTTCTTCGTAGCGGCAACTTTCTGCTTGGGCGCATTACGCTTTTTCAGTTCTTCTTCGGTAATATATTGTCTGTTCTTAATCTTCCATGCCAACACCTCTGTCTGGTTCTCGCCGGCATAGGCTTCCTTCCAGAAATTCACGGATTCATCGGGCATACCATTCATATAATAGATATCTCCGGCATGTTCTATAACGGTACTGTTATCTGCGGTGGAATCGCGGTTTTTGAGCGCCTGGTCTATATAAGTCTTGGCATCAGCATAACGTTCTTCCATAAAGAGAATCCAGGCATAGGTATCCAGATAGGTACCGTTGTTCGGCTCTGCCTTGATGGTCTTGTAGCTCATCGACTCTGCCTTATGCAGGTCAGTACCCTTTACGCTCAGATAGTAGGCATAGTTGTTCAGAGCCATCACGTTGTCATCTTTCCATTGCAGACAGGAGTCGTAAGCCGCAAAGGCTTCCTGCTCTTCACCTTTCTTATGAAGGATGTCGCCGGTTACGGCATAGAGGTCGGATACCAGGTCGGCAGGCGACTGCGCATTCACCTGCGCCAGTCCGAGACGGAATTCGAGGAGTGCCTCGTCTTCCTTATTTTTCTGATAATACGCCATTCCACCGAAGTAATAGAACACCATTTCTTCGGGATTATACTCCTGAGCCGCCTTACATTGCAGGGAAACCAGGTCGTACTTCTTCTCGTTCCAGAGCATCTGCACGAGTTGCATTCTGGCATTCACGTTATCCGGAGCTATGGTCAGCACCTTTTCGAAGGCACGGCATACGGAATCGGCCGGCATCTTCTTCAAACTCATGTAAGCAGCTCTCATCTCTGCCACTTCGGCTGACGGGTGAGCCACATTGAGTGCCTTGTCGAACAGCGCAATCACCTTGGTAGAATCGCCACCTTCGCTCTCGTTCTTCTGAATGAAAGAGCGGAACATCATCACCTTGGTATCCAAGTCAGATTTCGGACTCATCAGGATTTTATCGAGCATCTGCTCGGCAAGCTGTTCCTGATGGGTGGCATTATAATAGTCGTAAAGCGACATCTGGGCATAGGAGTTGTCAGGCTCTTCCTTGAGCACATCGGTAAAGCACTTGTAGGCTTCCTTCTGGCGGTCGTGCTGCACGAGCCAGTTGCCCAGCATTGTCTTATACTGCATATCCAGCGGATGCTGGTCTACCAGCGACTTCAGTTCCTGATAGGCAGCCTTCTTATCATTCATCAGTTCATAAACTCTCATTTTAGAGAGGGTGAACTGTTCGCTTTCACCTTCTTCCACCTCAAGACGCGATATGGTTTTGAGTACCGATTTATAATCCTTATTCTGGGAATAAAGCTGAACCAGAATGCGGAGGGCATCGGTATTATCGTGGTTCTTGGCATACAGGTTCTCATAGGCATCGATGGCAAGATCGTAATTCTGACTACCTATATAATATCTGCCCAACTGCTCGGCATAGGTCTGATTCTCCGGATTCAGTTCTATCGCCTTCTGCATATAGGAAAGTGCCAGGGAATCCTGTTTGAGTTGAGAATAGAAAAGTGATTCATAGAAATAGGTCTCAGTCGCCTTCGGGTCAATCTTTCGGGCATGCTCAAAGAGGTCGAAAGCTGCCGAATAATTGCCGGCAGCCTGCTGGCGCGCTCCCTCCAGGAAGAAATAGTTGTAGCGCTGGCGGTCGTTCGGAGAGAGATATTCCTCCTGAACCGCCGGCTGCTGAACCGGCTGCACCTTCTTTTTACGGGCAAGCGACGGCATGGCTACCGACCCCAGCAAGACCAGGCCCATTGCCCAACTGATATTTCTAAGATTCATCTTCACGATTCTAATCCTTTCTATTCTATCTTTTCTATCTATAAAAATCTGTTATTTTACTCCCGTATGACCGTAACCGCCGGCACCACGCTCGGTCTCATCGAGTTCATTAACCTCGATGAAATCGCATTGTTCGTGCTTAGCAAGCACCATCTGGGCTATACGTTCGCCATCATTAATAACGAAATCCTCTGTAGAGAAATTGATGAGCAGAACCATGATTTCGCCGCGATAATCGGCATCAATGGTTCCCGGAGTATTCAATACGGTAATGCCATGCTTCAAAGCCAGACCGCTGCGAGGACGGATCTGCGCTTCATAACCTGCAGGCAAAGCCATATAAAGACCGGTTGGCACCAGTCGTCGCTCCATAGGATGAAGCACGATTGCCTCATCGATGTTTGCACGCAAATCCATGCCGGCACTCTGTGGTGTGGCAAACGCAGGTAGAGGCTGATGCCCCTTGTTGATAATCTGTACTTTTA
>ERZ1026898.1715-NODE-1715-length-10363-cov-2.863795_pt1 | contig 10363 bp, 14 predicted proteins | sample MGYA00380178_ERZ1026898 | MGnify/ENA primary metagenome ERZ1026898 (study PRJEB33269, sample SAMEA4719814) | human gut metagenome | biome: human-associated habitat; feature: organic feature; material: feces | place: Cameroon | collected 2013-10 ... | reverse complement strand
TGGTGGACGATGGCGAGAAAACGACAAAAACGTATTCCTCGCAGCGCGATCTCTTGATTCCAGACTACATTGCGGAATTGATGTCCCGCACCCCTCACGACGGGGAACACATCGTGAACTATACTCGCCGTGGCCTTTACGTCCGTTTTCAGACTATTTGCCGCCGCGCCGGTGTCCAGCACTACCGATTCCACGACCTTCGCCACATCAACGCATCCGTCATGCTGGCGTTGAACGTGCCAAACAAATACTCTCAGGAACGTATGGGACATGCGACAGACAACATGCTCAAGACGGTTTACCAGCACACAATGGAGGCACAAAAAATCGCCGTAGCGGAAAAGGTGGACAATTACTTTAACGAAAAATTACAGATGAAATTACAGATGAAAAATCAAAAACCTTGTAATACCAACGGTTTTTAACGATTTTATACGGGGTTCGAATCCCCGACGGGGCACCAAATCAAGAAACCGAGGAACCACAACGGCTCCCCGGTTTTTCTTGTATTTATGCAGGTTTGTGGGCACTCGCTATTCTGTAACTCATAACGCTATTTTGGTAGTTGTCTGTAATATTCGGTTAAAAATTACAGATGAAATTACAGATGAATTGCAGTCGGCAGAGGAGTGCTACACGCCACGGTACATCCCCTGCAAGGTCTTGACCTCCGCCGCCTTGTCGATCTGCTTCTGGTGCAGATAGTCATAGACGGCTTTCATGCCCTCGGGCGGCTCGCCCTTTTCCTGCCGGTACTTCTCGATCAGCTTCGCCACCTCGGTATGCAGCATGGTCATGTGCTGCATCTCCGCGCCGGAGAGGTCGAAGAACACTTTCGACAGGTTGGGGTTGGTGTCTTTGTACTCCAGCGCACACTTGGCGTACTTGTGAGCGTCACCGATTTCTTCATCGACCATCTCGGACAGCTTCTGGATCAGTTTCATGCCGCACCTCACAGCTTCTCGACCGTGACGGCAAGATTCTCCACCACGGCCTCGGTGCCGCCCAGGATCAAGGACAGGATGCTGCTTTCGCAGCCGCAGGCGTTGCGGATCAGCGCCGTGATGGCAAGATTCAGCGCATCATTGGCAGCGGCAGCAATCTCTGTCGCGGTCGCGCCGATGATCTCCACGCCGTCCTTCTGGACAGTCAGAGAGACGGCTCCTGCGGCGGTGGGCGCTACGGTGGCGCCGACCGGCACGACACCGCCCACGGCGATGGTGGGCTTGCTGGTGTTGGTGGTATAGATAGCGGATTTGCTCATGATATTTTCCTCCTCAAAATAATACGGGGCAGCTATTGCCGCCCCGCTTGCCTCGCCTGAAAGGGCGTACTGGTTGTTGCAAATTTTGCAACAACCTTACACGTTGCCGCAGCCGCAGCCGTTGCCACAGAAGGGGGACATGCCCGCGTTGTAGGTGTAGCCGTTGGGATAACGGACGACGCCGAACATGCGGTTGTCCATCTCCAGACTGGCGATGCGGGCGGACTGCTCCGCGATCCGCTGCTCCAGCTGGGACTTCTCCAGCGCGGCGAACTTGGCCTCGATGTTGGCGTTCACGCCGTCGATGGCCCGCTGCGTGGTGCAGCAGCACTCCGCCAGCTGCGCCTGGATGCCGTTGCCGGTCTGCATGATGGTCATGTTGGTGCCGTTCTGCGCCAGCGCCATTTCCTTGCCCAGCTGGCCAATGTTGCCCTGCATCTCATAGCCCAGATTGCAGATGCCATTGCCCAGGTTGTTCAAGCGGTCGTTGATCTGGCCGAACTGCTGGCCGAAAAGGATCTCCTGCTGGCTGGCCGCCGTGGCGTACTGGCCGAAATCGCTCTGGCGATTCATGCCCCAGCCGTTGCCCATAAAGACAAACAGAAACAGAATGATGATCCACCATGCGCCACCGTTGCCCCAGCCGTCATTGTCCGCGCCGCGAGTGACGGCGGCGATATCGGACAGGCTCATATTTTCGCCCATGTGTGTTGCTCCTTCCATCAAAAATTATATGATAATCCGTGTCGACCCGGTTTATCTCAAGAATTGCACAAACATCTTCGCCTGTTCTTGCAAACTTGCAAACTGCTCTTTGCTCATTTGCCCGGAGGAAAGCAAACGGTTGATCTCCGCCTCCGCTTTCTGCGGCGTCATGCCCGCCGCGAACTTGCGGAACTCCGCCACCATCGCCAGCGGATTATTCGGCCTTGCTCTGCCGCTTAACATCTGCATCATCGGGTTTGCCACTGAGCATCTCCTCCAATCTTTTCACACGGCTTTCCAGGCTGTTGACGTCTACCACCGGCGCGGGCTGGTAGGGGGCCACCGAGTACGGCGTCACCGTGGCATATCCTGCGCCGTCCGTTGTCTTGAGCCAAACAATAGGGTCATGCTCGTCCATCAGCAGGATGGAGCTGTTGGGAGCCATCCTGAAGGTCTCTGCGCCGCCCTTGCCGTTTACGCGGGTAACTTGCCCCATGAACGCCTGCGGGCCGCCAGCGGCGTTCTGAGGGCCGCCAGAAGGGTATCCGTAAGGGCCGCCGTAACCCATCGGCTGATAGGGATTAAAATATGCCATCGTCCGCACCTCCTTGTTGATAAAATCATAAAACAAAAAAGACCCAACAAAGGGCCTGAAAAAGGTCCCCGTTGGGTCTTTCTTTCACTTGTTCTTGACGGCGTCCGCGATCTTGCGGTAGCCTCTGCGCCTGCACTTCTTCACGTATTCCTGCGACGCGAAAAGCCGGTCGGCCACCTGCTGGCGGGACTTCCCCCGCACGTCGCACTCGATGATACAGAACGCCTCGTCCCCCGGCAGTTCCAGCCCGGCGATGAACTTCACCGCCCGCTGGGGCGCCATAGACTGTAGCTTTGCCCGGATATCACGATGTATCGGATTCATGCTGATTCCTACGCCGTGAGCTTGCGGAGCTTGCGCGGAGACGGAGGGCGGCGGATCGTAGCCTCGCGCCTCGCTCAGATGTGATTTACACCCTCACTTCGGTGATGAACGCCTCGGGCAGCACTTCGCGCACCTTCGCCAGATACGCTTCGGCGTTAGTCTTGTTCTCAAACGCGCCCACCTGTACCCGGTAGATCGTGCCCGAATCGGGCACCGGCTCCGGATCAAGGTCGATCTGCTTGTCCGGCGCGATGTAGGGGATGCCGAAGAACTCGCACACCGCCTGACAGGCCTGCTCCGCGATGGCCTCCATGTTGTCGATGAGCCACTGAGCCTCCTCCGGATTGTCGTGAAACCCAAATTCCGGCAGCACGGCGGGCATGGTGGGTGCCCGCAGCTCGTAAAGGCGCGTGTCCTCGATCAGCCGCTCGGAGGTGCCCGGCGACATGGGCGCGATGCGATCCTGAATCAGTTTGCCAATCTTGCGGCTCTTGTCGCTGGGGTAGCAATGTACTCGCGTACCGGCTACCTTGCCGTTGAAGCCGTTGGTGTGCAGCGCAATATGCAGGTCGGCAGGCCAGTTGTTGGAATCGCGGACGCGGTCGTACATGCCGCCATACTGAGCGTTGATGACTTCGCAGCCGCAGCGCTTCAGGGCCCGCTCCAGATAGTCGGCGCACCGGCCCATCTGCTCCTTCTCGTTGGTGGTCTTGCCGTTCCACAGGGCCTCGCTGGCGTAGACGTTGCTTGCCCGATCTTCCGGGCTAAGAAAAATGTTAGGCATTCTCGTCACCCTTCCCCAGCTGCTTGCCGATCTGATTGACGCCGGTGGCGGTCAGGCCGGACATGATGCCCACAGCGGTGGCGGTAAAGTAGTCCTGTGCGGGGAATTCCGGCATACCGAACAGCAGCGCCAGCGCGCCGATGACGCCGCCGCACACGCCGCAGATGATGGGAATCCACTTGTCCTGAAGCGGGCTTGCCTTCACGATCATGCCGATCAGATAGCAGATCACGATGATAGCGGCCACGGTGGCCACGCCGATGGTGTTGATAGTCTCGTTCATGTTGATTGTCCTTTCCGGGCGTTTGCCCTGTCCGTTATTTTCGGATCGGCAGCCTGCGCACTTCTTCCATCACGCGCTTGGCGCTGCCGTTTCCACCCATTTTTTCATACGGCGCGTACAGATAATCGTTGAGGTTTTCGTACTCGTCCTGCGTGATCTCGCCCCGCTGGACGTAGGTCATGCCCAGATGGATGATCCGGTCATGGGCCAGCCCCACCAGCATTTTCCGCTCCGCGTCGTTTTTGTCGCTGCGTCTGGCTACCAGCGCCCACAGGCCGCCGCTGGTCAGCGCGGCTACCACGATAGCGCTGATGGCCGGAATAATGTACTGCCACATATCAGAACACTCCTTTTGGCCGCTTCCGGCCCGTATTTTTCGCAGATGGGACAGACCATCCGCCCCTCCGGGACGATTGCCCCGCAGCATACACAAGTGTTATCCATTGCCGCACCTCCTCACAGTCCGATCATAAACCGGCGCATCGCATGATAGTACAGGTTGTTTGTCCTCTCACTGGATATGTGAACCCCGTCCGGCATCATATCTGGTGTAATGCCCGACTCTGTCCACATATCCACATATGGCGCCGAATATGCATCACTGTCGAGGACAGCTTTTATCGCTGCTCTCGCACCCGCTACGTCGTGGCCTCCAACCCCATTCGACCACTCTGTCTGCGGCGGGAGCACGAACCCAAAAACCATCTGAGGATTGTAATTCGCTTGCAGTGCACGAAGCTTCTCTATGAAATATTTTGTCGCTCCGTATACGGTTCCCGTATCCGTAGACGTATCATCGCTCGCTCCGATTGCGCTAGACAACGAGTTTGATCCGAACGCAACCGTAACATAGTCAGGGCAGTTAAAAGTTCCGGCTTCGATTTCCGCGATAAAGGAATTTAGCAGTGTGATACCGTTTACCGCCGCATATGTCCCGCTGTCGGAGTAGTAGATATTGCTGCCGCCTTTTGCTCGATTGTCTAGGGTTAGGCGCAGTTCTCGGCCAATGCGGGATGCAAACTTGTAGCCCACCCACCTGCGGGCGTCCCCTTCCGGGTAATGCATCCCGTTGTATTGCGTCCAGTCCGCTCCGCCCCACGCTTCTGTTAGCGAGTCTCCGAACAATGTCCACGTCTTGCCAGCGCTGGGCGGTGCCACAGAAATTTGCGTTCCGCCGTAATCATACAAATTCATTGCTGTCCTCCCGCGATAAAGGTGTTTCCACCCGTCCCGTCATGCAAAAACCTCTTTGAGACTTTGTCATACATACACGCCACGCCGTCGCCGTCAAGCACTGGGATTAAGTCTAGCTTTGCGTTGCCGTATGCGTCCACGACCTTGAAACTGTAGATTCGTTCTTCGCAAGCTACTCTGCCGTAGGGTGCCGTTCCGTTCGAACGAATCCACAAGAAAATTGGATTAGTTGGCTCCGCGAAATTGCCGACCTGGGGGTCAGAAATTGTCAGCAGGCTTTCTCCGGATTCATTATGAATCGTTGCAGTTCCAGGAGATGTCTCTTTGAGGACATAGACAGTGTTATAGACCCAGTCGAAAGCGACGCCATCGTTAAGCTCGGCGTTGGAACCGCCGCCCCGTCGCGTGAAGCTAGTTCCTGTACCCGAATACGCCGCGCGAAGCCTGAGACCGTATGTCGCCTTACTGGAAGCGTACATACTGAAAACGTAGTCCCACGCCGTTGCAGTTGGCGCGAATTTAATTTCCACAAGGTCTTGAGTCGACGGCGAATACCCAGTGTTAATCCATGCCGTGCCGTCACCCTCCAGATACTCCAGCGGGGTGAAGCCAGCGGCAGCAGACACTGCTGCTATGACTACGGCTCCGCTGACGCTGGGAATCGTTATCCTTCCAGCAGAATAGACTGCGGCTGTAATATCTGTTCCGGACATTGTAACTGAGACACTGGATATTTCCGTCCCGTCATCAGGCTCAAGCTCAACCTCCAGTGTTCCGCCCTCAATGACACTTGCGACAGGGTTTTTCGCTGTCACATCCGTAAGATTATATGTGACCGGATAGTAGACTGCTGTGCCGTTCCACAGTTTTTTTAATGAGCTGACCGTCAAACTGACGTCTTCTGTGTAAGGCAGCGACTCAAAAAGCGTGAGTATCAGGTTTTTCTCGCTGGGAGAAAGCCCGTCGCTGCCGTTCGCGATCTCCACCGTCTTAGCAGCGCTACCATCATAGGTCGTAGTAGTGCTGCCCACTTTGACCGTCAGCGCGTTTGGGTTCTTCAGCGCCGTGGGAATGGTGGGAATATTCACGGTTATAGACTCACTGCCGTCGTAGGAAGCATCTACCGCGCCCGTGAAGATAAGGTCATTGGGATTTGGTAGCTTATCAATCATCCTCGCCAGCCGCTCACCACTTGCCTTCACAGTGTTGTTAGCGATGGCGATAGTCAGCGTCTGCGCAGGGAAGTTCATTGCGATCAGCGCACCGGAGCCGGAGAATATCCATGTGTTTGCACTGGGCATTGGGATGAATAGCGGCAGCGTTGCGGTGAACTGCTCCATCGCGCACCGGCATTCCAGCACCTTCCCCGCCTCATACGCCGCCTTGATGTCGGCCAGCGCCACCGGGCAGGTGTAATTAGGGTAGTTGCCCTCAAGGTCAATGTAATAGACCTCTGCTGGCTCAGTATACAGTCCTCCACTGTCATCCACGCCAACGTTTCTGGTCATAGCGTCGGTCTTGGCAACCGGTTTTACGCCGCCCAGCTGTGTGGGTGATGCAACGGGGAGAGAGCCGCCCCCCTGCACATCGCCCGGCACGACGTTGCCGTCATCGCCGACGACCAGCGCCTTGCCCGCGTTCTCCGCGCCTTGATTCTTGTCCAACTTTGCGTCCAGCGCCTCGATGGCCTGAGCGTAGCCGTTAGGCATAGGGTCGCGCTCCTCGCCGCTGTCCGTGGTGATGGCCCGGTTGGCAAAGAGCTTTGCCGGTCGGGTGGTGTGGATGTCTCCGGCAAACAGGCCGATGTAGAACCAGTCCTTGACCGGGATAGCTGGAAGCGCGCAGGTGTCGCCGGTGAACAGCACCCGCTCATAGGTGCCGTCCTTGTAGTTGACCTGCATCGTCCGGCTCTCAAATTGGGCCCACTCCTCGTCCAGCTGCCAAACCACGGTGTAGTCGCTATTGTCGCAGACTACATACTGCGGCCCGGACACGACGATAGGCACCTTGTCCACGACCTTAATGACAATAGGCTCGATCATAGCGCCCTCCTTACTGACGGCCCAGGATCACCGTCACGCTGTATTCCTTGCTGCGGCTGTTGTAGGCTGCGGAAGCGTCCAGCACCGCGTTATAGCTGCCCTGCATAGGCACCGGAAAATCGTTTTCCACGATCTCTACCGTGGCAAACGGCTGCTTGACGGTGCTCAAATCGGGCACGGCCGTGTCATTGGCACTCAGTACCTTGCTCATGCTGGCGTTCAGCGTGCCGCGGTTCAGGTTCTCGCCGAAGAAATCCACGTTGATGGCCCGCTGCGTTTCCAGATTCCGGTCGAATACGATCTGCATAATTACCCTCCTTACTTGTCGATCCAATTGATAGAGCTGATGACCCACAGCTTGTCGTAGTCGATCAGGCTCACCGTCTCGTGCCAGTTGTCCAGCACCAGAAGGAATCTCGCCTGCTCGTACTCCTCCGCGCCGATGATCGTCACACTGTGGTCGTGGTAGTATTTTCGACCGTCCTCCCACAGGTTAAGGACAATCGGTATATTGCGGCCCACGATGCCCTTGACCGTGCGCCACGTCCAGCCTACGCCCTTGCCGTAGGCGCTGCGGGCTTTGCCGGGGATATCCCAGCGCCGCGCGAACTCCCGCATGATGTTGCGCACCACAAGCGGGTTTGTGCCTCGCTCGTCGCCGTCGTAGCCGTATTTTTCGGCGATTTTTTCAATGTCGTCGTAGTACTTCTCGCCGAAGATGCAGGCCAGCGAGGTCAGCGTGCAGTCCTGTCGCTTGCCGTAGTCCTTTTGCAGCAGCCCGTCCAGCGGGATCAGCTTGCGGTAGACTTGTTTTCCCCGTTTGGGGTATTCCAGTTCCAGCCATGAGTAGTCCAGTCTGTGTGCCATGCCCGGCCTCCTAACTGTTGTTGTAGTGATTGATGGCGGCGTTCAGCGCGGATTTCAAACTTCCGCTCCCCTCAAACAGCGCCGCCTTGACTTCATCGCCCTTTTCTTGGGCGCTGGGAAGCGGTCCGTATCCCGCTCGGTTGCTGATGGCCGACCGCGCCGCGTTGAACGTGGCGGCGTAGATGGTCGCGCCGGAGCTGACACCCGTATAAGGCGCACTGCCGCCCTCGGCCTCTGCCAATTCCTTGATCTTCGCCAGCAGATTGTTCCACCGCCCCGCGGTCAGATTGCTGATGGGCTGCCCCTTCTTGATGTTGGCCGCGTCCCATGTGGAATTGCTCCAGTAGAACAGGCCAATACTGCTCTTTGAGGCCACGATCTCCGCGTAGAAGCGCGCCGTGCTGTAGCCGTAGTACGGCTCGTCCATATCCCTGACCAGCGTCGCCGTGGGCGTGGTAGCTGTGGAATTCTGATAGAAATTGAAGGTATACGGTCTGCCGTACCCCGTGGCCTTTGCGATACTTTTCACGGTGATGGTAGAATCGTATCTGACGGAGATGGCGTGGTACACCTTGTCCCGTATGTCCGATTTCAGCACGCCGTCTACATAGACCGACGCGCTGTTGATGCCTGAACCCAGCTTGATATAGCAGGTGTACTCTGTCCTTCTCCACACGGCGTAGACCGTAACGCTCTTTGGGCTGCTGGAGCTGGTGGCGTTGGTGACGAAGCTTACCGTGCCGTCGTATGTCGTAGTAGCTCCCGCGCTGCTGCCCCACCCAACAAAGGTATAGCCGCCCCGTATAGGCGTGGGAAAGTTGGACACGTCATAATTGACAGCGCCGCCGCTGCCCCGTGTAGACAGCACCGAGGATGCCCACGCTGTCGTGCCGTCGGCAAACTGTCCGCCGTTGGCATCTGCGTGCATCTGGTAGTAATAGGTCGGCGCGTAGGTGGCCGTCAGCGTTACCGTCCGCGTACCGGGGCTGCTGGGTGCCGAGATGTAGTGATCGTTATATACGCCGTTGGCGTTGACCACCGTCCATGCCGATCCGCTGGATGGCGTGGCAATAACCGGGTAGGTGTATCCGTCCTCGTATCTGGCAATGTTGATATACAGCCGTCCTCCAGCGCCCACATCCACCGTGAAGTCGGTGCTGGACACGTTGCTGGACACAGAAGCGTTGACGCCAAAGCCCACCTGCTTAATGCCGCTGCCCAGAACCACCTTGACCTTATAGCTGGTAGTGCCAGCCGTGGCGGGGCCAACGCGGACATATTTTGTCCCCGTCCCCACATTGAACGTCACTGTGCCGGATTGCAAATAGTCTACCTGCGTCCAGCTGGAGCCGTCCGAAGAAGTGTAGACATAGACCGGGAAGGTGTAGCCGCTCTCGCACTCCGTCTCGCTGGCGCGGATGGTGACGGTGGAGTTGTCCTTGACGTAGCTCAGCGTCCGCGACGTGGTGATCGTCGCGCCGTTGGGATAGGGGTCTGTAGCCGTGCTGTAGCTGGCGTGCACCACATACCGGCTAACGCCGGTGCCCAGTCTGCAATATAGTGTTGCCATAACTTATCACCCGAACACGGCAGCGCCACCGCCGGACAGAATTTCCGCCCACGTTTTGGACGTTCCTCCGGCAGACACGCCGCCGCCGGAAATGGCGACCGCGCCCTCTGTTGCTCCGCTGGTGGCGAAAGTGAAACGCAACGTTCCACGATACATCTGGATGTCGTCAAAGTAGCCGTTGGCAACATACAGGTTAGACAGTTTATTGCCTGCATCCGAAATGGCTCCATATGGTACATACCCGCCCACGCTGCCGCCCACGATCTTCGACGCATACAGGCTTTCAATCTGCGCGTTTCGGATCGTCGCGTTCTCAATGTCGATGTACTGCGCGCTCAGCGTACCCGTGATGTTGGCTGTGCTCAAATTGATGGACGTTGCCACGATCTCGCCGTCCACGTTCAGGGCATTAACGTGCAAGTCTACCTTGTCGGACGAGATTTCAACGCCGTCCTTCTTGATGACGAAGGTGGAACCGGTGGAATCGCTGGACACTTCCAGCGAGATTTTGTCCACCGTCTGGTCAATCAGGCTTTGGGCCTGATTCCCGTCGAGCTTGCCGCTGATCTGCGTCCGCAGCTCGCTGGCCGTCACTTCCAGCGTGGCCACGTTGCCCTTCACGTCGCCGATCTCGCTGTGGATGCCCTCGATATCTACTTCCAGTTTGTGATAGGCTCGGTACGCGGCGAACTCTCGCCGTTTACTCTGCGGCGCTGGCTTCCGCCCCGTCCCGCC
>ERZ1026898.1714-NODE-1714-length-10367-cov-4.112781_pt1 | contig 10367 bp, 7 predicted proteins | sample MGYA00380178_ERZ1026898 | MGnify/ENA primary metagenome ERZ1026898 (study PRJEB33269, sample SAMEA4719814) | human gut metagenome | biome: human-associated habitat; feature: organic feature; material: feces | place: Cameroon | collected 2013-10 ... | reverse complement strand
CCATCATCTGGCCCGCCATGCTCATGAGCATGGGTATGCCCCTGCCCAAGCACGTCTACGGCCACGGCTGGCTGGTCATCGACGGCGGCAAGATGTCCAAGTCCAAGGGCAACGTGGTGGATCCCTACGTGCTGGCGGAGCTGTTCGGCGTGGACGCCCTGCGCTTCTTCCTGCTGCGGACGTTCCCCTTCGGCTCTGACGGAAACTTCTCCAACGAGTTGCTGATCTCCACCATCAACACCGACCTTGCCAACAAGCTGGGCAATCTGGTGAGCCGTACCACCGGCATGGTGGAAAAGTACTTCGGCGGCAAACTGCCCGCCGAACGGGAGGATTCCCCGGAGGACTGTGACCTGAAAAAGACCGTGTGCGCCCTGCGCGACCGGTACGAGGCGGAGATGGAGAAGCTCCAGCTCCAGAACGGTCTGGACGAGATCTTCAAGGTCATCGACCGCGCCAACAAGTATATCGACGAGACGACGCCGTGGACGCTGGGCAAGGACGAGAGCAAGCGCGTCCGTCTGGCCACGGTGCTGTACAACCTGCTGGAGACCATCCGCGTTTGCACCGCGCTGTTACAGCCGGTGATGCCGGAGAGCTGCGGCAAGATCTTCGCCAAGATCGGCGCGGATGACGCCGCCCGTACCTGGGACAATGCCAACGTGTGGGGTGTGCTGCCTGCCGAGGCGCAGGTCAGCAAGGGCGAGAACCTGTTCCCCCGCGTGGACGTGGAGGTGACGCTGGAGAAGCTCAACGCCATGCAGGAGGCCCAGAAGAAGGCCGCCCTCCCCGCTGTGGAGGTAGAGCCCTTCGCCGCCGAGGATGTGGATTTCGACACCTTCCTGAAGTCCGATTTCCGCGCCGTGAAGATCAAGAGCTGCGAGGCGGTGAAGAAGTCCGACAAGCTGCTGAAATTCACGCTGGACGACGGCAGCGGTACCGACCGTATCATCGTTTCCGGCATCCACCACTACTACGAGCCGGAGCAGCTCATCGGCAAGACCGCCGTGGCCATCGTGAACCTGCCGCCCCGCAAGATGATGGGCATTCCCTCCTGCGGCATGTTGCTCTCCGCCGTCCACAAGGAGAAGGGCGAGGAGAAGCTGCACCTGATGCTCATTGACGACAGCGTACCCGCCGGCGCCAAGCTCTGCTGACCTTATAAGAATAAGCATCCACCCGGAGGGGTGGATGCTTATTTTTGTATAAAGCTGCTTTGCTGGGCAACGCCTTACAAGCCGCCGGCTTCGTAGGAGCCGAAGCCCTTGCCCAGCACCTCGTTGGCGTCGTAGACGATGATGAAGGCGTCGGGGTCCACCTGCTGCACCCGCTTTTTCAGCTGGATGATCTGGTTTTTGCCGAATGCGCAGAGGATCACCTTCCGCGCCTGATGGGTATATCCGCCCTCGCCGCTGAGCAGGGTGATGCCACGGTTCATGTCCAGCAGCGCGGCGGTCAGCTCCTCATAGCGGTCGGATACGATGCACGCCACCTTGGAGCGCTTGCCGCCGTACACCACCCGATCCATGATGAGGGAGATGAGGTACAGGGACGCCACGGCGTACAGCCCGCGGCTCAGGTCGTGGAACGCCAGCGTGTACAGCACCACGATCAGTCCGTCCAGCAGGCTGCACAGCGCACCGATGGACACGCGCTCCAGCCGCAGACGCAGCAGCCGCGCCGCCAGATTGGTGCCGCCCACGGTGGCGGTCTGCCGCAGCATCAGGCCGCAGCCGGTACCCACCAGCACGGCACCGTATACGCAGGCCAGCACCGGCTCGATGGGCGGGAACGTCACGAACTGATCCAGCAGGTCGATGAACAGAGAGCTGACCAGCGCGGCGTACAGCGAGGCCATCAGCCAGTCCCTCCCCACCTTCTTCCAGATCAGGAAGAACAGCGGCAGGTTCATCAGCAGCACCTGCACGCCCACGGGGAATTCCGGAATAAACAGCCCGATCACCTGCGCCAAGCCGGTAAAGCCGCCCATGCACATCTGGTTAGGTGCGTAGAACCAGCAGAAGCCCAGCGCATACAGCGCGCACCCCAGTGTGATCTGGGCAAAGCGCAGCAGCGAGTGGCGAAACGTGTTCCCCATGCAGCAAACCTCCCCCCCAAAAGCCGCCAAAACGGCAGCCTATATCCGGAGGCCATCCTAACAGGCGGCGCGAGGTTTGTAAAATAGACATTTTTCCCATCTGGCATGAATTTGATTCATGCCGGCGGCGGCAAAAAGCACAGGCATGGCCTGTGCTTTCTCTGTATGGTCAGCCGCGGGGCGGCGCTTCCTCTCCACAGAGCATTTCGGCGGCGCAGCGGCAGAAGGTCTCGGCGGCGGGGCTCAGACGGTGCTGGGGCAGTGTGGCCAGACAGATGGTGCGGGTGGGACGCCCCGCCAGATAGCGCAGGCACACCCGGCGGTCGTCGTGGTCGGCCAGCAGCATCTGGGGCAGGATGGTCACGCCCCGGGCCTGTCCCACCAGCGAGAGGGCGGCGTAATCGCTGCTGACGCTGGCGCCCTCCGTCACGGCGCAGCCCGCCCGGCGCAGGATATCCCCCACGTCGTAGTCAACGCCCTCGGCGGGGACGATGACCCGCTGCTGCCGCAGCTGCTCCGGCGGTACCTCCTCCAGCGCGCACAGCTCGTGGCCGTGGGGCAGCACCAGCAGAAGGTCATCCTCCACCAGCGGCGTCAGGCGGAAGGGCTGCCGGGTGGCGGCGGACAGAAAGCCCACATCCACCTTCTTTTTCAGGATCCACGTCTCCACATCCTCGTAGCTGCCGTCCTGAAAGCGGATCTGCACAGCGGGGAAGCGCCGGGCCCCCGCCTTCTGTATCAGCCGCTCCTGCGCGGTCAGCATGGCGGCGGCGTAGGGCAGCAGCGCCCTGCCGTTCTCCGTCAGGCAGACGCCCATGTGCAGCCGCTGCAAAAGCTGTGTGCCTAAGCTCTGCTCCAACCGGCGCAGGGCGTGGCTGGCGGCGGACTGGGTGTAGCCCAGCTCCGCGGCGGCGCGGGTGATGTTGCCCAGCTCCGCGGCGCGGGTGAATAGCTTCAGATCGTTGACGTCCATACATCGCTCCTATATCTGCGGGGCGCGGCGGGGAACCGCGCCGGCTCTGCTGCATTCCTGCGGCGACCCGGCGGCTCTGCGCGGGTCAAATAGTCAAATATTAGTATACACCGGGCTTGCGGCAGACAAAAGACGTGATTTTGTCCAAAAACCCTCTCCCCTGCCCGTCAATATCGACAAAGACGCGGTGTCCCGGTGCAGCGGGGCGGTAGGGCTTGACATTTACCGGGCAAATGTTATAGTGAGAGAACAACTGTATGGGCAGTGATTACGAATATTTGGAGGGTCACATACCATGGAAGCATTTGATATTCTCGTCATTGGCGGCGGCCCCGGCGGCTATTCTCTGGCCATTGCGGCGGCCCGCAAGGGTCTGAAGACAGCGCTCTTTGAAAAGGAGCATCTGGGCGGCACCTGCCTGAACATCGGCTGCATCCCCACCAAGTATCTGGTGGATAAGGCCAGCACCATGCGGAAGCTCCGCGGACTGGTGAAGAAGGAGATCCTCGTGGAGACAGGCAGCCTCAACTACCGGCAGGTACAGCAGGGCAAGAGCGAGGTCAGCGCCAAGCTGGTCAACGGCGTCGGCTTCCTGTTGAAAAAGAGCGGCGTCACGGTGATCACCGGAGAGGCGATCTTGAAGCCTGACCGGGTGGTGGAATGCGGCGGCGAGGCGTACACCGGCAAGAACGTGGTCATCGCCACGGGCAGCGTGCCCATGATGATCCCCGTTCCCGGTCACGAGTACTGCATCGACTCCACCGGCGCACTGGCGCTGACGGAGCTGCCCGCCAGCATGGTGGTCATGGGCGGCGGTGTCATCGGTCTGGAACTGGCCTGCGCCTTTGCGGCCTTTGGCACCAAGATCACGGTGGTGGAGATGATGCCGGAGCTGCTGCCCCGGGAGCAGAAGGAGGCGGTGCGCGTCCTGACGCGGGAGATGAAGAAGCTGGGCATCTCCATGAAGACCGGCGCCAAGATGCTGCGCATTGAGAAGAATGGCGAAAAGCTGCGTGCGGTCTACGAGATCAAGGGTGCGGAGGAGGCCGTGGACTGTGAGCAGGTCTTGATGGCTGCCGGCCGCAAAACCAATCTCAGCGGCATCGACGCCGAGACGCTGGGCCTGAAGCTGGACGGCAAGAAGTGCATCGTGGTGGACGACCATATGCGTACCAACCTGCCCGGCGTCTACGCCATCGGCGATGTGGTGGGCGGTTATCAGCTGGCCCATGCCGCCTATGCCGAGGGCGAGGCGGCGCTGGCGGACATTCTGGGCGAGGACAAGCCCTACGGCACCATGCCGGTCCCCGTCTGTACCTACACCCTGCCGGTGCTGGCGTCTGTGGGTCTGACCACCGAGGCTGCCGAGGCCGCCGGCTATGAGCCGGTGCTGGGCGCCTTCGACTACGGTGCCAACGGCATGGCGTTGGCGGAGGGCGCTGTGGGCCGCGTGTTCGTGGTGGCGGACAAGAACACCACCAAGACGCTGGGCGTCTCCATCGTAGGTGAGAACTCCGCCGAGATGATCGCCCTTGCTACCGCCGCCGTGGCGGAGGGCTGGACCACCGAGCAGTGGGAAAAGACCGTGGTGGCACACCCCTCCCTGTGCGAGATGGTGCGGGAGGCGGCGCTGGCGGCCTTTGGGCGCTCCGTCCACACCGCGTGACCGCCCGCCGCGCAGAAGCGGCATAAGACATATCGCGCAAAAAAAGATGACGGCTTCGAGTGCGGTCCAATAAAACAGTATAATAATGTTTTCGGGAAGCGGCATGAGTAATCATGCCGCTTTTCCGTTCATAACGTCATAGAGTAAATTGGCGGGGAGTATGCCGATATAGTTGTAGCTGATTGTCACATCCTGCACTCGGTGTCCACTGGACTTGTCCGGTGCATGAACATATACGGCATTGACCATATCGTTCAGAATAGTGGGTGTCAGCTTCTCCAAGTACAGGTATTTCTTTGCCTGTCGGATAAACCTATCAACATTCTCCGCTTGATCTTCTTGATTCTGTATTTCGTTTTCAAGCATTTCAATCTTGGCTCTCAGGTCTGCCTGCTCCTGCTCATAATCATCAGCCAACATCTGAAAACGAGTTTCGGACAGTTTTCCGTTAACCATGTCCTCATAAATACGCTTGAACAATCTGTCCAGTTCAGCCAGACGATTTTCGGATTTCTGCAGGGTTCGCTTTTTGGCAGAAAGGTCTTTCTTTGCTTCCTCGCTTCGCTTTGCACCCAACGCTCTGCGGAACGCATCCTCATAATCGGCAACACACTGGATCACCAACCTCATGTGTTGAAGTGTACCTTCTTCCAGCACCACAGCTCGGATGAAGTGAGTGTCGCAGACCTCCTTGCCCTTTTTACGGGAAGTAGAGCACACGAAGTGGTCTTGTCTGGTTTCAAAACTGTTGCTGGTACAGTAGTACAATTTCTCACCGCAATCGGCACAACGGACGAGACCGGAGAACATATTGGTCTTGCCTGTTCGGGCGGGTCTGCGTTTGTTCTTGCGAAGCTCCTGCACACGGGCAAAGGTTTCTTCGTCAATAATGGCTTCATGGGTGTTCTCGAAAATCTTCCATTGGTCTGGAGGGTTTTCGAGTTTCTTTTTGCTTCTGTACGACTGCTTACGGGTTTTGAAATTGACCATGTGACCAAGGTATTCCATCTTTTCCAGTATGCCGGTGATGGTGCGTGGTGCCCATTCGTAAGGATTATCCGGTGTCTTTGCAGGAGCATTTCGTCCCATCTTCATCCAATGAACTGTCGGACAATCCACCTTTGCTTCTTTCAGCTTCTTGGCGATTTGAGAGGGACCGAAGCCTTCCATGCACCATGCGAAGATATGACGGACAACTGCTGCGGCTTCATCATCGACAATCCAATGTCTTTTGGGGTTGTCGGGGTCTTTCATGTAGCCGTAGGGCGGGTTGGTGGTCAGATACTCACCGGATTCGCCTTTCTGCTTCATAACCGCTTTGACTTTTTTACTGCTGTCCTTGACATAGAACTCATTGATGATATTCAAGAACGGAGTAAAGTCATTATCCTGCTGATTGGTACTGTCCACACCGCTGTTCACAGCGATGAAACGGATATCGTGTTCGGGAAAAAGCATTTCCGTGTAAAGACCGACTTCCAGATAATTTCTGCCGATACGACTCATATCCTTTGCAATGATAACGCCGACCTTATCGTTCTCGACCAACTCAATCATTCGTTTCCAGTCGGGGCGGTTGAAGTTAGCACCGGAGTAACCATCGTCCACAAAAAACTGGATGTTTCGGAAACCTTGTTCTTTTGCGTATTTCTTGAGAATCGCTTTTTGATTGACAATGCTGTTGCTCTCTCCTGCAAGTTCGTCATCACGACTCAGCCTACAGTAGATCGCAGTAATTTTGTCAGACTGCCTGTTCATGTCTTGTTCCTCTTTAATCGGCGGGCAGTCTACCAATACAGGATTGCTTGTATATATCGTATCACACATTAGTGAATAAATCTACCCTTTCGTTATAATATTTTTTGAGCATTTTTAATTATCTTTTGCCATGTGGTCGAGCAGTTTACCGGAAAGACTTCGTGTTCCATCGTAACTTCCGTTAAAGCGGTAAGTAGTCTGACCGGAGTGAATGGTTACGGTGATCTTCGGCAACGCTGCCGCACAGTAGTTGTGAACAACTATGTTGCCATTTTCTTTGACTGTGTAATTTCTGCTTTTCTTTTCGTTCATATAAAAATTGTCCTTTCTGTTTTGTGGTGGCAAGTTCCCAATTTGGGAACTTGCCGGATAGGAATGAAAACGAATCGAAGGGAATGATTAACGCTCCTGTTCCTGTTTGTGTTCGATTTTTCTGCCAAGGGTCTGCTCGATATTATGGCGAATGGTATCAAGTCGCTGTGCTTCTTCCTTGACGGTCTGGTACTGGTTGTAAAACTCGTTTTTCTCTTTGATGAGCTGTTCCACTTCCGTCTGCAATGCTTTGTAGCTCGGCAGCTTCTTGAGTCCCTTGGAATCAAAATATCGCTTGGCGGCGTTTAGAATAATGAAGTCGCTGTCATGCTCATCACGATATTTCTGACGGGCTTTTTCATTCTTGCAGGCTTTCAGCCCTTCGATGAGGTACTTGGTCTTGTAATAGCTCATCACATAATTACGGAACTCTTTCTTTTCCTTGATAGCCGCCTCAACTGATTTCATCTTGGTTCGAATATCACTTAGCTTTTCGTGGGCGGCATCACAGGCGGAAGCCAATGCTTCGGGAGAATCAAATCCCATCTCCTTATACAGCAGATAGGCACGGCTGGCATTTTTGAGATTGTGTTTCTTTGCCCAATGCTCGTAACCTTTGCCTTTTTCCTTTGCGGCATCAATATCCACCATGCGGTTAACAGTATCACGTCCATTGATAATTTTCTGCATAGCGGGTGCAGAATGGATGGGGGCGGTTTTTGCCCTCACTCGTTTTGCGTTTCTGACAAAGATTGCGAATACAGCAGCTTTATCAAAATCGTCACCCAGCTTTCGTGCCGTGATGGGCTTGGTGCGGTCGGGTGTGAGATAGGACAAGCGCCCACGGCTCTCTTTGACGGTAATGCCACGGCGGAGAAGTTTTTCTGCGAAGTCCTCAAAGCCGACAGCATCAGAAAGTGCCATGCGGATTTCTTCACGGAGCTTGTCTTTGTCTGTTTCAAATTTGGTCTGCTTGACGGGTAAGCCCTGTTCGGCAAGAACAACGTTTTCATCATTCAGCGCAAGCTGTCCTTTCTTCTTCACCCAATACTCACGCTCGGTCACTCTTGTCTTACTACCGTTGAGCAAATCTATCTGATACAGACCTGCATCGTGGCACATCTCCATGACCTCGGAGCGAAAATACTCCATGGCTGCGTTTGTGCATCGGTGCTTCATGCCCGGTTGTGTGTCACAGGGTCTGTCCATATACGGCATGAAGGGGACTTCCATAATTCGCAGAGAATTGATCACGATGTGTACATGAACATTGCCGCTGCCGTTGTGTCCGTCGGGATGAGTGCAAACAATGGCTTGATGACCCGGAAAGTGTTCCTTGCAGAATTTCTCTCCAAGGCTTTGCGCCAGATCTACGGTCAATCCGTGGTCAGGAACATCTTTGGGGTCAAAAGAAATGATATAGTGATGACTTTTGACATCTTCTCGTTTTTGATTTTTGCCGTAGCGGAGATTTGCCCGCATACAGGAAATCGCAAAATCTTCGTCTCCGCAGTTCAGCGTAGAAATGCGGTAATCCATTCTTGGGATGAGCCTGCCGTTTTCGTCCAGGGTGGGCTTCATGGTGAACTCATCATGCTCAAAAGTGAGGTAGGCTTCGGCGGCAGAGTAATCAGCGTTTTTAGAGCTGATATGTTTGAATGTTGCCAAGAGCGTCACCTACCTTTTTCATTACTTCAAATTTCAGCGTGGCGAGATCAGCGGTGGCATCTTGCAGCTCCTTTGCCATAGCGGGATAAGGGCTTCGCCATTCGTTGAGGTGTCGGGCAATCTGATTGAGATTGTTACCGATCCTGCCGTATTCTGCGGTTAGCTTGCCAATGGCAGCAAGCAGATCGTCGCTGACCAATGTTGCTACGATGGTCGGTTTGATGGTTGCGCCGGAAATTGCTTCACGGATAAACTCCGATTGGTTCATGTCGTAAATCTCCAGACGGCGGAGAAAGTCGGCGTGTTCTTCATCGTCCAAACGGGTTTTTACGATGTGGTTTCGTTTCGGTGTGTTGTAGGTTTTGGTCATTCGGTTCCTCCTTCATTTTTGAAAATGGGTGGTCGGTGGATGCCGTCGCTTCTGCGAAAGCAGAACAGATGCAGGGTTTGGGGAAGGCACTCCCCAACAAGATTCCATGAGGGGCAAATTGAGCGATAGGTAAAATTTGGACCCATGGTAGAATCTTGCTCTACGCTACCCAGCCTTTTCGTTTTCTCCGATTTTTCAGGTTCACGCATTTGGCGCTGAACGGTGTTTGGGAAAAATGACAAAACAAAAAGAGCCGATTACACAAAACATCAGAAATCGGCGGGAGCATGGCTCTCGCTTCAAAGTGACGTTCTATGTAATCGGCTCTGAAAATTCAAAGTCGGGTTCTGCTTTCTACAGCTCCCGCCAACAGAACCAAAGGCGTGGTGGAGCAGTTCGGCACTTCCGGTGTACCAATACCGTGTCGGATGAACCGACTAATTAAGTCTCAATATGGTCGAACATTATATTCAGTTGTTATGTATGTGTGAATATATTTTCCACAACATAATTATACAAGATGTGACGGTTTCCTGTCAACGCTGTAAATGTTGATTTTATAAGAACAGAGAAAAGGAAAATGGGTTTCGATAAGGCGGACAGGAGTTATTTGGTAATCACCGTATCAGCTGAGCAGTTACTCACTGCTCAGCTGATTGTTATTGGATAATTCCTCTTGCTTTCAAGATTTCAAAATTTATTGCATCCTCTATGTCGTTCCTTAGCATACGCATATTAGGATAGGCGCCTTCTTTAATAACTCTTTCAAACAACGATAATACCGAATTGTTTTCGATAAGTTCTTTATCCTCGGCATCTACCTGTGCCATTAACCCTGCATAACATTTTCTTGCAATTTTCAATTTGTCATCTACGCTAATCGGATTAAAAATAACAACTTTAGAAAATCTTGAATAGATTGGCATCCCCAGATACTTTTCCGCTTCTTCTTCAGACCTGTAATTCGTAGTGCAAATAATAATGCACTTGGAAACATCCACGGAATAGTTTGCATCGACAAATGTACCTTCATCGAACATTTGGTAAAACGCATTGTAGAATGAAGGAGACACCTTATCAAATTCGTCCAGCAGTATAACATTAGAATTGCGTCTAATCAATTCACGAGCCAAGCTATCCTCACCATGGTCGGCACCAAAAATATACTGATAAGCACTGTTGGTCTGCTGCATCGAAAACTGGACTCTAACCATATCCGTGCCTAAACAGGAACTAATATATTTTGCTGTCTCCGTTTTTCCGATACCAGAGTCACCCAAAAACAGAAGCGTAACTGGCCTTCTACGTTCGCTATTTCGCAAAGCATAAATTGACGCCAAAGATTGTTTCATTACATGGGGTTGTCCTATTACAGCCTCGTTAAACCCTTCAGACATTTTGCGCATGTCTTCTACTGTGATTCCAGGATATAGAGTCCTATGCTCTGTGATTATTTCTTTATCGTAATTCTTTACAATATCCTCATAAATTTTTATCGGAGGGTTGCAAAGCCATAGATTTT
>ERZ1026898.1711-NODE-1711-length-10385-cov-7.786060_pt1 | contig 10385 bp, 18 predicted proteins | sample MGYA00380178_ERZ1026898 | MGnify/ENA primary metagenome ERZ1026898 (study PRJEB33269, sample SAMEA4719814) | human gut metagenome | biome: human-associated habitat; feature: organic feature; material: feces | place: Cameroon | collected 2013-10 ... | reverse complement strand
CACGGTAGCCGCCCTCTGACAGCACCCGCGCCCGGTCCCAGCGCACATCGTAGGCATTGCCCCAGGTCCAGAGGTATTGCACCACGGCAGGTGGGAAATCTTGGTCACGCAGAAATGCGTGGATGTGGTAACGGTGGTCACCGTGGAGGCCCTCCACCCGGTAAACGTAGTAGTCCACCGGCCCGCGATTCCACCGCCTGAGACGCTTCGCAAATGCGTCCCAGATCCGATCCACCCCGGCCCGATCCGGCGGAAGGTGGTCATCGTCAAAAGTCAGCGTGTAAAAAATACCGTCATAGCCAAAGAGAGCAAGCCGGAGTTCCAACTTGTCAACAGTGGTGCGGCTGAGGGCCGGCCCGCACCGGCCCCGCACCGCATCCGGCCCGTATCGACGGAGATATCCGTAGTTGTCCGTCACCAGCGCCTTGACCAACGGCCCCGCCCGCTGCCGGACGCACACAAACGGATCAGCCATACATTACCTCCCGTATTTGATTTTTTTCAGATCCGGGTATCTGGCAGGAAAGGGGATCAGCTCCGCCTTCCCGTTGATAATCTGCGCCAGCACTCGATCCATGTGCTCTTGCCGGACGTCCGCCTCCGGGTCCTTGCAGTTTAAGGCGGGTCTGTATTCCCGCTGGGTCTCCATCCACTCATGCGTGACGCGCATGATGCGATCATAGCCCCAGCCTTCCTGCTGGTGCATGGTCATTTGCAGGGTGTCCACAGCAAACTGCGCTGCCATCGCAGCACCGGCCCAAAAGACTGCATCCAACTCCGCGTCCCGCCGCTGCAAATAAGCGGATTGTTTAGCCATCCCCGCCGTCCTTTCTCTCGCCGTAGCTGCAAAAGTCATCTGCGCACACCGTTTCAAATGATTTCATACATAAGCCTTTCGGGACGCCATCTGCCCCATAAGTATCGGGATCATCATCCCAGCGTACACAGTCCTCGAACCGCGTCACGATCACGGCATCCACGGTGGGGGCTTTTTCGATCAAGCCAAGTAAGCCGTTCCAACCAGCACAATACGCCGCAGGGAGAACATCTTTGCTGCACCGGCACACGCCCAAGTCATCAACATCAATCAGCCTCATGGTCAGCACCTCCGTCCATCTTGGCCCCGCAGTGGGGGCAAAATGGTGGCTGATACTGCTTGTTTGGCTCATTACAAACAGTACAGTACGCCTTGTATTCCGGGCCGGTATCGGTCGCCATCCCAGTGGGCCTTATTTCCCACCTCCCATGCACCACCGGGGCCACGTTGGCGGCTGGGATGGTGTAAAAGTCCTCTGCCAAATCGTTATAGGCGTCTGCATAGATCCCGCTCTCTCCGCCAAGCTCTTCAAACGCTTTTTGACATTCTTCCGATTGCTCACGGATATAAGCGATTGCCGCCTCCCGCTTAATGTATTCAGCCATTGTCAGCCCCTCCTGTTCCATTTTTCAGCATACTCTCCCGGATAACCCGTTTCCGGATTTGCGTCTCCAGCCCCTAAAACAAAAGGTTGGTTTATGTCATTGAGGACACAATCTGTATCATCGTGCATCCAGTATTGCTTAATGATGCTTTTCCCAAAACGATTCACATAGTCCTCCCGGTGAAAGTTCAGCCTACCGCCGCAGAACGGGCACGGTTTTAAGTCATTCATCCTTCATCCCCTCCAATGCTTTCTCCGCCTCCTCACGGGTGAGAAATATGGTCTTGCCAAATTTCTCTGGCAAGATAATCCGCCCGCCGACCAGCTCAACGCACAACGTCATATCGTCAGCAAAGTACATATTTCGCACTTCGTCCCGTGTAATATGCGGTTCTGCATCCCGAACGATTCGATACACCGTGCACGGCAGCACCACCACGCGCCCGTCAGCCTGTGCCCTTAGCAATGGGTCAGCTACCTTGTGGTACTCATCCAATGTGTGCTGCATTGCCGTGGTTTCTTCCGGCGTCAGCTTCGTGTCCTCATACCGCATGAGCCTGCCGCGCAGTTCCGCGTATGCCCACGCTGCGGTGTAGAGCAGGGCAAGCAGCCCTGTCGGCTCATCGGGGCCGTCCAGCAGAAGCTCTTGCATCGCCATATCAACCCCGTCGTCATCCGCGGGGAAATCCAGATCTGGAAGCAAAATCTTTGCGGCTTTGCGGATAAAATCGTAGAGCCGGATGTCCGGGTAATCCGGGCCATCACCTCCGCCCCGCACCCACGTCTCGAAGTCTTTGATGTAAAACATATTCAGGGCGGCATCAAGGTTGTTGTCTGGGCAATTAGTTGTCAGTCTTTTCATTTACCTTTCCTCCATTCTGAGCCTCGCTCACGGCTTGCCCTCCCACGGAGTGTCAAGCCATTTTTTAATTTCCTTCCAAGTTTCGGGCATGGTCGAAATGCCAGCAATGTGTTTCATTTCTGCATCGCTCCGAAACTTGCACAGAAGGCCGATCAGTTCGTTATCCGTCATACTCCGGATCCGGTCGGCAATGGTAACGGGCCACGTGCGATACGGGCACTTTTCGATTGCGGCGCATTTTTCAACGTCATAGCCCATCTGCATGGGGCAGTTTTCACCGGTGCACTTTTTCATAAATCCTCCTCCGCAAGCCAGAATTCCTTTTTGCACTCATAACAAGTTTGCTTGTTGCAGTTGATACCCATATTGCCGAATACATCCATTGGGCAGGCATTAAGACAGCCAGAATCAATTTGTGCGTCAGGGTAATGCTTCAAGAACTCGCTCTGGCGGGTTTTGATGGGGTGCTCAGCAGCCCACTGCTCCGCAATGGCAACGGCCTCCTCCGGGTGGTCGTATTGCCAGACCGTGCAAGGGTCAAATCCACTTCTTTTTTCATACTCACATTCACGGCACTCACCGTTGCACATTCTGCGCAACGTTTTCAAATACTTAAGAGCATCCATCATTCAACCTCCGGCGGTTCCGGCAGCGGCATCCAGTGAGTGACGGCGATATCGGATCTGTCCCCAATGCCGATATGGACAGACCATGCCGCCCTTTCGGGAGCGCACCAGCCCATATAGATACCCCATCGCTCATGCCAGTAAGCAACTACAAGGACGTCGCTGCGGTCTTTCGGCAGCCGTTCCTCCACCGGGATCCACCGGGGCACCTGCCCCCGCAGTTTCTCAATTTCCTTCTGGAGCGCCGCGATGTGGGTGCTCTGGTTGGCGATCCGGTCTGCTGCGGCAAGCCCCACCGCGTCAACATCGCAGGAGGACCACTCTGTCAAATTGACTTTTCTCGCCAGATCTTCCGGGACCGGCTCCGTTTTGTAAAACGGACATTTCTTGCAGTCGCCCATTGGCCCGCCTGCTGTTGAAACGCATCTCAAGGCATTTACGAGTTCTTGATCTCTCAAAACGGCAATTCTCCTTTCTCATCCTCCGGGATCTCCCGGAAGTCCCCTGACGCAGGCGGTGCGGACGCTGTGTCCGATTCGGACCGCTTGCTATCGCCAAAATACACGTGCTCCGCCACCACCTCGGCGGAGCGCCGGTTGTTTCCGTCCTTGTCCTTCCAGTCCCGGATCTGCAAGCGGCCCTCTACCACGGCCATGCGGCCCTTAGTGAAAAACTTGCTCACGAAATCCGCCGTGGAGCGCCACGCCACGATGTCCACGAAGTCCGTCTCCTTCTCGCCGCCCTGGGACTTGAAATCCCGGTCGACCGCCAAAGAGAAGACCGCCACGGAGGTTCCGTTTCCGGTGTGCCGCAGCTCCGGGTCACGGGTCAGACGGCCCATCAGTACGATATGATTCAGCATTACTTATCTCCTTTTTTCCAGCGGCCCGGCATGTAGCGTCGCCGCCGGTCATGAATGTATTCCACCATGTCTTCCCACTCCTTGCGGGACGGCATGGCTGCCAGCTCTGCCCGATGGATCTCATCATAGGCCGCCCACTTGGGGCAGACCGCCGGATCGTGGCATCCGATCCGGCGATCCGGGCAGTTTAGGCACGGAGGCGCGGTCATAGGGCCACGCCCTTGGCCGCCACCGTCAGCAGGATCACGGCAGCCACGGCGGCCGCCAGAGTCAGCACCGGGAGAACCCGGCTGCGGCGCTTCCCGCGCCCTGTGTATCTCATGTGTTCGCTCCTTTCTCCGCTGACGGCGTAGGATCATCCGTCAGGCCGTAGAGGTAGTCCGTGCTGACGCCGAAGCACAGCGCCAGCTTGGCGATCTTCTCGGATCCGCACATGGAGTTGTTCTCGCACGCGCTGTACGTTCCGGGAAATTCGTCAATGCTCTGGGCAAATTCCTTCCGGGTCATGCCGGTCTGGATCCGCAGCTCCTTCACCCGTTGGCAAAAGGTGGGAACCATGGTTTGCCAGGCCAGCCGGGGATCCTTCACCGCCGGATTCAGCGGAGGTTTTTCCGGCTCCTCCACCGGCTTTTTCTCCACATACTTGCAGGCCGCCGGGCAGGTGTCCCGGTCCAGACAGTGCAGGCAGCAGTTGGAGCCGTGCCACTCGCCGTATCGGTAGTCATGATCGTACATCCGCTCCGCGTTCTCGCACATCCGGCCGGTGTGCTCACAGCTCCGGCACGCCATTGTGTAGCAGGTAGAAAACTTGCGCACCTCGTTGATGGAATAGGGCCGGTACTTTTCGATCATCCAGTCCAGCAGGCGGTACTGCTCATCAAGGTCCATCCGGGCGATCAGCAGGGCCGCCGCCTCCGGGATCTCGTTGTGCTTCCAGCGCTCCACGATCCCCGGCACCTTGAGGCCATTCTTGATGGCCGACAAATTGGCAACCTTGGTGGCCTTGACTTGCAGGGCCTCCGCCACATAGTCCCGGATGCGGCCCGGAAGCTGCTCACCGGCCTCCCGGCGCTTGATGTAGGCCTCCGTCAGACGCTCCGCCTCGTCGGCCAGCAAAGCGTTGGACTTTACCCGCTGTCGGTTGGCCTCGATCACCGCCGCCTGCTCCTGCCCCTCCGACATAGGGGGCAGCACCCGGCACAGGACCTTGGAGAAGCGCGTCCAGTCCGCCTCGGTGACGTCTTCCCACATGCTCCGGATCGCAGCCAGACGGCTGTGGCCGGAGATCAGGCGATAGGTGCCGTCACCGGCAGGGACCACCGTAGGCGGCTCCAACAGCCCGTTGGCCCGGATGGAGTCCGCTAAGGCCCGCAGCGCTTGAGGGTCAGGCGTTGGGTAGAAGTTGCGGGGATTGTCCCGGATATCGTCAACCGGGATCTCCATCATGGTGTCCGATTCTGACACCGGTTTCAGCGTAGCGGCAAATTTGGAAATATCAAAATTCTTCCCGGCCATGTTATCCCTCTCTTTCCATCATCAGCTCCGACGCCAACGCCCGGTAATCCTGACAGGCACTGCTGCCGGGGCTGTACTGCCGCAGGGGCAGCAGCGTCACCGTGCTCTCCGGCACCTTATCCGTCCGCCGGATCTTGGCCCGGCACACCTCCACCCGCATGCGCTCCAGCGCATTTTCCGCCTCCGTCACAATGTCGGATCGGCGCACCTGCGTCAGCAGCGCCCGAACACGCAGCCCCGGCCGGGTGGTGGTCAGCTTTCTGGCCTGCTGGGCCACGGCCAGCACGCCGTCGATGGAAAACTTGTCCGCCGTGACCGGGATCAAAACCTCGTCAACGGACAGCAGTGCCGCCACGCTGGCCAGCGTATAGCCCGGGGGACAGTCAAAGATCATCCAGTCCGCATCGCCGTCCTCCCGGGCGGCAGACACAAAATCGATCATTCGCTCTGGCGCGCCCACGCCGTCCTTGATGGCGCTGAGATCCAGATCGTACAGGCCGGAGCTGCTGGGCAGGAGCTGCAAACGCTCTCCCAGCGGAATGAGGTTATCGCTCCATACCTGCTCACAGTCCCCGGTCAGCACATCCGCCGTGGTGACGCTATCCATGTCTTGCCCCGGCAGGAAAAAGCCGGTCAGGTTGGCTTGTCCGTCGCAATCCACCAGCACGACCCGCTGCTTGTAGTCATTGGCTAAAATATCAGCCAGATTGATGGCGGTGACGGTTTTGCCGACGCCGCCCTTGTTGTTCATGATCGCGATAGCTCTCATACTTCACCTTTTCCCCTTTATCGCTCAAGTCTTGAGTTTTTTCGTGTAGTCAAAATGCGGTTTCCGCTGCGGAAGATCTGCCTGCGGCTCCAAAGGGAACCATCTCGCCTCCCGCCACCGCTCCCCAGTAACCAAGCTGAGAAACTCCTCAACGTAGTACCGCCTTGCTGGGTGAATATACACCACCCTGCTGGTCAGCAGGCCAACATGCTCAATATCTGCGATTTCGTCCTGAGCCTCATCCAAGTTCAATTTCTTTTTGCGTTTCATGCTTTCTTTTCCCCCTCGTTTTCCCACGGCGTCTCGGTGTCCGCCGGGGCCTCGGTCCAGTCGGACCCGTCGCCCCAGAAGCTCACCTGCCGGGGCCGCTGCTTGTCCGCTTTTCCAGCGGCAGAAAATTGCCGCATAACGGAGCGGCCGTCCGGATTGACCAGCAGCGAGAAAGTCTGCTTCGGCCCGTCGAATACCATGTACCACGCCCCACGGGGGCCTTCCTTGTTCTTCGCGATCTTCAAAACCCGGTGCTTGTTCTGGTCCAGCTCCGGGCCGTCCTTGGCCTTGGGGTCCGGGCGGTAGACCATAAAGATCATGTCCGCGTCCTGCTCGAACTGGCCGGACTCCTTCAGATCGCTCATCACCGGCGCCCGCCATCCGGCGGCTTTGTCCGGCCGGCTCAGCTGGGCTAGCTCCACCACCAGCGTCCCGGATTTCTGGGCGAAGGTGTGCAGCTGCCGGGACACCGCAGCCATCTGCTCACTGCGGGGCGCCCGCTGGTCGATCTCCGGGGTGACCAGCTGAATGTAGTCCAGAAAAATCACGTCAAAGCCATAGGCCTGACTGATGTTTTGGATGGTGGTGGCCGTCATGCCGGATGCTTCTACCACCGTCAGACCCCGGCCCGCCATGTCAGCGGACTTCTCGGCGAAGGCCCGCCAGTCATCCTCAGTCAGGCTGCGGGTCTTGATGCGATCGAAATCAATCTGCACCACGGCAGCCATGAGCCGGTCCCGGATCTTGGCCTTGTCCGTCTCAAGGCTAAAAAAGCCGACCCGGTGATCCTGGGCCATCCGGTAAGCCATCTGCAAAGCCAGCGCCGTCTTGCCGTCGGAGGGGTAGCCGCCGATGATGACCACGTCTCCCGGTTTCGTGTAGGTCCGGCCCTTGAGGAAGTCCAGACCGTAGTCGATGTACACCGGGGCCGGGGCGTCCGGGTCCTGCGCCTGACAGAAGTCCTCGGTCATCTGCGCCATGGTCCACGCCTCCACGCTGGTCCCCTCGCTCAGCTCCCGAGACAGCTTGGCACACACCGGCCGGCAGTCCTCCACCGTCTGAGCCGCGCTCAGGGCGTCGGCAAACTCATGGATCCGGCGGACGGTTGCCTGTGACCGCATGGCCTCCGCGTAGGCCTCCCAGTTGGCAGCGGTGGGTGTGATCTCCACCAGCTCCGCCATGTACCGGGAGTAATCCGGTCCGATCCTGTCCCGGATGGTCACGGCGTCCGGCGTGATGCCCGCCCGGAACAGCGCCCGGGCCGCTTGGAAGATCAGCCGGTTGGCGGGGTTGTAAAAATCAGCGTCCCGCACCCGGGACAGCAGGGGCCGAACCACATCCGGGTCCACCAGCATGGCCCCGATCACCGCCCGCTCCGCGTCCAGCAGGTGATCCAGCTTTTCGTCTGTCCTTACGTTTCCCATCCGCAGACCTCCCGGCTCTCACCGCCCCGGTCCGAATCGGACCGCCCCGGCAGCTCGTCCTCCCACCGGCGGCCATTGAGCCAGGTGGCGGGATAGGGGATGTACGCCCCGCCGTCCCGTGTCCACTGCTCACAGGCTGCCTGGGCCTTCACCGCCCGGAGGATGGTCTCCACCAACGCCTCGTCCGGCTTCAGCTTCGCCCATGCCTTCCGCGCCCGCTGCTTGTCCACATGCCGGGGATACGCCGACCAGAACGACTCAAAGTGCGCATCTGCGCAGGGGGCTATAGGGGTATTTTTATTATTATCTTTTATACATTTAAAGGGGGGTGCAGTTTTCTTCACCCCTGGGGTGCAGAAATCTTCAGGGGTGAAATTTTCTTCACCCCCCTGCGCAGCGTCCGGGACCGATGCCAGAGACCGCCCGATGTAGATCCGCCGACCGGTCCGCACCGTGCCGCTTTTGTCCGGAGGAAGGGGGCCGTTATCCGTGTGGATGTGCCCCCGCTCCTGAAGCTCTGCCAGCATGGCCTGTACCGTCCGCTCAGAGATCACCCGCACGGAGCCATCCTCGTCCACGGCAGTCATGTCCTCGATCAGCGTTGCGTTGGTCGCGTAACAAAAGCCTACCCGGTTGGCCCGCCGCGCGATCCGTGCGTATAGGATCAGCGACCGGGGCCGAAGCCCCGGATCGTCCAAAACCGGGCCGGGGATCCATGCCCCATAGCCGCAGTCATACCTTGCCATATTGTCCCCTTATCTTTCCAACCAGCATCGCAGAAGTTCTTCAAACAGACGTTCATTCTTTTCGTATACAAAGATTGCTTGATTACTCTTAGCGGTTCTGGGAGATCCCCAGAAGCATTCCGGATTCTGCGTTGATTCAGAAATTGTTTGAACAAGCTCATCTGCCAGAACAGAGCATAATTTCCCGGCGAAATAGTCATCTTTTAAAGCTTCAAACAACTGCTGTTTTGCAGTCCTATACTGATGCATTTTGATTCCGCGCTGAGAATCTCCTCTGCTACACGGCTGTTGGCCAGCATCTATAAAATTCTTGTAAAGCCTTTCAATATCCATTTCTTTCACCTACCAATTGATTGTTTTATTAACTGCGTCCTGCTGCTGCTCTTTCGTCATCCGCGTATAAATTGCTGTCGTTGAAACACTGGAATGTCCAAGAACATCAGCCAGCAGGGATAGGTTGTTATTCCGCCGCAGGAACTGAACTGCAAACATGTGCCGAAAAGAGTGTGGATGCATGACTTTTTTATCAATTCCATACCTCGCAGCAAACGTCATGAGCATTTGAGAAACGCCTCTGGTCGTGATTTGCCCTCCGTTTCGGCCAACAGCAAGAAAATCGTCCGGCCCAAAGCTCGAATAATACCCATCAGTTTCATCCAAAAATGACTTCGGAATGTAAATCCTTCTAATTTTCCCTTTCGTCCACATTTCCGCGTATCCTCTTGAAAAATCTGTTTTTTTAAGCCGCACATACTCACTCACACGGGCACCAGTTGAAGCAAGCAACTTGATATTGTAATACCAGCGCATATTTCCATCATTTTTCAATCCATCCAGCAGCTTTTTGTAGTCTTGTTCGGATATAACATTACTAACAGCTGTAGCCTGATGGACGCGCATCGTCTTGACTTTGCTTCCATCATCGCGAACCATCCCGCAGAACGAATTAAATGCATTGAGCTTGATGTTGATAGATTTCGCTTTTAATCCTTTTTCTTGCAGTTCCCGTTTCCAATCGAGGCCGTTCTTCTTTGATATTTCCCCAAATGATGAAAAGAACTGTTCCATCGCAGTTATGTAAGCCCTTACGGTATTATCAGACAGCTCTTTGTCCTCCAGGTACTCACGGAAAGACTCTATTTGAGTTCTGCACGCCTCACCGCTTCGTCTTTTGCCCACGGGTGTTCATCCCCTCCTCTGTTGTGAAATCTTGCCTGAATCTCGTCGTAGTGCTTTTGACAAACCTTTTTCCCTTCTAAAGCCGGAGAATCACAAAACCAACATAGCCCATTTTTAATACGTTCTCTACGAGGGTCTCCGCGCAATGCGCGTTGTTGCTTTTCTTTTTCATGCCTTCTCTGATGTTTTATATAGCACTCAAGGCATAATTGACCTTTTACTGCCACTTTGCCACAGATTGGGCATAATCCAGCGGATATACGGGCATCCCGCTTTTCTTTTCTTCTCTGGTAATAATTGCGTTCCCTTTCGAGGCTCCTGTATTTTATGTTATTTAGCGTCGCTTTTTCTAAACATTCTGGGCACTTCTGTCTCCCGTTAAATGCATCACGCTGTCCGCAGGAAACGCATATTTTATGCTCTATATACCATTGGCGCAGAGGAACGCTATTGCTCATTCGATCACCTCAAATTCCACAAATTATACGAAAATCTACGTTGCCCTTCGCAATCCGCCAATACCACTATCTCTCCATCCGATCCACGATCCGCAGCGGGATCGCCGCCACGGTCGCCACGCCGACGATCATGAAAAACATTGCCCAACCGGTCACAGGGATGCGCCCCCTTCCCGGCGAAAATTAGGGCTTGCGTGTGGCGTGGATCTTGTGCTATAATTGATACATCCAACAGTGGTTGATCCAATACCAC
>ERZ1026898.1710-NODE-1710-length-10388-cov-4.205749_pt1 | contig 10388 bp, 20 predicted proteins | sample MGYA00380178_ERZ1026898 | MGnify/ENA primary metagenome ERZ1026898 (study PRJEB33269, sample SAMEA4719814) | human gut metagenome | biome: human-associated habitat; feature: organic feature; material: feces | place: Cameroon | collected 2013-10 ... | reverse complement strand
TGGGTGGATGCCTTTGTGATTGCCGACCATCTCCGTTTCGGCAGAATTGCCAAGGAGGTCTATATGGACGACTATCGCTACCAGGCACTCAGAACGCTTACCAGAGCCAGATTTGATATCATTCAGAACCTGACCCGTGAAAAACAGCGGTTTGCTAACTACCTGTTTCTCAAATGCTCCGGTATCGCTCAGGCCAAGGACATTCAGAATACCAGTGCCACCACGCTTGCGCTCATGGAACACTTTGAGACCGTGGATGACCTTGCAAATGCTGATTTGGACGAGCTGACGGCCTTTATTTCCGAAGTAGGCCGAGGCAGATTTGTTGACCCAGATGCTACCGCCAAAGCGGTGCAGGCTGCGGCCAGAGGGTCCTACCGTCTGCCAAAGACTGTGAACGACACTGTGAATCAGGCCATGGCCGTCTCCATCGCTTCCATGCGGGCGTTGAAGGAACAGGTCAAGGTGCTGGACAGAGCCATTGAGCAGCAGTTTGAGATTATCCCAAATACGCTGACGTCCATTCCCGGCATTGGCAAGGTCTACTCTGCCGGTATCATCGCTGAAATTGGCGATATCCACCGTTTTAACGCTCAGGCATCTGTTGCCAAATTTGCCGGTCTTGTTTGGCACAGGAATCAGTCCGGCGACTTTGAAGCCGAACATTCTCAAATGATTAAGTCCGGCAACCGCTATCTCCGCTACTACCTGCTGGAGGCCGCCAACTCTGTGAGAAGATGCGACTCCGAGTTTCGGCGCTACTATGACCTCAAATTCAAAGAGGTCAACAAGTACCAGCATAAACGCGCACTCGCCTTAACTGCCAGAAAACTGGTCCGGTTAGTCTTTCGACTGCTGAAGGACAACCGCCTGTATATCCCGCCGGAGGGCTGAGCGTACTGCTTGCCGCTCTGACGAACGAGTCCTGTTTCAAAATTTGCAGGGGCAGGGCTTGGGTTGGTGTTGCCTTTTTGCAGTCAACATAGTTCTTTTGCTCCACTTTTCTTCAAAATCTTATTCCATCACCTACTTGACTTCATACCATTGGACTTTCCCATGATGGACAGGCTGCTGTTGATCTCATGCTCGCAGGACTTGCACACAAGATGATCGTCAAAGGCGTAGGGAAGTCTGTAGAAGATCTCCCCATCCCCGATGGGGTCATTGCAGAAACAGCAATATCTGTTTCCCTTGCGGTCGGCTTCTGCCTGCCGCTGTTCCTCCTGGTGGTAGGCTTCATAGCAATCCGGGATCATTCCTCGCCCTCCTTTTCGGAAGGGAGACGAATGAAAACTCTGCTTCCCATCGACTTGTTGATATCCCAGACAGGAGAATCATTATCGGCGACCGCTTCTTGGATGATCTTCTTGAGAATCTCCGCCATGACCGGATTGATGTCCGAACATAAATCCGCATAGACAGCAGAAATGCAGGAGAACAGAGCGGCGGTAATCTCAAGAGCCGTTCCATTGACGGAGAGGGCTCCGGTCTTATCTTTTGTGTAGGTGTAGGTTAGGATCGCATTAGTTGCTTTCTTTTTCATGGTGGTTTACTCCTTTTTATTTTCCGGCTTTACTCTCTTACCCTGAAAGGTGAGGATATACCCGGCAGATTGCATATTTTTGATGGTCTGGGGCGTGTAACCACAGTAGGGAATGTTACTGCATACGCCCCCGGTGCCAGTCTTACGGACTGCCCACGGATGGTCTGGATCGTATTTCAACAGAACACCCCCATGTACCGCAGGAAGGGGATCCTGGGGAAGCGGACACGGTTTCCCATAACGATGGCCGGGAACCCCAGCAACTCAGGCCGCTGTCTGGCAGTCAGCCGTAGGGTCTGGGGGTCGGCGTGAAGCACTCCGCAAATCTCCTCGGCGGTGAACCACTCCCGATCCCGCTTTACCGCCAGCTCCGGCAGTGTGTAGGTCTTCATGGTGATCCCTCCTTATGCGCTTTTCTCATCCTCCGGCTCTGCGTTCGCATCACCGGAAGCGGCGGTTGCGCCGCTCTTGTAGCCCATCAGAAAAGCCTGGGCAATGTCGTTTTCTTCCACGACACGGGCCAGCTCCTCCAGCGCCTTCTTGGTTTCTTCGCTCATAGTATCACCTCCTATTCAATCTCCGCCCAGTCGTTGAACTCGATCATGGCATCAATACATCTGGGGCAATAGTGTTCATCGTGCTTGGCGATGTAAACGAAAATCGGCCCCTGAATTGCTTCCCCACACCGGGCACAGATGGGGAAGTTGGAAAGAAGCAGATTCGGCGCTTCCTCCTGCACCGTTTCCGGGATTGGTGTTTCTGCGCTCATGCGCATACCCCCTTGTAAATTTGATGAATAGCATTGGCTGCGGCAACTCCCGCCATGGCCAGAGCGTACCCTGCCGGGATTGCTCCCATGCTTCCCAGGGCGGCGGCAGAACCGGCGGTGGCGGCAAGCCCAGCGGAGACGATCACGCTTTCCCGGGTGACCCCGGTTTCCTGGCGGGGCTTCTTGGCCGGGTTCCTCTTTTCCTGAACCATCCGGGGGCCGTCATCCATGTGGATGTCGTTCCAGCGGTCAGACCTCTGCTGTGCCAGCCGCTTTTTCATTTCCTCCACCTGCTGGGGGGTGGCATCCTTTGCCTTTACTACCATTTTACTTCTCCTTGTACGGCTTGAGATCAAGAGGGCTGACAGCCTGAAGCAGTCCTTTGCTATGCTGGCAGTTAATGTATCCATTGGTGGATAGGCCAATGGCGGTGACAACAGTCCCTTTTGGGAAATATATGGTGGGTTTGGCGGATACTTGCTTCTGGAACAACCGTTCCACGGCGATTCTCGCACCCTCGGCCATGCTGTACTTGTCTTTGGGATTGCACCGGGCGTTCTCTACCTTTACAACCTTTCCGTCCTTGATAAGCTCGGCAACGGTCAGGCGGTCATGGAAGTGGACGGAAACGGAGAATTCCGGCTTCTTTGGCTCGACAAGGCCAGCAATCATGTTTTCGTACCAGTGCCAATTGACACCATCCGTATTCATGCAATAGTAAACTCCTAAACCGTTGATTCCGGAATACGTGATCGTCATGGTCTTTCCCAGATACTTGTCCATATCAGAGTTCCAGCACTTCCGCGGCCTTTCGCTCACAATCCGCACCTTATCTCCAACTTTATACTTTGCCATAATTTTCTCCTAAAAACCGGTTGGCCTACAGCCAAACCGTTTGATATGCCAGTTTACATAACTGTCAGTGTCCGCTAAGACATAGGAAAGAACATTCTTTCCTAGTTCCCGGATTGCCGCTTGTTCAAAAAGTCTCGTTCGTACCGCTTGCAGATCTTCTCCGCTTCCACAAGCACCCTCCACGCCTTGGGGGTCGTTGCTCTCATCGAGAGGAAGTCCGACAACTCCGTCTTGCTCACATTGATACCCTTTTTGCTCAGTTCCAGCACGAGCCACAACCCTTGTTTCAGCCCATTGTTTTCCGTAATGTCCCGGATGTAGGCAATCTTCCGTTCCGCTTCCGCTTCGTCTATCTGAACCATGTATGCCAACACTCATAACCTCCGTTCCTTTCGTTGTTATTTTGTTATTCTGAACAAAAATTCACAGAAGGTATTGACCCCAGCGGTGGCGTATGGTATATTGGAATTGCCAGAAACCAATAACCATTCGCCACCTGCCGGAGCAGGAAATTCTGAAATTCAGGTTTCCTACCCCGTTGGTTCTTGTACTCTCTTGGTGTGAACTGGTGTTCATGGGCTTAGTATAGTCCCATAAGTCCCAAATGTCAACACCAAAAGTCCCAAAATTCAATGTTTGGAGGACTGAACAAAAAATGAATGTTGATTATGTTAATTTTTACAACAACTTTTTGAAACTGTGTAATCAGAAGGGCTTGAAAGCAACCAGGGCAGGAATTGAAGCTGGGGTGCCAAAACAGACAGTTTCCAACTGGAAAACAGGCACGAAACCAAGCGACACATATATCATGAAGCTTTCGGAATACTTCGGCGTTCCTATTGACTATTTCTTAGAAAAAGAAAAAGCCCCGGTTTCCAATAAGAAAACCGAGACTTTAATGAAATTGATAGAAATGCTTACTCCCGAGACTCAGGATCGTTTGATTGACAGCATTTCTGAGATGCTAAAAGAGCAGTAGCCAAAGCAATAATCCTATCCTGATTCGCTTCTGTCAACCGTTCAAACATTTCAATGATTTCTTCTTGCATTTGCAACCGCTCCCTTACTTTAATTTATTTCCGAATATTTGTTCGCATAGTCATAGTATAAGACTATATATGTCCAATAAAACGGATACTTATAAAAATACCCGGCCACCGTGCCACAAGTGACCGGGTAGGCCGCCGGTTGGTGTGCCCCTTGCCTTTGGCTTAGCACCGATACTACATTGTATTTTGGTAAATTGATAGAACCATTAAAGCCGTTCAGTCGCAGATATTGCGATATGCACAGCCTAATTAGCGATTGGAGGAAAAAGCGATTATGGGAAAGACAATTATCCAAGAGATTTACGATAAATGCACAGCAATTCAGCCGGAGATGAAAGCCCAGAAGGAACTTCAACACAAAACCAATCAGCAGATTGCAGATGAAACAGGCGTGAGCATCCACACAATCAACAAATTTTTTGCCGGAAATATGTCGAATCCAGGTATATTTTCCCTCGCTCCCATGATTATTGACCTAAATATGTCTCTGGACAGTTTGATAGGAATATCACCGGAAATCGAAGACCAGAGCGTGGAGATTGAGCGGTTAAAATCCGAACTTGCGCACAAGGATGAATTGTTAGAGGAGAAAGAACGCACTTTATCAATGTGCCAGCAGCGGTGCGATGGGGCTGTAAGAGAATTGAAAAATGTACGCCGTGACTGGAAAACGATAACATACGCAGCTTGTTCTCTCGCCTGTCTGTTGGGCTTTTTCCTAGTGGTCTATGTGGTGTTGGATGCAAGAAACCCAAACATGGGCCTGTTCCGGCGGCAGGAGATAAGCCCCATCGTTTATGTTGCGGCGTTCTCCATCGTCCTGGTTCTGTTCGTGATAGCACATTCGTTCATTAAGAAAAAAGTTGGTGATAAAAATGCAGATGATACCAATTGATTTATCAGCCCTGACAGCCTCGGAACAGCGGCAGTTTGCGGAGAATCCGTCTGTACTTAGCACAGACTGCGATGCTGTATGTTGCCTTTATATGCGCTATTCCTCAGACCGCCAGACGGAGCAATCCATTGAGGGGCAGCTTCGGGAGCTGCTTACATTTTGTAAGCAACACAAGTACCGGGTAGCCGCTATCTACGTTGACCGGGCTATATCTGCCCACGCCAGTATGGAGAAAAGACCGGCGTTCCAGCAGATGCTATCTGACAGTTCCAGAGCGGCTTGGAAAACGGTTTTGGTATATAAGCTTGATAGATTTGCCCGGAACAGAGAAGATGCCGCTGTAGCCCGTATGCGGCTCCGTAAGAACGGCTGCAATGTGGAATCCGCAAAGGAAGGTATCTCCAAGAACCCGGAGGGTGTTATTCTGGAATCCATCCTGGAGGGCATGGCAGAATACTATTCCCTAGAACTGTCCCAGAAGATAACCAGAGGGATGATGGAATCTGCAAGAAAAGGATACGCAGTAGGCGGATTTATCCCATTTGGTTATAAAATCGAGAATAAACGCTGGGCTCTTGACCCTCTTACCGCACCTCTTGCGCTGGAAGCGTTTACCCGGTACGCAGATGGAGAAACAGCCACTGCCATCTGTGATGATTTTAATGCAAGGGGATATCGGACAGCAAGGGGAGTAAAGTTCAACAAATCCAGTTTCAAGCAGATGTTCCGAAACGAAAAGTATATCGGCGTGTATAAATACAAGGATATCCGGGAAGAAAACGCAGTCCCAAAAATTGTACCCGATGATGTGTGGGCGAGGGTACAAGCTAGGGTAAAAGTAAATGAGCAAGCCCCGGCAAGGGGAAAAGCGAAAGTGCCGTATCTCTTGATGGGGAAATTATTCTGCGGTCATTGCGGTTCAAAGATGGTAGGGGACTGCGGGACAAGCAGGAACAAAACGGCATACAACTACTACACCTGCGCCGCCAGAAAGCGGCATAGGAACTGCAATAAAAAACCAGTCCCGAAGGACTGGATAGAAGATATAGTGGCTCAGGATGCCTTGGAAGTCCTCACGGACGAAGTAATTGAATATGTGGCAACAATTGCCGCTCAACAGTCCAAAGAGGAAATCCAGCAGAATACAAACATACCGGCAATTCAGGCGCAGATCGCAAACATAGAGCGTAAAATCAGAAACTTAATGAAAGCCATAGAATCCGCATCCACCGCCCCGGATGTTCTGGTGGAGAGAATAACCGAACTGGAAACTCAGAAAAAAGGGCTAACTGCTCAGTTATCAGAGGAACAGAGAAGTGTTATACCGCTTACAAAAGAAATGGTAGTCTACTTCTTAGAAAGCGTTCGCTCACAGGTGATAGACTTGGAAACTCAAAAGCCCATGCTGTTTAACCTACTGATAAACTCCGTCACCGTCTACGATGACGAACCCGGTTTCTTGAAATTCACAACAGCCTATAATCTTACACAAATACCATCAAAAACATACAAAGTGCAAACTTCTGACGGATATAAATGTTCGGATATAGGTCTGATAAGTCCACCATTGGACACATATCCGAACACCATAACAGTGGTTGGAATGGTTTTTGTCCAAACCAAAATACACGCCTTGCCTTAATTGGCAGGGCGTGTTATTTTTTACCGTTTATACATGGCTTGGAGAACGCCAACCTTTTCGGCTTTCTCAATCTCACGCTGGTGGAGATAATTGTAAATAGCCATCATCAGGAAAACACGTTCGTTAATAAAAAACGGCCCTTTTGACCCGATCCAGGTTATCGGTGGATAAAAGCACGTTGCAACCGCATCTGACGATATACACCGTTCCGCTCTGCCTTGCGACTGGTGCTATGGTGATATTGTTATTTAGTATAATAATTCTGCCTTTTTCTAGATTGCTGACGTACGTTTCCCATTGAGTTTCGGCCATGGCTGCTTTCCTTTCTTAAAATTACCGTTCCCACTGCTTTTTATCGGTGTCCTGCTCTGCGGGGATGCCGGGAACCTCCGTCAGAGCCTTAAAGCCCAGGCGCATGAGCTGGCGGGCGGTGCCACTCCGACTTTCTGCATTGGACAACAAAGCATAAAGATCCGGGTCTTGGTTGCGGTTGACCTTGATCTTTACTTGAACGACATTCGCCTCTTCCCACCTAGACTTGTAAATAGGATCTCCCGACATGGCTATACCTCCTTAGCTGATTCCCGGCAGGCTTTCGCCCAGGCTGCTTCTTCCGCTTCCCGCTCCTCGTCGGTCATGTCCCGCATTACCATGCGAGATTCCGGATTGCTCGAAAAAGTATAGCCGATAAGGTCATAGTCGTCATAGTCAATCTCTTTATAGATCGGGTATAGCTCGTGTGCGCTGTCCACGCTGTAGTACTCACCGTTCCAGCTGTCCCGCCCATGACGAGACATCCAGTAACCCAGCTTGTCAATATCTTCCTGTGTGGCATCCGGTGCGATTGCTTTTTTGTACAAATCGCTAAAATCGTAATAGTCGAAATTGTAAAAATCGTCGTATTGTGTACCCATTTTATAATCCTCCTTTACTTGTTGGGTTTTTACTTGATGGGGGTGATCCTGGCGGGTTGATCTCCGGCATCGTCGGGGCCATTTACAAAGATCGGCAGCACCCAGTGCAATACAAGCTCCTTCTGCCCATCTTTTCCACGCCAATAATGGTGCCAGTGGCCGCGGCGAATATGAGGGCGTTTTGTGCCGCCCTGGGGTGGCTGCTTTTCATAGGGCGGATGGCCACCGGAGCTTTTTCGTAGGGCTGCCCCGATATAATACCCGGTGTCCCACTTTCGGACTTCCCGGAATTTATCTTTTACCTCGGGGGAGCCGTGGCCTCGATAGGTGCGTTTATTTTCTTCCGGCTGCTTTATATCGGCGTTATCGGCGCAGATATAAAGCACCAGCTGCAACATTTCACAAAGGACGGTTGCATCGAAGATATCGGAATAATCGCTCTTTTCTGGGTGGCTGATGGCATACTCGGCAAAATCTTTCATAGTTTTGCCGGGTGCGGGCTGATTGAAAACACGCTGTGCCTCGTCCAGCCCCGCAAGGATGGATTCTGAAATGGTGTAATCGCCAAGGTGTAGGTAAGATGCGGCAAAAGTCCCATTTTCACGGATTCGGACAAATCGCAGCTCCCACCGGCCATCATTGGAATCGTTTTCCAGGTGGCAGAAGAACCGGTACCTCCCGGAATCAATGTAAACACAAAAAACGGAAGCTGCATTAGGATCTTGCTGGGGATCTTAGTGTCGTCGGCTTGGGCATAGAGTGCATCTGCAAGATCCGGATCGAATGTGTAAATCTCCTTGGATTGCCGCCAAGCGGCCAGGGCCGGGACCATATAAACGGCATCGGGCGGCATCTTGAAGTGATCGCAAATGGCACAACCGGCGGCGATGGGAATGTAACAGCGGGACTTGTCCCAGTCCGCCTCCGGCCAGTCCCTGAATTGCTGGGCGGCATCCCAAACAAAGGGGTATTTTTTGCCGTAGTCGGAAACCAGGGATAAGGGGAGAACTGCGGAATCTTTGGGCTTCATAGCTACCTCCAGGTACTAAAAAGGGCGATCATATTTTTCCCGAACCGTCCACAGCCTCTGATAGTGGTTGTCGATTGCCTCGATAACCAGATCCTTACACCATTCTTCTTTTCCCCGGTGCTTAGTGGTGTATGCGTTGATGTACCGTGCCCCATCCTGCTGTAGGACAAGATCCGACTCGCCGTAGTTGCTCATGCCATTGCAGAAACGGACGGAATCCGGGAGATCAACCTCCACATAATCCCAGCGCCTATCCTGGAGCTCAGTGCTGCGCCGCACCTCGTCGAAATGCTCCGGGGTGGAAATGATCACGCCATCGGGCACGTTGCCGAAGCCGCTGCGTACGATAAAAGCAGAAATTTTCATGGTGGTTCTTTCTCCCCTTCTCCCTGGGGGCTGGGATTTTATGGGGTTGGGCTGATGCGCTCAGCCCACCAGAAGCGGCGGAGGTTAGTTTTGTTCTGTGGCTATGGCCGATTAGCTAAAGATATCGAAGCATTTACGATCAACCTTCATCGGCATAACTAACAGAGCAAAGTCGTCATTTTTCTTTACCAGCGGATCAAACCGGCGGCCTGAACTCGTCCACTCGCCGCCAATGTCGCAGTCTGCGAACATATCAATGTACGATTCGTTCACGGTGATGATATCACCGCCTTCTGCCTTAAAGATCCGGCATGAAATGCTTTTCTTGCTTTTTCCTGCGGGCGAATGCTCCAGTATAAACCGGCTCTGATGGATGATCTTATCCGTGCGGTATCCATCAACGACTTTCTCAATGTCCAGGCCGTCCGGGCGAATGGTGGCGAATACATCATAAGGTTGCTTTTCTGCGGTGCAATCCCCTTCCAGCACCGGCAGCACACCGGACAAGGGGCGGATCATGCTGTCATAAAGCTCGATCGGGAGCATCAGCACAGCTTTTCCATCTGTAAGGTAAACGGATTCACCGGAACGCTGAATTAGGATTTTTTCCTGCTTCTCCAGGTATTTGATAAATTTTGTGTACGGATTTTTCATAGTGGTTTTCTCCTTTTCGTGGTGGTTTGGTTTTGGATAAGGTGGGAGGGGGTTAACCCTCCCTTAAAACTCATCGTAAATCTCGGACATAATATCATCCAGCTGCTCGGCTGCATCATAGCTCAGAAGGGCGGTTGCACTGTCCGTCCCCCACCTGAGTTCAACGGTCTTTTCCCGGGTATCAATCCACACCGTGGGTCCGCCAAGGGTTACATAGATTCTTGCGCCAAGATAATTTTTTTGGCTGTCAACAGCGTATTCGATATCCAGCGCATCGGCGACATAATCATACATTGTCAGCGGTTCGCCGTTGTCGTCCGTCACGGTTCCGGCGGCGTACTCCTCCAGCTCGTCCGCCACACGGCGGGCATACTCAAAATATTCATTGGTTTCTTTCATGGTTTTTCCTCCTTGATTTTTCCGCGGAGGCCTGCTATAATAACAGGGCCCCCAATATCTTTCGTAGGGTGTTCGGCGGGCTGCCCTGGTACGGTTTCGCACACCGTGCCGGGGCTTTTTTTGTTGGGGTGTTTTGCTTTGTGCCCCTATAGTATCATGGGGTTCCCCTTTTGTCAAGCCCTTTTTTCATTTTTTTCAAAAAAGTTTTTTAGGGCTGGGAAATGGCCGGGCCAGGGGCAGGAAGGGCGGCTTTTTTGCAATATGTATTATAT
>ERZ1026898.1709-NODE-1709-length-10389-cov-5.160054_pt1 | contig 10389 bp, 6 predicted proteins | sample MGYA00380178_ERZ1026898 | MGnify/ENA primary metagenome ERZ1026898 (study PRJEB33269, sample SAMEA4719814) | human gut metagenome | biome: human-associated habitat; feature: organic feature; material: feces | place: Cameroon | collected 2013-10 ... | reverse complement strand
TTGCCGTTTCTGAAATCACCGGCGGTAATAGTTGCCATATTGATATTCCTCCCATGTGATGAGGGAATATCAACATTCCCTCGAATAAAATAATTCTGGCCGCAAAAAGCCTTATCTATTTTACATGATGCTGTGTGGTTTGGCAAGTGCTTTGCCGTATTTTTTGCCAAAAATGCGAAATTATTTCCCTTACAGCACGATCAGTTCCTTGGGTGCCTTGGTGATGACCTCCGCGCCGTTCTTGCGCAGCACCATCACGTCCTCGATCCGGACGCCGAACTTGCCGGGGAGATAGATGCCCGGCTCGGCGCTGACCACCGCGTTCTCCGGCATGGGCTTATCGTTGCTGGGGGCGGCGTTGGGTGCTTCGTGGATGTCGATGCCCAGGCTGTGGCCGAAGCTGTGGCCGAAATAGGGGCCGTAGCCCGCGTCCTCGATGACCTTGCGGGAGGCGGCGTCGATGGCCGCGCCGGTGACGCCCGCCCTGGCGGCGGCGATGCCCGCCAGCTGGGCCTCCAGCACGATATGGTACACCTTCTTCATCTCCTCGCTGGGCTCGCCCAGGGCCACGGTGCGGGTCATGTCGCTGCAATAGCCCTTGTACACGCAGCCGAAGTCCATGGTGATGAAGTCGCCCTGCTGCACCTGGCGCATGCTGGGCACGGCGTGGGGCATGGAGCCGTTGGGGCCGGAGGCGATGATGGTATCAAAGGAGGTCTTTTCCGCCCCGGCGGACACCATCAGGTAGTTGAGCCGCGCGGCGATCTCCTTCTCCGTCATGCCCACATGGATCTCCTTGCAGATCTGCGCCAGCGCACCCTCGGCGATCCGCTGGGCGGCGATCATATTGGCGATCTCCTCGTCGTCCTTGCTGCCCCGCAGCGCCGTCATGGCGGCGGTGGCGGGCACCAGCGTGCAGTGCAGCTTCTCCGTATAGGCGGTGTGGGTGGCCACGGTCATGACCTCCTCCTCAAAGCCCACCTTCTGTGCGCCGGACTCGGCCAGCGCCTTGTTGATCAGGTCGGTGAAGGGATTGGCCCGGCTGGTCTCCCAGATGACGGCGGCGTCGCCGATGGCCTTGCCCGCCGCCTCGGTATAGCGGCTGTCGGTAAAGTACCAACTGCCCTTCCGGGTCACCAGCGCCACGCCCTCGCCCATAAAGCCGGTGGCGTAATAGCAGTTGGATTCGCCGGTCAGCAGCATGGCGTCCAGCTCGCCCAGATGGGCCGCAATGTGTTCCAGATGGTTCATGATAACTCCTCCTATGTCACATTTTTTCGTATGTCACTTTTCCCGCGCCAGCTTTTTGAAGGGGGCCTGCATGGCGTGCAGCACCTTCTGCCACGGTGTCACCGCGCCGCCGGCGGGCTCCACCATCAACGCGGTGACCCCCGCCAGATTGGCCGCCAGCACATCCGTCAGCAGCTTGTCGCCCAGCATGGCGGTCTCACGCGCATGGACGCCCGCTTTGGCCATGGCCCGGCGCAGCCCCTTGGGCGAGGGCTTCTGGGCGTGGCCCACATAGTCGATGCCCAGGGCATGGCAGAAGTCGTCCACTCTCTTGCTGCTGCGGTTGTTGGACAGGATCATCACCGTGATCCCGGCGGCCTTCAGGCCGTCGATCCAGGCTTTCACGCCCTGGGGCGGCGTTTTCACCGATTTGGGCGCCAGGGTATAGTCCAGGTCGCACAGCAGAAGGTGCACGCCCTTTTCCTCCAGCAGTGCCGGCGTCACGTTGTCATAGGCCGCCAGCAAACGGTCAGGCCGCAAAGAAAGCCGCATGATCCCTCGTCCCTTCTCATAGAATCAGGTACAGTATAGCAGTTTTTACCGGAAAATACAAGGGGGCGGAGGTATGCAGTTCTATCTGGCGGCGGGGATGGGGGACACGCTGCCCCGCGGGCGGTTCCGCCCGGTGCGGGCGGCCTATCGGCTGGGGCCGCGGCTGCTGTCGGCGATAGGCGGCGGGGCGGTGCAGGGGGGCATGATGCTGGTGGGCGACAGCCGGGAGTGCGGCCCCCACGACGTGCTGGCACGGGACATCATCCGGGAGTGCCTGCGGCGGAATTACGACGGCGTGGTGCTGGATTGGTACCACAAAGGACCTGATCGCGGTACATTAACGGCCCTTTTGGGGCAGTTATGCCCCCAATACGGGCTGCGGCTGTTCGTGCCGGAGCAATACGCCCCCTATGCCGCCCAGGCTACGGTGCTGCTGAACACCGCCGTCAGCGGCGGCACCCTGGCGGCCTGTCTGGAGGACGGCATCCGCCGGTACGGCGCCGGTCGGCTGGCCCTGGATCTGGAGCGGCTGCGGCTGGACTTCACCCTGCCCCATTCCGCCGACGTCCGCCGGCCACTCACAGCATCGGAGCTGCGGCGGCTGCGGGAAGGGAAGAGCGTCTATTTCTCCGAGGAGCTGTGCGCCCGGTACTTCACCTACCGCACCGGCAGCGAGAATCACTATGTGCTGTTCGACGACGCCCAGAGCCTGCGGAAAAAGGCGGCGCTGGCGGAAAACCGCGGCATCCGTGAGGGCTTTTTCATGCTGCCGGAGGTGGCGGACATCGCCGGTGAGCTGCTGGGGTGAGGATAGCACAAGAGCGGAGCCATGCTCCGCTCTTGGTTTTCTGCGTTATATCAGCAGCAGGCTGACGCCGATCATCACGCCGCCCAGCAGGAAGCAGCCGATGGTGACGACGTGGCCCAGATACTGGTGTACGATGAGCGCCACGATATTACATAGGCCGATGCTCACGATGACCGAACCGCCGAGGCCCAGAAGTCCCCATGCAGTAGCCCCGTTGTTCAGAACAAAGATCACGTACAGGGTTGGCGGCGCCATAAGGGCCACCAGGAGCAGAACGATCGACAGGGCATACAGCCGCGGGTGCTCCGCCTTGAAGTCATCGTCGGAGTCGGGCATGAAATAGTCCAGGTGATCCTCCGGCAGATGCCAGCGGGACTTCGGCTTTTCCTTCTCCCGGCGGGCGATGCTCTCGTTCCGCTTGTGGTCGGCGCGGGACAGCCGCTGCTCCACGGCCTGACAGCCGGTCAGCTTCTCGATGATGTCCTTCTCGTGGCCCGGCAACCATAGCTGATAGGTCTCGCCCCTGTACTGCATGGACAGGATGCAGTAGCTCTTGACGAAGATGCCCTGCTTGCCGGCATAGACGCCCTGCGCCTTATACTGCCGCCAACTGCGCCGCTTGTTCCAATCGTCCAGCCGCACGGTGCCCCGGCGGCTTGCCAGCCCGGTCATGCAGGAAAGTGGGATCTCCATCCGGACGCTGGCGTCCGCGATGCAGAGGGCGTCCCCCTTGCGCCACATATACACCGGCGTGTTGCTGAACTCGCCGCCGCTTTTCACCGGCTTTATCTCGCCGTCCCGCTGCCGGTAATGCATGGCCAGCACGTCCACCTCCGCCGCGTTCTCCGGCACGTCCAGCGCGTCATGGCAGGCTTGCAGCGCTTTTTTCGTCCACTGGCGGATGGCGGAGCGCTCCTTGCTGGTGCTCAGACTGCGCTTGCGGTGCTTTTCCACCAGCCACAGCACCAGCCAGACCAGTCCTCCGATCACGGCGGCCCAGAACATGCCCGGCGGATTATAGATATTTTCCAGCGAAGCGCCGGACTTTGCAAAGCCGCCAACCATGATAAAAAACACGATCTCGCCGAGCCACTTGAGGAACGACAACCACCCCGGCAGCTCCGCGTCCATGATGATCTTCTCCTCCTGCTCCACCGCGTCGTCCAGTGCGCGCAGCAGGGTGTCATCCGTCTCCGCCGCGGCGAATACCTCGCCGTCAAAGCGGTCGCCGTCCCGGATGGGATCCAGACTTGTGCCCCATAATACCTTCATTTGATTCTCCCCTTATCCCGCTGATTTCTCGGGAAATGGTACCACATCCCGGCCACGGTGTCAATTCGACAGGAAAAAAAGACCTGCATCCGACGGATGCAGGTCTTTTATGTGTCTTGTTAGCCCTCCAGGCCGAAACGCTTGTTGAACTTGGCAACGCGTCCGCCGGTATCGACAAGCTTCTGCTTGCCGGTGAAGAACGGGTGACACTTAGAGCAGACTTCCACGCGAATATCCTTCTTCGTAGAACCTGTCTCAATCACATTACCGCAGGCGCATTTGATAGTAGTCTGCTGATAATTGGGATGGATTCCTTCCTTCATTGCTCTGGTTCACCCCTTTCCGGTACACTTGTCGTTCGGTTTTACCCATAAACGCAACTGTGATAATACCACACCTTGCGGCAGATTGCAAGCACTTTTTTTACAATTTCACCGTGGAATTTGTGTGGAAGAAGTACAATAGTTTTTCCGACACCTCTTTTTCCAGCACCTGCCCCAGCGCCAGGGCATACGCCTCCAACTGGGGACGGTAGCCCTCAGCCCGCTGGGCCTGCTGCTCTGCCGTGACGCGGTCGGTCTTGAAGTCCACCACCACAAGGCCCTCCGGCGTCTCGAAGGCGCAGTCCACCACGCCCTGGAGCATCAGCTCCTCGCCGGCCACCTGCGGGTCATAGAGAGCGGCGTCGGTCAGCAGAGTGAAGCGGTACTCCCGCCAGACATGGCCCGCCCGGCGGATACGCTCCGCCAGGGGGGAGGCCAGGAACCGGGCCACCATGGCGCAGTCCACCGCGGCGGCCTGCTGGCTCGTCAGCAATCGCCGCTGGGCCAGGGCCTCCACCTCATGGGCCACCGCCTCCGCCGTGGGCGGCGTGCGGAAGCTGATGTACTGCATCACCGCGTGGACGGCGGTGCCGCGCTCCGCCGCCGTCAGGGCGGTGGATTCCCGCAGGAATTTCGGCTTTTCGAACAGCACGGCACGGCGGCGAGTGGGCGCGCCCTGGGCGATCTCCTCGTCGATGGCGCGGCCCTTCAGCTGGGTGGCCGTTACCTTGCCGGGGGTGACGACGGCCCGGGTGTGGCCGTAGGCCCACTCCAGGGGCGCGCTGTCAAAGGGCGGGGCCGACGCGCTGTCCGGCAGCACCACACCGTCACCGACGGGCGCGGACGCGGCGGCGGTGGGATTCTCCCACAGATACACCTGCCAGCCGCCGTCCTCCGCCGTCAGGGCGGGGGAGGGCGCACCCGCCCATTGGCACAGCTTCGCGCCGGGGGCGGTGCACAGCAGGGGCAGCAGCAGCCAGTCCCCCAGGCACCGGCCGGAGGCCACCGCCTCCGGCGGCGTGGGCACACCGGCAATGGCCGCCAGATCGGCCACCCGCTTGCGGCCGTTGCGCAGGCAGTCCACGGCGATCAGCTTCTCCTGGGGCCGGGTCATGGCCACATAGAGGATGCGCATCTCCTCGGACTTGCTCTCCCGCTGGAGCTGCAGGGCCACCGCCGTCTTGCTGACGGTGTCGTAGCGGATGCGGCGGTCGCGGTCCACCCGATCGGTGCCCAGACCCAGCTCTGGGTGCACCAGCACCGGCTCCTGCACATCCCGGGGGTCAAATCGTTTGCTGAGGTCGCACAGGAACACGATGGGGAACTCCAGTCCCTTGGACTTGTGGATGGACATGATGCGGACGCCGCCCGCGCTCTGGCGGGTGGAGAGATCCGGCGCGTCGCCGTTTTCCAGGAGCGTCCGCAGGTGGGACACAAAGTCGAAGAGGCTCTTTTTCCCGGCGGCGGAGAGCTGCCGGGCGTAGGTGTAGAAGGCCACCAGATTGTCCCGCCGGGCCCGGCCGCCCGGCATGGCGCCGAACACCGCCAGACAGCGGCACGCATCGTAGATGTGCCACAGAAGGTCGTCCACCGTCTCGTCCCGGGCGGCGGCCCGGAGGCTGTCCAGCGTGCACAGGAAGTCCTGGGTGTCCTCGCCCTCGTCCAGCAGCAGGGCGTCGTAGTAGTCGCCGTCCTTTTGCAGGGCCCGGATGGCCGCCAGGCGATCCGGCGAGAAGCCGAACAGGGGCGAGCGCAGCACCGAAATCAGGGGCACGTCCTGGCGGGGGTTGTCGATGACCTGTAAGAGCGACCACACCACGGCGATCTCCACCGCGGCGAAGAAGTCGCTGCTCTCGTCGGCGGCGCAGGGGATGTTCTTCTCCGCCAGCGCCGCCGTGAAGGCCTTCAGGCGGCTGCGGGGGGAGCGCATCAATATTACGAAGTCCTCCGGCGTACAGGGGCGCAGGCCGTCGCCATCGGAAACGGCGTAGCCCTCGTCCAGCATGCGGCGGATGCGGCCGACCACGAAGCGGGCTTCCACCATGCCCCGGTCGAAGTGTTCGTCCTCGGTGTCCGCCACGTCGATGAGATGGAACTCCGCCGCCGTGTCGCCCCGGGGCGGGTAGTATGTGGCACCGAAGTTCAGCTGCTCCGCCGGGCCGTAGTCGATCTCGCCCATCCGGCGGGACATGATGCTGCGGAACACGGCGTTGCAGCCGTCCAGCACGCTGGGGCGGGAGCGGAAGTTCTGCGAGAGCAGCACCTTGCGGGGCTGGCCGTCTTCCGCCTCGGCGGCGCTGACGTAGGCGTTATACTTCCGTAGGAAGATGGTGGGGTCGGCCAGGCGGAAGCGGTAGATGCTCTGCTTCACGTCGCCCACGGTGAAGAGATTCTGCTCCTGGCGGGAGACGGCGGTGAAGATGCAGTTCTGGACATCGTTGGCGTCCTGATACTCGTCCACCATGATCTCCCGGTACCGGCCCGCCACCTGACGGGCCAGGTCGGTGGGCTGGCCGTCATCGGTCAGCAGCAGCTCGATGGCGTAGTGCTCCTGGTCGGAGAAGTCCATGGCGTTGCGGCGGGCCTTCTCCGATTGATAGCGGCGGGTGAAGTCGGCGGTCAGATCGGCCAGGGCCAGCATGGCCGGAGCCATGGCCGCCAGATCCGCCAGATGCTCCGCCTGGGCGGTGTCGAAGGGGGCGGACAGCTTTTTCAGCGCGTCCTTGCACCGCTTCACCACGGCCTGAAGGTGCTCCTTTTCGGCGTTCTCGCCCTTGACGGCGCCCATGCGGCGGAAGGCGGGACGGATGGCCGCCATGGCCTCCCAGTCCCCCTGGGCGGCGGATAGGGCGCGAAGCTGCGTCGCCGTCTCCGTCAGGCGGTCGGCGTAGGCGGCGGCCACCGCCTCGTCGGTGATGGCGTCGGTCTCCTGCTCCAGCAGTCCGGCCCAGAAATCCGCCTTGGCGGCGGCGTCGGCCATGATGACCTGGCCATAGGGGGACTGGCCCAGGTCGTCCGGCGGGCTTTCCCAGTCCCGGCGCACCTGCTCCAGCCATTGCAGGGGATAGGGGTGGCTCTGGAGCTTGCGGTGCAGCTCCAGCACCAGCGTCTCCAGCGCACGGTCGTCCCGGCCAGCACCCAGCGTCTCCGCCAGTTGGCGGCGGCGCTGGTCCATCCCGGCGTAGAAATCCTCCAGGGCGCGCTCCAGCACCCGCTGCTTCACCATGTCGGCCTCCTGCTCGTCCAGCACCCGGAAATCCGGGGTCAGGGCGTGGCCGTCAATGGGCGGCAGGCGGTATACATTCTCCCGCAGCAGGGCGGCGCAGAAGGCGTCCACCGTCTTGATGTCCGCCTGATAGACCCGGAAGAGCTGGCGGCGGAGGTGGGCGTTGTCCGGCTGCTCCGCCACACGCCTGGAAAGCTCCGCGGCGATCTTGCCCCGCAGCTCCGCCGCGGCGGCCTTGGTATAGGTGATGATGAGGAAGTCATCCACGGCGCACTGCTCCTCCAGAATGTAGCGGAACAGCCGCTCCACCAGCACCTTGGTCTTGCCGGAGCCGGCGGCGGCGGACACCAGCAGGCTGCCGCCCCGGTCCTCCACGGCCTTGCGCTGGTCGGGGGTCAGTTCAATTTTCGCCATGGCGATCCTCCTCTCCGGTTTTTTCCATCAGGGCCCAGAATTCCTCGCTGTCGGTCTTGCGCAGGGGGCGGCGTCTGTCCCGCGCCTCGTCAAAGCAGCAGGCGGAGGCGAAGGCGCAGTAGGTGCAGGCGCTGTCCTGCGGGCCCCGGGCATAGGGGTCGGCGTCGATGTTGCCGTGGGCAATCTCGACGGTGATCTGGTGCAGCAGCTTGTCCACATACCGGCCCAGATGGCCCAGTTGGGCCGCCGTGGCCACGCTGCCGGAGAGACTGCCGTCCTTCTTCACGCCGATGGGCAGATAGCAGGGGGATTCCAGGGCGCTGTGCTCCATGGCCTGCAGCACCTGGGGATCGTTCAGCACCAGTCCGGTGCGGCGCAGCTCGCTCTGCAGGGCGGCCTTCAGCTTTTCGTCGTTGATGTTCCGGTCCTGCCGCAGTATCACGTCCCGGGCGGGCTGGTACAGCACGCCGCAGGGCACGATGGGATGGCCGAAGAAGGACTGGCCCTCCCGCTCCAGGGTAAAGAGGTACAGCAGCATCTGGATGCCCAGACCGTAGCGGATATCGGTCAGGTCGAAGCTCTTTTTGCCGGTCTTGTAGTCCACCACACGGAGATAGAGCTTCCCCTCGTGGAGCCAGCCGTCCACCCGATCCACCTTGCCGGATACGGACAGCCGCGCGCCGTCCTCCTGGATGGTGATGGCGGGCAGGTTGCCCTGCCGTCCGCCGAAGCTCAGCTCGAAGGACACCGGCTGGAAATCCGACTGCCGCATCTCCCGGGCGATATTCAATATAATGGTATACGCCGTCTCCCGCAATCGGGTGAAGAGATAGCGGAAGCGGGCGGATTTGTGGGCGAAGTCATCGATGCGCTCCGCGGCGTAGCGGGAGACGTAGTCCTTCGTCATCCGCCGCAGCTCGTCGTCGGACACCTGGCCGTAGCCCCCCAGGGCCTTCACGTCCCGGTTCACGTTCTCCAGCAGATAGTGCAGGAAGGTGCCCACCTCTGGGGCCTCGAACCCGGCCCGTTTCCGCTCCTTGGCCCGCAGGCCGTACTCCATGAAGTAGCCGAAATGGCAGGACTTCACCCGGTCGATGCGGCTGGCGGACATGGCGATGGAGTGGCCGTACAGGGAGCGCACCGCCTCGGGGGACAGGCGGCCCCGCGTCATGTGCCGCGCCCGCTCCATGGCGGAGAGGGCTGGGGCGTACCAGGGACTCTGGGCGAAATAGCGCCACAGGGCCTCGTTCTCGCTTGCGGCGCACAGTGCCGCGGCGGGCAGGGTCAGGCGATAGGCCCCGTCCTCCCGCCGAATTTTCGACTGGTGGAACAGCCGGGTCAGCCGCTCCACCACGAAGGAGGGCCGCAGCTCCGCGCCGGTCACGTCGGTGACGGGCCAGGAGACGTGAAGCTGCTCCGTGGGCTGGGCCAGGCAGGCGTAGATGTTCTGCAATTCGTTATCCAGGGCGTCAAAGGTGGCGTCGGACAGGGGGATGTCTCGCTGTTGGAGCGCCTGGCGGTCGTCGCTGTCCAGCACGCCGCCGTCCCGGTCGATCTGGGGCAGCAGGTGGTCGTTGGCGCCCAGCAGGAACAGCACCCGCACCCGGTGACGGTCGTTGCGGGTGATCTCGCTGACCTTCACCTGATCCAGCGTGGCGGGGATGGTGCCCACGCTGTACTGGGTCAGCACCAGGCGCAGCAGCCGGGCGAACTCCTCGCCGTCCAGCTCGGCGTCCCCCAGGATCTCCACGAACTGATCCAGCACATCGCAGAAGATCTGCCAGAGCTGGGCGTATTCCTCCGCCAACTGCACCTGGCCCGACGCCAGGAGCCGGTCGGCCTTGTCCCGCAGCGCCTCCGGCACCCCGGCGTCCGCCGCGAACTGATAGAGCGTCCGGGCCTTGTCCCGGGCGGCGGGCCGCTGCTTCAGGCCCTGGGCCAGGGCCGAGAGGGGACGGCGCACCTTCTCCCGGATGCGGTTGATCTCCGCCAATCGGGCGGCGCGCTCGTCGGTCATGTCCATGCCGTAGCCGTCGGGGTTCAGCGTCCAGGGGGTGTCCCGCAGCCACATGCTGCCCCGGATGTCCCAGCGGATGACGTAGTTTTCCAGCAGGTCGCACTCCGCCTCCGTGACGCCGGTCATGCCGGTCTTCAGATAGCGGAACATATCCTCATACTCGAAGCCGCCGGTGACGGCGTCCACGGCGGACAACAGCAGCGTCATCACGGGCTTTTCCAGAATGTCGCTGCGGCGGCTGATGTAGGCGGGGATGCCGTCCCGCCGGAAGATGGACTCCAGCAGCGGCCCGTAGCTGTCCAGCGTGCGGCTGGCCACGGCCATGTCCCGGTAGCGATAGCCCTGCCGGGCAAGCTGTCGAATTTTGGCGGAGACGTACTCTACCTCCGTATAGGCGGTGGCCGCCTGATAGAGGGCCACGGCGTCGGTGTCCTCCTTCCAGGGGGCGTCGCCGCCGAAGAAGTGGCGCTCCAGATGGCCCAGGGGGCTGTCGTCCCGGCGGGAGAGATAGGTGAGGCGGCACTCCACCCCCGCCTGGCGGGCCATG
>ERZ1026898.1708-NODE-1708-length-10397-cov-6.730710_pt1 | contig 10397 bp, 9 predicted proteins | sample MGYA00380178_ERZ1026898 | MGnify/ENA primary metagenome ERZ1026898 (study PRJEB33269, sample SAMEA4719814) | human gut metagenome | biome: human-associated habitat; feature: organic feature; material: feces | place: Cameroon | collected 2013-10 ... | reverse complement strand
CACGTCGACTGCCCGGGCCACGCCGACTATATCAAGAACATGATCACCGGTGCTGCCCAGATGGACGGCGCTATCCTGGTCATCGCCGCCTCCGACGGCCCCATGGCTCAGACTCGTGAGCACCTGCTGCTGGCCCGTCAGGTGAACGTGCCCTCCGTGCTGGTCTTCCTGAACAAGTGCGACCAGGTCGACGATGAGGAGCTGCTGGAGCTGGTCGAGATGGAAGTCCGCGAGCTGCTGGACTTCTACGGCTTCCCTGGCGACGAGACCCCCATCATCCGTGGTTCCGCTCTGAACGCTCTGGTTTCCGAGTCCACCGATCCCAACGCTCCCGAGTATGCCTGCATCAAGGAGCTGATGGACGCTGTTGACAGCTGGATCCCCACCCCCGACCGCAAGGAGGATATGCCCTTCCTGATGCCCGTCGAGGACGTGTTCACCATCTCCGGCCGTGGTACCGTTGCTACCGGCCGTGTGGAGCGTGGTAAGCTGAACCTGAACGAGAAGGTCGAGATCGTCGGTCTGTCCGATGAGAAGCGCGAGACCACCGTTACCGGTATCGAGATGTTCCACAAGCTGCTGGACTACGCTGAGGCCGGCGATAACATCGGCGCTCTGCTGCGTGGTGTTGCCAAGACCGAGATCGAGCGCGGCCAGGTTCTGTCCAAGCCCGGTTCCATTCACCCCCACACCAAGTTCGTTGGCCAGGTCTACGTTCTGACCAAGGACGAGGGCGGCCGTCACACCCCCTTCTTCAACAACTATCGTCCCCAGTTCTACTTCCGTACCACCGACGTGACCGGCGTCATCACCCTGCCCGAGGGCACCGAGATGTGCATGCCCGGCGATAACGTCGACATGAAGGTCGAGCTGATCACCCCCATCGCTATCGAGAAGGGTCTGCGTTTCGCTATCCGTGAGGGCGGCCGTACCGTCGGTTCCGGCGTCGTCATCGAGATCGAGCAGTAATCGAACTGAAATCGAAAAAAGAAAGGCCGTATGGCCTTTCTTTTTTTGCGTCCTTACGTCTTGGGGAAGGCCAGATCCGTCTGGAAGCCGCCCTGGCCGGTGAAGATCACATCGCCGCCGATGATCTGGTCACCCCACAGATACAGATTGGCCTGCACCCCCTGGGGGATCTCCGGATAGTTGGTGATCGTATAGGTGTAGCGTTTTACAGCCTGGCCGCCGAAGTCGGCAAAGGGCAGGTTCTGTCCCGCCTGCAGCTTGGCGTAGGCGCTCCACTCACCCTCCAGCTTTTCCGGCAGCTGCAAATCCAGCGTTTCGATGGGCTGGGGCTCCACCTGCCAGCCCAGGCCCTCCAGATAGGCCACCCGCTCCTCGTTGGCGGCGGCGGTGATGACCTCGACCTCCTTGTCGCCGCCGAAGCAGCCTGCCAGCATCAGCGCCGCGCCAATCACCAGGCACAGCGCCAGAGACATCAGCGCCATACGCCGCCGCGTCACATGGATCACGCGCATATTCATCAACTCCTTCGTTGATGGATATTCCCATGGGGCGGAAAATATGCTATACTGTGGCCATCGAATACAAGGAGGCGGCTATGGAGCGGTTGGATAAGATCATCGCCAACAGGGGCGCGGCGTCGCGCCGCGAGGTGAAGGACCTGGTGCGCCAGGGCCGGGTGCTGGTGAACGGCGTTCCGGCGTCGGCACCGGACATGAAGGTGGCGGCGGAGACGGCGGTCATCACCGTGGACGGCGTGACCCTCAGCGCAGAGCGGTACCTGTACCTGCTGCTGCATAAGCCTGCCGGGGTGCTGACGGCCACCGAGGACAAACGCCAGCCCACGGTGCTGGATCTGATCCCGGAGACATACCGCCGCCGCGATCTGGCGCCGGTGGGACGGCTGGACAAGGACACGGAGGGCCTGCTTCTGCTGACCGACGACGGTGAGCTGACCCATCGGCTGCTGAGCCCGAAATACCATGTGGACAAGGTGTACTATGCCCGCGTGGACGGCGTGCCGGACGCGGCGGACGCGGCAGCCTTTGCCGCCGGACTGCTGCTGGGGGACGGCCTGCAATGCCTTCCGGCAAAGCTGGAGCTGCTGGGCGGCGATGCGTGTCTCGTGACGCTGCGTGAGGGGAAGTTCCACCAGGTGAAGCGGATGCTGGCCAGTCGGGGCAAGCCGGTGCTGTACCTGAAGCGGTTGGCCATGGGGCCGCTGACGCTGGAGGACACGCTGCCTGCCGGACAGTGCCGCCCGCTGACGGAGGAAGAGATATCCGCGCTGCGGTGTGCCTGCGGCGTGTGATCATATCGACAAAGCGCCAAAAGAATTTCAAGATTTTTTGTGAGAAAGATAAAAAAATGCTTGCAAAACCGTGATTATGACGATATAATATAAGCGACCACTTGGCAGTTTGCACAAAGCGTTTGAGGACGCTTTGAGAGAGAGCAGGAGGGCGTGTCATGTCCGGTAGAATTTTTCAGAATGTAGTGCTGCAATTCAAAGAGACCACCGACCGCACCATCGGGGTCATCGACGCCGAGGGAACCGTTATCGCGTGCAGCGAGCTGACGGGGATCGGCAAGAAGTGGAGCAAATATGTAGAGACCATTCAGCAGGCCGACGGCGAGTGTGTGGCCCTGGAGGGCAAGACCTTCAAGGCGCTGCCCGGCTGGGGCGGACACTTTGACTATGCGGTGTTCGCCAGCGGCGACGACGGCATCGGCCGCACGGTGTGCGCCATGGCGGCCGTGGCGCTGAACTCTGCCAAGAGCTATTATGAAGAGAAGCACGACAAGGGCTCCTTCATGAAGAATATCATCTCCGACAACATCCTCATCAGCGATATCTACATGCGGGCCAAGGAGCTGCATGTGGCCGCCGAGGTGAACCGGGGCGTGTTCGTCGTCCGCCCGGTGGACGACCGGATGGAGTCCGCTCCTCTGGATCTGATTCAGAGCCTGTTCCCCGACCGGCAGAACGACTTCGTTCTCAGCGTGGGCGAGCAGGACGTGGTGCTGATCCACCAGATGGACAAAAACGCTGGTGCCGGCGATATGGAGAAGGTGGCCCTGCGGATCGAGGAAGCCCTGCGCATCGACGGCGAGAGCAGCGTGTTCGTGGGCATCGGCACCATGGCCCAGCATCTGCGTGAGCTGGCCAAGGCGTATAAGGAGGCCCAGATCGCCATCGAGGTGGGCAAGGTCTTTGACACCGAGCGATACGTCATCAACTACGAGAATCTGGGCATCGGCCGCCTGATCTATCAGCTTCCCACCACCCTGTGCGAGATGTTCCTGCAGGAGGTGTTCAAGAAGAACCCCATCGACGCCCTGGATCAGGAGACGCTGTTCACCATCTACAAGTTCTTCGAGAATAACCTGAACGTGTCCGAGACGGCCCGCAAGCTGTTTGTCCACCGCAATACCCTGGTGTACCGGCTGGAGAAGATCAAGAAGCTCACCGGCCTCGACCTGCGGGAGTTTGACGACGCCATTACCTTCAAGGTAGCGCTGATGGTCAAGAAGTATCTGACCAGCCGCGGCATAGAAGCATAAGATTACTGGCGCGAATTCTGCGAAGCTTTTACAGCCGCCCGAAAGGGCGGCTGTTTTTTTGCGGCATATTTTTTTGTAAATTCCGGGAACATTTTGGCGCTTTTGGTCGTCTATACTAATAATGGCATATTTTGCATGGCAGATTTACCGAAAATTCACGGTTTCCCTGTTGCCATTTGTCTGAGATTTATATATAATGTAACAGACAATGGCTTTTTGCCACAAGATGTTGCATTTTGAGAGAATTTGAGGTTGTGCCATGATTCGATTGAAAGACGCGGAAAAGACCTATGAGAACGGCACGAAGGCCGTTCGGGGTATCTCATTTCAGATAGATGACGGAGAATTTGTGTTCCTGGTGGGGCCTTCCGGCAGCGGGAAATCCACCATTATCAAGCTGCTGACCGGTGAGATCGTACCCACCGGCGGCCGCGTGATGGTCAACGGCTTTTCCATGAGCCGCATCAAGGAGAAGCAGCTTCCCCTGATGCGCCGCACCATCGGCGTGATCTTCCAGGACTTCCGCCTGATCGCCAGCCGCACGGTGTTCGACAACCTGGCGCTGGCCATGCGGGCCGTGGGCGCTTCGCCCAAGGAGATCCGCAGCCGCATTCCCTATGTGCTGGAGCTGGTGGGTCTGAAGGGGAAGGAGAATAACTATCCCGACGAGCTCAGCGGCGGTGAGCAGCAGCGCGTCTCCGTGGCCCGGGCACTGGTGAACAATCCCAGCACCATCGTGGCCGACGAGCCCACCGGCAATCTTGACCCGGCCCGCTCCCTGGAGATCATGACGCTGCTGGAGCGCATCAACGCCCTGGGCACCACCGTCATCGTGGTGACCCATGAGCGGGGGCTGGTGAACCACTTCAACAAGCGGGTCATCTATCTGGAGAGCGGCCGCGTGGTGGGCGATGCCACCGGTACATACGAGGGGGTGACGCAGCAATGAAAAACTTCGGTTACTTTTTCAAAGAGGGCGCCCGCAGCATGTTCTCCCACGGGTTCATGTCTTTTGCCGCCATCGGCGTCACTGTGGCGTGCCTGCTGATCATGGGCACCTTCTCCCTGGTGGCCTACAACGCCAACGAGAATCTGGCCGACCTGCAGAAGGAAAACGCCATGGTGGCCTTTGTGGACGACTCCCTAACGGAGAGCAAGGCCAAGGCATTGCAGTCCGAGCTGGAAAAGGTGGACAACGTGGCCGACTGTACCTTTGTCTCCCGGCAGGAGGCGCGGGACGAGTATGTGGCCAAGTATGACGAGGACGATATGTACAAGGATCTCCAGCCGGAGGTGTTCCGCCACCGGTATGTGATCCATCTCACCGACCCCAACGCGATGGCCCAGACCAAGGCCGCGGTGGAGGCGGTGGCCGGCATCGACGAGGTGCGGGCCGACGAGGTGATCTCTGCCGGCTTCGTCACGGTGCGCAATGTGGCGGGCGCCATCTCTATCGCCCTGATCGCCATTTTGCTGATGGTGTCGCTGTTCATCATCTCCAACACCATCAAGCTGACCACCTTTGACCGGCGTGAGGAGATCGCCATCATGAAGATGGTGGGCGCCACCGACAGCTTTATCCGCTGGCCCTTCGTGTTTGAGGGTCTGCTGCTGGGCCTGTTCGGCGCGGTGATCGCCTTCGGTCTGCAGTGGCTGCTGTACAGCGCCATGGCCAACGGCGTCAGCAGCTCCGACACCATGCAGCTCCTGGAGGTGGTACCCTTCCTGAACATCTGGAAGCCTGTGGCCGCCATCTTTGCCGGGGCCGGCATCCTGATCGGCATCGGCGGCAGCCTGATGGCCATCCGCCGCTTCCTGAAGGTATAAGACACCCAATTCCCGCGGAACCGGCGCGTTCCGCACCGGAGGAAAGGACATCCCATGAAACGTGCAATGACCGGAAAACGTGTGCTGGCGCTGCTGTGCGCGCTGCTGATGACGGCGGCGCTGCTGCCCTCGGTGGCCTATGGCGCGGCTGTGGCCGGAAAGAAGGATGACACAACGACGGCATCCGACAGCAAGAAGGAGGAGGCCGACGCCGTCCGCAAGGAGTATAACGATCTGCAGCAGCAGATCAACGACAAGCGGAAGGAAATGGACGACCTGAAGAATGAGCTGAACAACATCAAGAGCCAGAAGGCCAACACCCAGCAGCAGAAGAATCTGCTGGATCAGCGCAACGCCGCCCTGCAGGAGGAGATCAACCTGCTGGAGCAGCAGATCGACCTCACCAACCGCAGCATCAGCGCCAACGAGGCGCTGGAGGAGCAGCAGACCGAGCTGTTCCACAAGCAGATCCGCACCGAGGAGGAGCAGGGCACCGTGTCCTATTGGTCGGTGCTGTTCAAGGCCACCAGCTTCTCCGACCTGGTGAGCCGCATCGACTTCATCAACGAGATCGTCCGCTATAACCAGCAGGTCATCAGCAACCTGCGGGAGACCCGCCAGAGTCTGGCGGAGGACAAGGCCGCCCTGGAGCAGCAGACCGAGGAGCTGACCGCCTCCAAGAAGGAGCTGGAGGGCGAGATCACCGAGAGCATGCGCCTGCTGGCGGAGTACATCAAGACCGAGGAGGGCAAGCAGGCGGAGTACGACGCCATCAAGGCGGAGGAAGAGGCTCTGGACGACCTGATGGCGGCGGCAGAGGCCAAGGCCCGTGAGCTGGGCCTGAACGACATCGCCGGCACCGTGGGCGGCTACATCTGGCCCTGCAACGGCATCCGATGGATCACCTCCAAGTTCGGCGGTCGCCAGTCCCCCGGCGGCATCGGCAGCACCAATCACAAGGGCGTGGATATCGGCACCCCCATGGGCACGCCGGTGCTGGCGGCCAAGTCCGGCACCGTCACTTCGGCGGGCTGGAACGGCGGCTACGGTAAGTGCATCGTCATCAACCACGGCAACGGCAACTCCACGCTGTACGGCCATCTCAGCAGCATCAACGTCAGCGTCAACGACAAGATCACCCAGGGACAGGTCATCGGCTACTCCGGCAGCACCGGCAATTCCACCGGTCCCCACCTGCACTTCGGCATCATCGAGAATAACAGCTGGGTAGATCCCCTGAACTACCTGACCGGCTGGCAGTATTACGGCTAAGAACCGGATAATCGGCGCCTCTGTACCATACACTGGTACAGAGGTGCTTTTTATGTATGGCTATGTGACATGGGGCCGCCCTGCCCTGACGGCGGAGAACATTGGCGGCGTGTGGTTCGCGGCCGCCGCTCTGCCGGAGACCGGCCCGCTGGCGGCGTATCGCCGCCGTCTTGTGTGGCGGGCACTGTGTCGCCGCGGCGTAAGGCGCTGCGTGATGCCGGAGGCGCTGGAGGCGGAGGCCGCCCGGTGGGGCCTGCTGCCGGTGGAGGTCAGCCCTCTGCGGCTGGCCATGCTGCACCAACTGCTGGATACCTGCGGCGATCTGCGGCGCGGGACTGCCGTGCTGCGGGCGGAGTGCGCCACCCCCGCCGTATACCGGGCCGCCGTGGTGCTGGCGGGACGGGCACGGTACCTCTCACTGGAGCTGGACAACGGGGGAGAGGCCCTGGAGCAGGCGCTGCGGCAGCGGTTCGGCCTGTGCCTGGGCCGGGTGGGACAGCCCGCAGTGACGGTGTCCTTCGGCGGTGCGCCGTCGGAAAACACCATCTGCCTGGGGGAGGACTGTCGCCGCTATCAGCGTGTGACCTACGACGTGCCGGAGGGGATGCCGGGGCCGTGGCCGGTGTCGGAACCCCTTCTGGCGGTGCTTTTCGAGGCGGGAGCCATCAAAAAAGAGCAAATTCGCGTAAAAACTATTGCGTTCAACGCTTGACAGGTGGACGGAAACTCACTATAATGCAACGTGACGCATTATAATTATAATATAAGTATACCCGATGGCAGCAATTTGCCGGAGGGGTGCAATAGAAAGGAATGTGCAGCATGGCAAAAGAATTCAAGATGAGCCAGGCCCGTTATGACGAGCTGAAACAGGAGCTGGATTACAGCAAGACCACCCGCGCCGACGAGGTGGCGGAACTCATCAAGGAGGCCCGCGGCTTCGGCGATTTGAGCGAAAACAGCGAGTATGACGAGGCCAAAAACGAGCAGGGCAAGCTCTATTCCCGCATTGCCGAGTTGGAGGACATTCTGCTGCACGCCGTCATCGTGGATGAGGCGGAGATGGACTCTGACAAGATCTCCATCGGCTGCAAGGTCGTGGTGACCAATCTGGATACACGAAAACAACTGCCCGCCTATAAGATCGTCGGTTCTCAGGAGGCCGATGTGATGAGCCGCGCAGTCAGCGAGGACTCTCCCTTCGGCAAAGCTTTGGTGGGCCGCAAGGCGGGCGACGAAGTGATCGTGGAGGCTCCCAAGGGCGCTATCCACTACCGTGTGGACAGTATTGAACGATGAACCCCTCGATCAGCGATCGGGGGCTGATGAGATAAGGAGGCCGTTATGGCAGAGCAAAATACCAATGTGACCAATACCACCGAACAGCAGGAGCTGGGCGAGCTGCTCCAGATCCGCCGCGACAAGCTGAAGGCATTGCAGGACGAGGGCCGCGATCCCTTCCAGATCACCAAGTTTGACGTGACCCATCACGCCCAGAATATCAAGGACAATTTCGACGCCCTGGAGGGCACTCCCGTCCGCGTGGCGGGCCGCCTGATGAGCAAGCGCGGCATGGGCAAGGTGTCCTTCTGCGACATGCAGGACAAGTCCGGCCGCATCCAGATCTACGCCCGCAAGGACGAGATGGACGAGGATAACTACAACCGCTTTAAGAAGTACGATATCGGCGATATCGTGGGCGTCATCGGCGAGGTGTTCCGCACCCAGCGGGGCGAGATGTCCGTCCGCGCCCATGAGATCATCCTGCTGAGCAAGTCCCTGCGCCCCCTGCCCGAGAAGTTTCACGGCCTCACCGACAAGGAGGTGCGCTATCGCCAGCGCTATGTGGATCTGATCATGAACCCCGAGAGCAAGCGCAACTTCGAGATCCGCAGCAAGTTCGTGTCCTATCTGCGCCGCTATCTGGACTCCCTGGGCTTCATGGAGGTGGAGACCCCCGTGCTGAGCCCCATCGCCGGCGGTGCCAACGCTCGTCCCTTCATCACCCACCACAATGCCCAGGACATCGACATGTATATGCGCATCGCCACCGAGCTGCACCTGAAGCGGCTGATCGTGGGCGGCCTGGAGCGCGTGTATGAGGTGGGCCGTATCTTCCGCAACGAGGGCATGGACACCAAGCACAACCCTGAGTTCACCACCTGTGAGCTGTATCAGGCCTATACCAACCTAGATGGCATGATGGATATTCTGGAGGCTATCCTCTCCGGCGCGTGCAAGGAGATCCACGGCGGCTATCAGGTCCAGTGGCTGGGCCACGATATCGACCTGACCCCCGGCTGGCCCCGTGTCACCATGGCCGACGCGGTGAAGAACGTCACCGGCGCCGACTTTATGGCCATCGAGGGCGACGATGACGCCGCCGTGGAGCTGGCCAAGAGCGTGGGCGTGGATATGGACGGCGTGTCCCACACCTGGGGCAACGCCCTGTACGAGGCCTTTGACCAGAAAGTGGAGGAGACGCTGGTGCAGCCCACCTTCATCACCATGTATCCTGTGGAGGTCAGCCCGCTGGCCAAGCGCAGTCCTGCCGACCCGCACCTGACCGAGCGGTACGAGGCGTTTATCTGCGGCTGCGAGATGGGCAACGCTTTCTCCGAGCTGAACGACCCCATCGACCAGTACGAGCGCTTCAAGGCCCAGGCGGAAAAGCGCGCCCAGGGCGATGAAGAGGCCGACATGATGGATGACGATTTCGTCATGGCGCTGGAATACGGCATGCCTCCCACCGGTGGTCTGGGCTTCGGCATCGACCGGTGCAGCATGATGCTGTGCGGCGCGGACTCCATCCGCGACGTGATCCTGTTCCCCACCATGAAGCCCCTGGATGCCGACAAGAAGGTGGACAAGCCCGCCGAGACGGCTGCGCCCGCCGCGCCTGCGGCGGAGGAAAAGATCGACTTCTCCAACGTGGAGATCGAGCCGCTGTTTGCCGATCTGGTGGATTTTGACACCTTCTCCAAGTCCGATTTCCGCGCCGTGAAGATCAAGGCGTGCGAGGCTGTGAAGAAGTCCAAGAAGCTGCTGAAGTTCATTCTGGACGACGGCACCGGCACAGACCGCGTGATCCTGAGCGGCATCCACGAGTACTATGAACCGGAGGAGCTGGTGGGCAAGACCTGCATCGCCATCACCAACCTGCCGCCCAGACCCATGATGGGCATCGACTCCTGCGGTATGCTGATTTCTGCGGTTCACCACGAAAACGGAGAAGAGAAGCTGCATCTGCTGATGGTGGATCCCCACATTCCGGCCGGTGCAAAGCTCTATTGATCGCGCCTGAAGTCGGTTCACATCATTTTTAACCCCGCTGACCCGACAAAAGCTTGTCGGGTCAGCCTTTCCATTCCAATAAAAAGGAGGCGGTCAGCGTGGAAAAGATCACCAGCCGCGCCAATCCCCTGCTGGTCCATATGAAAAAGCTGGCCGCGTCCGGCGCCTACCGCCGGGAGCAGGGCGTGTACCTGGGCGACAGTCCCAAGCTGCTGGCGGAGGCTTTGAAATGGCACGCCCCTATCCGCGAGATCGCCATTACCGGCGGTACGGCCCTGCCGTCCGTCCCGGCGGGCGTCCGGGTGGTGGAGGTGCCGGAGGACGTGATGGCCTCCATCTCGCCGATGAAATCTCCCCAGGGCGCGCTGTTCACCGTGACGCTGCCGATCGGAGAAGCACCTGAGACGCTGCCCGGCAGTCGCTATATGGTGCTGGACGGCGTGCAGGATCCCGGCAACGTGGGCACCATCCTG
>ERZ1026898.1704-NODE-1704-length-10439-cov-7.215139_pt1 | contig 10439 bp, 4 predicted proteins | sample MGYA00380178_ERZ1026898 | MGnify/ENA primary metagenome ERZ1026898 (study PRJEB33269, sample SAMEA4719814) | human gut metagenome | biome: human-associated habitat; feature: organic feature; material: feces | place: Cameroon | collected 2013-10 ... | reverse complement strand
AGACAGATATTGTATCTTTGCCCACCGAAAGAAACATTCCGTATTATTACTAAATTGAGTTTCATGGAAAGACAGAGAGAGAATTTTCTTATGACGAGAAAAGTAAATCATAGCGTTACTATAGGATTGGCTGCCTTAGCTTTGTGCTCGGTGTCGGCTAATCTCATGGCTGCTGTGAACAACCCTAAGATAGCGCGAGAGGTTATCTTACCACAAAACGAAAGTTTGATAGGATACGTTTACGACCAAGATAAGAATCCGCTGCCGGGAGTTACCGTAAAAGTGGAGGGAACACAAATCGTAACCGTTACGGATGATGAAGGCCGTTATTCCTTCAGCCAGCCTATCAAGCGAGGTGCTAACGTAAAATTTTCGATGCTCGGCTTTAAAACCAAGCGAGTTGTTTATAAAGGTCAGTCGGCTATCAGTCCGATGCTCGAACCTTCTGCTACCTCGGTTGGCGAGGTGGTGGTAGTGGCGCGCAGCAACATCAACGCCATCGACCTACGTGCCAAATCGGGCGTGGTAGAGAACGTGGATATGAAGCGCGTAGAGGCTAAGCCGATGATTGACATGGCACTGGCACTGCAGGGTGCCGTGCCGGGCCTTGTCGTTACCAATACGGGCGATTTGGGTTCTGCTCCGAAAATCCGTCTGCGAGGAAACTCTTCGCTCCGACAGGGCAATGCAACCAACGAACCGCTGTATGTGATGGACGGTCAGATTATCTCTGCCGAGACATTCTATAACCTGAACCCATCTGACATCAAGGGCATGAAGGTGCTCAAGGATGCTACAGCCTGCGCACTGTATGGTGTGAAGGCGGCTAACGGTGTGATAGAAATCACATCACAGCGTGGCCATTCGGGTGCTCCGCTAATCAACTACAGCACCAATATGGGTGTTACCACACGAGGCAGAAGAGGACTCAAGATGATGAGTTCTGCCGAGAAACTGGAACTGGAGAGACTCATCGGTAACGTGGAGACTCCAGGCTACAGATACAGCGAGGATTACTACCGCAAGTACTTTGCCAACAATCCGAATCTGGCAAGCATGATTGCCGATGGACAGAACAAGCTCGATTCATTGCGCAACATCAATACCGACTGGTTCAACGAACTTCTGCGCAACAGCTTCTACCAGCGCCATAACCTGAGTCTGCGAGGCGGTAATGAGCGCACCACCTATTTCCTCTCAGCCAACTATTCCTATCAGGGCGGCCGTATCGAGGGAAATGACAAGCAGCGTATGGGCATCCGACTGAATGTAGACCAGAAACTGGGAAAGATTGGTTATGCCATGCTGGGCGTTACGGGCTCTTATTCGAAGACTAATACGCCTAACGGAACCTCAAGCGACCCTTCTTCGCTGATTTACGAACTGAACCCTTACGAGCAGAAGACAGGCAAACTCTGGTCGTATCCGGGACAGACTTACAAGGACCTGATGAACCAGTACAGCGCAGAATCTACCGACAAGGAGTTTGGCGTGAACGGTAACATCACCCTGAACCTGCTTCCGGGACTGGATGTTGCAGCCGTTGCCGGCATCGACTTCGTACTGGATGAGTCACACCAGTTTACACCTTCTACAGCCTATTCTGAGACCCATAGCGGTGTACCAGAAGTGGCGCGCGGTATCTATTCGAAATCCAAGAATACCACCACCAATTTCTCTGCCAACGTGCGTGCTACCTATACCCGTACGTTCAACGAGATTCACGACCTCACCTTCAGTGCCAACATCGATTATTATGATACCAACATCGATAATCTCAGCACTACCGGTTATGGTGTAGGAACCCTGAACTCGGCAGCAGCCATCAACCAGTCGCTCACCGGCTCACGCAGAGTGAAGATGAGTGCTCCGAGAGACAAGAACCGCCAGTTGGGTTTCGGTGGCGTGCTGGGCTACAGTCTGCTGAGCACCTACGACCTCTATGCTACCTACAAGGCAGATGCCTCTTCGGTTCTGCCATCAGACAAGCGATGGAACAAGGCATGGGCGGTAGGTCTGGGATGGACACCGTCCAACTATGCCTTCCTGAAGGACAACAAGGTGATTTCACGCCTCAACTTCAAGGGGTCGTATGGTATCACAGCCAATCTGAACGGAGTTTCGGTTTCTACAACAACAGGAACCTTCTCCTACTCCACCAACACCTACGAAGACCAGCGCGTACTGGAACTCATCTCCTTATATAATAAGGACCTGAAACCAGAGCAGAACAAATCGGTAGATCTGGGTATGAGCATGGACCTCTTCAACCGCATTACGCTGGATGTAAACTATTACAACCGCCGTACCGAACAGGCTTTGCTCGATGTGCCAATCCCTACATCGGTAGGCTATTCTACCCTGAAGCGCAACATCGGTGTACTGGAGAACAGAGGTATAGAGCTGGGACTGAGTGCCAAGATTATCGATACCTACGATTGCCGATTCAGCATCGGTGCCAACCTTGCTTACAACGACAACAAGGTGCTCGACCTGTATTATGCCGACAAGATTTACACCTCCGAAGATGCACTGGTTCCAGACTATGAGGTGGGCAAATCATACGATATGCTCTACGGACCTACGTCGCTGGGTATCAATCCGCTCACCGGCTATCCGGTATTCCTGTTGCCAGACGGCACAGAGAAACAGGCTACCGAGGCACTGACCAAGGACGATGTAGTGGCATTAGGCCATCTCACACCACCTTATTCAGGCACCTTCAACCTGAGCTTCTCATACAAGTCGTTCGACTTCGATATGGACTTCTACTACGTTCATGGCGGAATCCAGCGTTTCAACTACTCGTATGTGAGAGACAAGGACAATGTAAACAAGAATGCCGTATCCGGGCAGACCGATAAGATGTGGTTCAAGCAGGGCGATGAGAACAAGACCTACTGGACACCGTTCTACACCTCATCCACCGCAGAAGACAACATAGCGCTCTATCCAAACTCACGCACGGTGGGCAAGAGCGACTACCTGCGCCTCTCTATGGTGAGCATGCGCTACCGTCTGCCAGCCGCTACCCTACACAAGATACTGCCATTCATGCAGTATGCTACCGTAGGTTTCCAGGCATCCAACCTCTTTACGTGGACCTCTTACAAAGAGAGCGACCCAGAAAGTGGAACCCTTGCCGGCACCACACAGCCAATTTATACATTCAATTTGAATCTTACATTCTAGGAGACAGAAAAGATGAAGAATATCAAGAATATCATCAAGAAGGCACTTCTCATCACGGGCAGCACCCTGCTTCTGGCAGCCTGCTCGCTCAATGTGCCACCACCAGACCAGTTTTCAGACCCCGATGCCATCACCGATGTCAACGCAGGGCGCTCTCTGCTCACCTCCTGCTATCTGAGCTATCCGCATCAGGAGTATGAGTTTTCGCTCCTGGGCAACGACTTCTGTCCTACCAACCTCTCAGGAAAGGATGTCGAAACCCAGAACCTATACAACTGGCAGGACAAGAACATCAGCAACCTCTCGTCAACCGTATGGCCGGCGTATTACACCTGTATCTCCAACTGCGATGTACTCCTGGAGCGTATCGACAAGATTACGACCGAGACCGCAGCCGATCTGCAGGAGAAGCAGGCTATCAAGGCAGAGGCACAGCTGCTGAAGGCAATGTGCTATTTCGACCTGCTGCGCATCTATGCCACTCCATACGATGAGAATCCGGATGCCGACGGTATCATCATCAAGAACATGTTCGGGTTCGAAACCAATGGCCGCAGCAGCAAGAAAACCTGCATCGGCATGATCAACAGTCTGATAACAGAGGCATCAGAAGTGAAAAACCAGCCCTCAAAGAACGGATGGTTATCGCAGACCGCAGCCGAGTATCTGCTTGCCGAAACCGCACTCTATATGGGCGATTACAAGAAAGCAGCCGAATATGCCGACGATGTGATAGAACAGGGCGACGACAGCCAGATAGGCGGCGAAAGCTACTCCCGACTCTGGCGCACCGAGAGCTATGGCGGCAGAATCTTTGCCTTCAATACCCAGAACAGCTATTATACCGCCATCGAATACGACAATTCTGAAGGCGACTATTATGCCGTCAATCCGGCATTCACCTTTACGGATGAGGATGTACGCGCGAAATATACGCTCTATCCGAAAGACCAGAACGGTAAGACACGCAACCAGATGGGCAAGTACAACATGATGAACAAGCAGGGCACCCAGCCTAACTACATCAACCGCATGCGTTACGCCGGTGCCTACTTCATCGCTGCCGAAGCCTATGCTCGCGATAATAACGAACAGATGGCACGCGAGCGCATCAACCATTACCTGCAGCTGGTTTCTGCCGATCCTATCGCAGATAACGTTACGGGCGATGCGCTGGTTCAGGCTATCCTGGCAGAGAAGTACAAGGAATTCGTTGGCGAAGGCAGCAATTACTTCGACCTGAAGCGAACCCACGCAGACTTGAACCGTCTGTCGGCATGGGGCGGAGCAGCCACAGCGAAAATCAGCAAGGACGATTACCGCTGGAACTTCCCTATCCCGGCTTCAGAATATAAATATAACAACAATGTGACCCAAAACGACAAGTGGCCAATTAACAGATAATATTAACATTTAAAATAAAGATAACGATGAAGAAAATTACATTTATGCTTATGTGTATGCTCGCGATGCTGACAGGTTTCAGCGCATGCACTAGCAGTGATGACAATGACGGCGACAAGCAGATGACCAACTATGTATCGATTTCTGCAGAAGGAAACAATATCATCAACGAGGATGATGACGATGAGGTAAAATTCAACATCCTCATCGGTAACACCCTGACAGCAGATGCCACCATCAGTCTTTCGCTCGAAGGAAACGATGACAATGTGGCTACACTCTCTTCTTCTACCATCTCACTGAAGGCTGGTGCCAAGACAGCATCCTTCACCGTAAAGTCGAACAAGAAGAGTCTGCTCAAATCAGATCGCGTACTGACCGTAAAGGCAACTTTCTCTGATGCCAACATGAAGACAGACGGAAAAGCCGTAACCCTGACCATCAAACCAGACTCCGACATCCCTGTCCTCACGGCAGAGCAGCAGAAACTCATTGAGGGCTACAAGCAGAACCTCAACATCAACCTGACCAAGATTCTCGGTAAGGTAAAGGTAGATACCCAGGTTACCTTCAATGACGATGACAAGATTGATATAAACGACAACAAAGGTACCCGTTCATTCAGCGGCGTTACCATCATCACACTGAGCGAGAAGGCTACAGCCGACAAACCGGTATTGAAGATGGTTTCAAATGCAATGGGTATGGCTGCGTTCAACTATGAAATGCTGAGAAAGAGAACCGTAGAAGATACTGAATACTGGACACAGATGCCATACAGTAAGGCTGTTATGGAGCATATCAACTACGATTACAATAAGGAAACATTCACCATGACACTGGATGGCATCGAGGTAAACCCAGATAGGAGCCTTAAGTTTACAGGCAGCAAGGTAAGTACTATATCCGATGAAGAGATCACAACCGTTCCTTTCGACTATACCTTCTCTGCATGGAACCGCCTCAAGGCTATGGCTGATGCAAACGAGTCATTTGTCGTAGACGATGGTGAAACCAAAACCGAAGTTTCCGTACAGGACATCATTGATGGTGGCGGTTCGCTGAATCCTTATTCCTTCTTCGACAATACCGATGTCATAACAGACGCAGAAGAGACAGAATATAAAACCATCTACGTTGCTCCAACAGGCAAAATCGACTTCACCAGCGGCAAGATGACCTTCGCCTTCCCTTGGTATCTTGAGAATACATACGGATGCCAGCGAGTTGAAGCAACCTATACATTTGGTAATTAACAAGCATTTCACCATCTAATGCCGACATTATGTATAAAATAACGAAACAATTATTCCTATTTATCCTGCTTGCAGCTTTCAGTCTGCAGGCAGGAGCGAACAAAGATTCTAAAATAAACCTTCCACGGGGAACCGTGGAAGGCTACCTTGATAACGGACTCCACTATATCATTATGCCTAATGCACTGCCTCGCCATGGCATAGAGATGCGACTGGTGATGAAGGTAGGTTCTCTGCAGGAGAACGACCAGCAGAAAGGTGGCGCTCACTTCCTAGAGCACATGTCTTTCTCGGGCACCAAGCACTTCCCACAGGATGCATGGGTAGATTATTTCGAACGGCTCGGTATGAAATACGGTCGCGACATCAATGCCTTCACAGGCTTCGACCGTACCATCTACTGGCTCTCACTGCCAGTTGCCGACTTCGGAACACAGGTAATGGACAGCACCCTTCTTGCCGTACGCGACATCCTCGACGGGGTTTCTTTCGAACCTCAGCTCGTTGAGCAGGAACGTGGCGTCATCAAGGAAGAACTGCGCGGCTACAGCACGGGCGATGACTTCTACAACCTGAAGATTGGCAACGGAAGATACATCCTGCGCATGCCGCTTGGCACAGAGCAGGATATCGAAACCATCTCACGCAACCAGTTGCTCAACTATTATCACCAGTGGTATCTGCCTCAGAATGCCTGTCTCGTGGTGGTAGGAAATGTAGACGTCCAGGATATGCAGAAGCGCATCCAGGCAACCTTCAGTTCGATAGCCAAGGGCCAGCCTACTCCGCTGGGAAAATATCCGCTTACCTATAAGAAAGGTATCACCCTGCACGAACTGAAAGATACCGTAGGCACCAGTTCCAAACTGGAGTTCATCATCCCTCACGAGGGTGTGGTAGGCAACACCATCGCTTCTACCGCCCTGAAAGAGCAGTACCGGCTGCTTATTGCGGCTATCAGCAAGCGATTGGCAGCACAGGATATCAGATGCGACATCAGCGATGCCTGGTATCTCGCTACCCAGAACCACTTCTCTTTCTCTGTAGAAGGCAAGGGTAAGCAGGAACTCAAGGAGAAGATGACCCAGGTGCTCGGCGCCTTCGCTGATATCACGAAAAAGGGATTCGGAAAAGAGGAACTCGCTGACTATGTTACCGAAAAGGTGAACAGGATGAAGGCGGATACCGTTGGATTCCAGTCGGGTAAATGGTGTGATGACTTCGTAGATTACATCATCTCAGGCGACCGCTATGTGGCATGGGACGAGGATATGGAAAAGGTAAAACTCCTGGTAAGCAACACCAGCAGCAGCCAACTCCAGAAACTCTTCAAGATCATTCTGAACGAGGGTGAGCAATCGCTCCTAGTAGCCTACCAGAACAACGCTGGAAAGACTGAATCCTTCACCGAAAGCGAGTTGCAACAGCTCTGGCTGCAGGGACTGAAGACACGCATGCCGGCTTATACCTACCAGTGCAAAAAGGTAGAAGAAAAGCAGCATGTTGACATGCCAGCCTGTCTGTCAGCTACCCACCCGGATGCCAGCGCATCTATAGTGAGCAAGCGCAGATACGAGGATATCGGTGTATCGGAATATCAGCTCGCCAACGGACTGAGACTGGTGATGCGACCTACTACCGATAAGGACAGCACCATCTACATCGCCATGCACGGACGTGGTGGCGTGGGCGACCTCAGCAAGCAGGAATATCCGCTGCTCAAAGACGCCGTAAGCTATGTAGACATGGGCGGTCTGGCACATATCAATACCGACCAGCTGACCGAAGTAATGCAGGCAGAGGGACTCTCTATGAGTGTAGGCATCGCCGACTACTGGCACCAGGTGCTCGCCTCAGCGCCAACCGACAAGGCACAGGAACTGATGAACCTGGTTTACGAGAAGATTACGGCTCCAGGCAAGTCATACGAAGATTTCAAGGAAGTACGCGATGCGGAAATCGAGAGATTCGGCAAGGAAACCCTGCTCGAACGTCTGCTCAAGCGCGACATCAACCGCATGCTCTCCAGAAGAGTGGATTCGCTGGTGTGCAACATGCCGGCAAACAGCGGAGTCAAAATCCAGAAGGAAGACCTCAACAGGCTCAATCTGGATTCCATGACCAACTATTATACATCGCTCTTTGCCAACCCTCAGCAAACCACGCTGATTGTTACCGGCAACATCGATGAAGAGCAGGTTCTGGGCACCATCGTCAACACCTTTGCACGCCTCAAGGCATCAGCCCGCATGACCCGTTTCGAAGACAAGCCAAGCAACATGCCGAAGAGTCCTTACAAAGAGGCTTTCGAAAACGATGTGGAGACGCAGACCGTGCTGAACTACATCTATTCGGGCAACTACAAGCCGGGACTCCGCCAGTCGCTCATGCTGAAACTGATGCGTGATGTTATGCAGAACCGCCTGCTGAGCATCCTGCGCGAGAAGATGAACATTGTTTATTCTCCATACGCCGACCTCTACTATGCCGGTGTGCCTCAGGCTAAATACAACTTCTGGCTGGAGATTGCGCTGAAGAACGAGAACCGCGACAAGGCTATCCAGGCTCTGGACGGAATCATCAAAGAGCTGCAGACCAGCAGAATCAGCGAGGGAGAACTCAACAAACTGAAGATGTCGTTCCTCGTTACCAAGCGCAAGTCGCTCTCTGATGATGCACCGGCAGAATGGAAGAACATCCTCACCACCCTCTTGCAGAACGGCGAGAGTCTGGAAGATTTCGACAACTACAGCAACTGTCTGAAGAGCATCACTACCGAGGATATCCGCAAGGGATTCGAAGAGTATGTGCGTCCTGAGCGCGTAGCTCTGCTCTATAAGGGCAACCCATTTTAAAGTTTAAACAACCCAAAGAAGAAAAGATATGAAGAAGATTTTATGGATGGTTATGCTCATGGTGAGCATGACTGCCTATGCACAGAAGGCACCTGAGATATACCGTATTTTCGATGCCAAAGGCAAGGAAGTTACTTACGAGAAGATGATCAAGAGCGTAGCCGGCAGCGATGTGGTGTTCTTCGGCGAAATCCACAATTGCGTCATCAGCCACTGGATGGAGCTGAAGGTATTGGAGTCGCTGGCAGAGAACAACAGTAAGCTGAAGGTGGGTATGGAGATGCTCGAAGCCGACAACCAGCTCATCATCGACGAATATACCAGCAGCGTAATCTCATCCGACCGCTTCGAGGAAGAGTGTCGTCTCTGGCCTAACTACAGTACCGACTATGAGCCATTGGTTTACTATTCCAAGCGCCATCATCTCCCGCTGATAGCAACCAACGTGCCTCGCCGCTACGCCAGTGTGGTAAAGGAGAAAGGTCTCGCCTATCTCGATTCACTCTCAGCCGAAGCCAAGCACTATCTCCCGAAGTTGCCTATCAAATATGTGGAGAATGAGAATGCCCAATCAGGCTTTGCTCTGATGGGACTGATGGGCAAGGCTAAGGATTCTAAGCCAGAACTGATGGCACAGGCTCAGGCTATCAAGGATGCCACGATGGGCTGGTTTATCGCCCAGAACCTGAAGAAGGGCGAGCAGATGATTCACTTCAACGGCACCTATCATTCTGACGCCAACAACGGCATCATCCCTTATCTCAAGGAATATCGCCCAAAGACTACAGTCAGCACCATCAGAGCGGTGCGTCAGGAAGAGATTGACAAAATAGATGAAGATTATCTGGGACTGGCAGATTTCTATATTTGCATTACAGAAGATATGAATATGTCATATTAGACCAGCGAAATACGCAACAAAAAGAGGGTGTGTCATAAAGCCTGCCCTCTGCTGTTTTTAGGCACGGATTACACGGATTACACGGATTTTTTCATGAGGCTATAATCGTATTATTTACATTAGCGGCATAAATCCGTGTAATCCGTGTAATCCGTGCCTTATCTATACCCTAGGCAAGATACTTCTGAAATTACGTCACGACGTATCTTTTACTACGTCCGGACGTAACTTTTGCTGCGTCGGGACGTAGTAAATGCTACATCGGGATGCATTTTTTACTGCATCAGGATGTATCTTTTACTGCATCAGAACGTAATTTCCCTCCCTTTTTCGCCAGTAAAATTCCAAAAAAACGATAGAAAAAGCCTCGTATTAAACCGAAAAAACAACTTTTTGCTCAATATCTTCTTAGTTTTCGCCCAAAAATCCCTCAAAAACACCGATATTTTGCTGATTTTATGCCAAAAGTGGTAATAGGTGGCAATAAGGTGACAATAAAAACACCCCTTATTACCACCCATTATCATCTAATAATCAAAGAGTTAAGACGAGCGTGGCAAATGTGGCATTAAATTAGAGAAAAAATACACATGTAACGCTACAGAATACTGATATAGCTCAGTCAGCTAACTCAAGTAGTTCAATCAGCTAACCCAAGTAGTTCAGTAAGCTAACTCAAGTGACTCAATCAGCTGACGCAGATATCTCGACAAGCCGAAGGATACGTCTCCGTTAGCCTACGGAGTCGTATCCGTAACCCAACGGAATTATATCCTTAACCCAACGGAGTTATATCCTTAACCCAATGCAGTCATATTCTTAACCCCACGC
>ERZ1026898.1703-NODE-1703-length-10444-cov-11.658677_pt1 | contig 10444 bp, 7 predicted proteins | sample MGYA00380178_ERZ1026898 | MGnify/ENA primary metagenome ERZ1026898 (study PRJEB33269, sample SAMEA4719814) | human gut metagenome | biome: human-associated habitat; feature: organic feature; material: feces | place: Cameroon | collected 2013-10 ... | reverse complement strand
AAGCGTCTTACCGATATACGAAAACAGGGCCTTGTGGATTATTTAAAGCCGGATGGCAAGACGCAGGTCACTGTGGAGTACGGCGATAATGGTAAGCCCTTTCGTGTGGACACGCTAGTAGTTTCTGCCCAACATGCCGCTGAAATCCCGCTGACACAGATTCGCAAGGATATTATCGAGTTGGTTATCAAGCCTACCGTCCCTGCGGCACTGATGGATGAGAATACCAAGATCTATGTAAACCCGACCGGCCGGTTCGTTATTGGCGGTCCTCAAGGGGATAGCGGGTTGACTGGGCGGAAGATCGTGGTGGACAGCTATGGCGGCAGGGCGCCCCATGGCGGCGGGGCCTTTTCTGGTAAAGACCCCACAAAAGTGGATCGCTCCGCTGCCTATGCCGCTCGCTGGGTGGCTAAGAATGTGGTAGCTGCAGGCCTTGCCAGCAGATGCCAAATCCAGTTGGCCTATGCCATCGGTGTGGCTCAGCCCCTGTCTGTAATGGTGGATACATTCGGTACCGGCACAGTGGCGGATGACCGACTGGCGGCTGCTGTAAAACAGGTATTTGACTTGCGGCCGACCGCCATTATCCGCGATCTCAACCTGCGTAAGCCAATTTATCGTCAGTTGGCCGCCTATGGACACATGGGCCGGGAGGAACTGAATGTAGCTTGGGAGAAGACTGACCGGATCGATGCGCTGAAGACTGCTCTGCAACAGGCTTAACTCCCCTGTTGTCAAAAGCCCTGGGGATTCCCAGGGCTTTTGATTTATCCTGATATACTGGATCAACCTGTCAGTTCCGTAAATTATACCAGTCTCACCACCGGTTTGATCAGGTCGGCAGGCTTGTCCTTCATCAGCTGTAGCGCTTCGGGAATATGCTCCCAGCCGTCAAATACATGGGAGACCAGCAGACTGACATCCAGTCTGCCCGACATGGCCAAGGCTCCTAGCTTCTCCATGCGCAGGCGACCGCCGGGCATCAGACCACCCTGAATCTGCTTGTGACCCATGCCAACGCCCCACGCCACACGGGGGATCGTGACATAGTCGCCGTCCCCCAGATAGTTCACAGAGCCGATCTTCCCTCCGGGCTTCAGGCAGTTCACTACCGGCTCAAAGGTTTCAACGCCACCACCGGCGATAATGGCCTTGTCTACCCCTTTGCCACCGGTCATGGTCAGCACCTGCTGGTCAATGGGGCCGTTTTTATAGTTGATAAAATCATCCGCTCCATATTTTCTGGCCACCTCAATGCAATTGGGCCGGGTGCCCACCGCAATAATGCGGGACGCTCCCCGCAGAACCGCGCCTGCCACCGACATCAGGCCAACAGGGCCGATGCCCACCACCAGCACGGTGTCGCCAAATTGCACGTCCGCCAGTTCCACGCCATGAAAACCGGTAGGAACCATGTCCGAAAGCATACAGGCATCCACAATGTCCATGCCCTCCGGCAGCAGCGCCAAATTGCCGTCAGCGTCATTGACGTGGAAATACTCCGAAAAGACGCCGTCCTTGATGTTGGAGAATTTCCATCCTGCCAGCATTCCGTCAGAGTGCATGGCATAGCCGGCCTGCGCCTCCAGGGAACTCCAGTTGGGGGTAATGGCCGGGATCAGAACCCGGTCGCCGGGCTTGAAATCCCGCACCTCGGAGCCTACCTCCACCACCTGGGCACAGCATTCGTGGCCCAGGATCATGTTGTGCCGCTCACCAACAGCACCCTCCCAGACGGTGTGTACGTCTGAGGTGCAAAGGGCAACGGCTAACGGCTTGCAGATGGCGTCCAGCGGCCCACATTGTGGACGATCCTTTTCGATCCAACCGACCTCACCGATCTTCAGCATGGCAAAACCCTTCATAAGCATGTCCTCCTATCTTTTTTGATTATTTAAGCCTGGCTGTCAGGCAATGAAAGCTACTGCCTGCTCATTGACAAAACACCCATCGTCACCTGTCACCATAGCTTGCGCATCCCCGCCGACCTTATTCCTGGCCCGCGGAACGCTGCGAGAGACTTTCATTATGCAGATTGTTAATTTTTTGCCAATATCTTGAGAATACTCTCCGCTTGAGGATAGTGTAGAAGTTTTTTCTACACCGCTCCGTTGCTCTGACAACGGCTTTTCTCCATGCACTATGCTATCTTATTAAGATAAACTACTCTTAAAATGTAAAATGTTTACAGGAGGGAGGACTCAAAATGGATCGTATGGTATTTGATAAGCTCAATTACGGTCTCTATGTTGTAGGAGTTTTTGAGGGCGGACGTAACTATGGGTGTCTGATCAGCTCTTTCTTTCAGATCACCAGCGGCAGCCCTCAAAAGTGCGCTATCGTACTCAACAGGGATAACCGTACCTGCGAAGCGCTGCTGAAAGCCGGCACACTGACGGTGTCCATGGCTGCGCAGGATGCCAGCCGTGAGTTGCTGAGCGTTTTCGGCTATCGCTCCAGCCGTGTGGCGGACAAGTTTGCGGGACTGCCTGTGCAGCGGGACGCCTTTGGCAATCCCTATCTTACAGACAGAATTGCCGCATGGGCCAGCTTGAAGGTGACGGAAACAATCCCTGTCAAGAATTATTATCTGTTTATCTGCGACGCTGTAGACGGACAAACACTCAGCAACGCGCGGCTTATGACAATGGATGAGTTTTTGCGAAAGGGAGCCTTTGCCCCACCGCCTACCGCCACGGTTTACCGTACGATGCGGGAAGATGCGGGATGGATCTGTCCTGTCTGCGGCTATCACTATTCCGGCGAGACCATTCCGGAAGGATATCTCTGCCCGCTTTGCCGCTGCCCGGGCGGGAAATTTGAGAAAAAAACGGGCTGATGGTGTTCTGCTACGGCACAGAATCGGAAGGGAGGCCTCTTATGTCCAACATGCCGGGGGATTGCGGTAACACACATCCTGATGGGAAAGATACCCACCATCACATGCACCCGCATGTGGGGATGCGGAAAGTCAAGAGTATTCTGGCTATTTTTTGCGGCTTCTGCCTTTGGCAGCTGATACGCCTTTTTGTGCCGGGGCTGGAGGTGCATCCGATTTTCATCTACATCTATGGTATGATGGAAATTCGTGAGACCTCTGAAAAAACAAAGGAAAACGGAAAGATGCGTATTTTAGCTACGTTGACCGCCGTTGGTGTGGGACTCCCTATCATGTTCTTGACCGACTGGCTCTGGGGGCAGTTGCCGGCGCAAGCCTACCGGCATTGGGTGGAGGCGGCTATTCTGCTGGCTGGAAGCCTGTTTGTCCTATGCGCGGCAGAATTACTGGGATGCCATGCGTTTTGCGGGCTGGCAACTGCAATCTATATCGTTTTGATCGTCAGCCATTTTGAAAGCAGTATGTACCTGTACTCCTTCATGAGAGCGATTCAGACGATCCTTGCCGTTCTTATTGCATGGTTTATCAATGTAAAGCTTCTTCCTTATCCGCCTGTTCCCGGAAGCGTCAGTGGATGGATCATGAGGCGTAAAGATGCTTCTGAAAGCGAGCCGCAATAACGAAGAAAAATGATTGCTGCGATCGGCACGGCGATTCGCTTGAAATAAAACGTTAACAAACCCCATACTAATGCCAGCAGATACGACCAATCGCCGCACCTGCTGGCATCAGCGGGAAGGGATAGCTTTCTCGTATGGAGAAAGATACTGAGGGGGATAATGTCATTATACTTTATGGATAACCTATCTTCTGTTGGTAAAGCAACATTTTGGGGAAATTTTGAAGGGCTACTTGCGCCCTGTGTGTTTTGCCACCTTGCTTCTGCGGTGCATATCCTGCAACTGCAACCGTTTTGTTGATGTTTTGTAATTGCAACTCCTGATCTATGCTGGTATAATGATATCAACAGGCGGGAGGAGACTACATTCGCGGGACAGTGTGCAGCAAAGGTTGATACAGGCAGAGAAGACCGATCGTTTTTGATACTGACCGGCCATGTCCTAAATAGCGACAGCAAATTGAATACATATTGTATATGTTGTGCCGTTCAGATTTCTCGGTGTTTCTGCGTGAGAGCAGTACCCGGAAAATTTGCGCGGCCTTTTTTATTCTCGATGTAAACCCGTTCATTGAAAGGAGGTAGACTATCATGAGGACGACTCTGGGAAGCGTTGCGCTGGGAATGATCGTCAGAGACTTCGTCTCAGCGGAACCGATTCTGGCATTTCTGGATAATGCGGAAAAGTTTGGCCACGAGATCAGCCACGTAATCGTTGCTTATTCACATCGATTCGATTGGACGGCGGTGCAGATGCTGGAGGGACGCGCTAGGCTCTCGTTGGTAAAACTGCACGACAATGAAAAAGCCAAATGGGAATTAGGATATCTCAATCTGCGGCAAAACTCGATATCCGATCTGCTTTACTGCCCGTTGTTGGATGGACGAGGGCTGATTCCCTATGGATTTAACCGCAATCACGTTCTGCTGGAGGCACTCTTTGAGAAGATAGATGTACTTATCTTTGTGGATTCTGACGTACAGCCGGCGGCGCTGCGCCGGAGGGAGAACGGAACGGTTTGTTTGGAGGAGATCGACTTTGTGGGAGCGCATCTGCGGGGAATGGAAATGGGCGCGGATATTACCAGCAGCGACTATTCCGGTTACAGTATCCTGCCACCGGCGGACTTTGACGGAATGTCTGCGCTGCTGTATGGACTTCATAAAGAGGAAATGTGTCTTTTCTGGCACGACAGCAAGCTGCATCGCGGACTTGTCCTTCAAGGTGCGGATATGCCGGAGCCGGTGTCCACCACTAAAGTGCTGGGTGGAAATCTTGGGATCAGGATGGGGGCATTTCCCACCCTGCCGCCTTTTTTCTCACCATATTATTTCTATAATGGGGTTCCCTTCCTTGCGAGGGGAGAAGATACCTTCCTCGGCCTTGCCGCCGCGAAGAATAGAATCAACTGCCTCGATATCGGGGCTCATATCTTCCATGATACCTATGGCAACTATCCCGCGGTTCCGGAGCTGCGGACAGATAGCAGTATCCGTGATCGGCTCTACTATGCTTGTACCGGATGGATCGGACGGAACGTATTTCTCCGATGGCAAACCGGATATGATGCGTCCCACTTCGACTGGCGCGCGGAGCAATTAGAGGTGGGGGCAAGAGCCTTGTTCCGATATACACAGGATTCTCGGTTCCTCGACCTTCCAAACATTCAGCAGGCGGCGGAGGCCTGCCTGCCGGATATGGTCGTGCAATATACAAGAGCGAAGCGGGCCTGGGACGATTTTATGGAAAGGTGGTTTGACCGATGAAAGTTTTGATGGTGAACCATTTCCCGCTGGAGGGCTCTGGCAGCGGCACATATACAAAAAATATCGCGGCGCATCTGACAAAACAGGGGCATGAAGTATGCGCGGTATTCCCAGAAAATTCTCCGTCGGCAGATATTCCCGGAGTGCGGCTTATTCCGGTTATGTTTTCCGCGAAGGGTGCAAAAAGGCGAACGAAAAAGGAGTATTTGCCCTTTAATTTTCCGTGCTTCACCACCCATCCCCGAAGCACGACCACCTTTGCCGACCTGAGCAGCGAAGAGTTCGCGCAATATCTGGCGGCGTTTGACGCGGCGATCCAAAAGGCTGTTATGGAATTTCAGCCGGATATTATTCATGCACAGCATATTTGGTGCCTCTCCTGGCTGGCGGTAAAGCACCATATCCCCACTGTGGTAACCACCCATGGGACAGACCTTATGGGCTGTGTCAAATGGCCGGGTTTCCGAGGCTTTGCGGAGGAAACCGTTAAGCACTGCACAAAAATCATTGCTATCTCCAGCAGCAACAGAGATGCGGTGCTGGAGCTCTTCCCGGAAGCCTGCGCGAAGATTTCACTGTTGCCAAACGGGTATAATGAGGATGTTTTCTATCCTGAGGATGTGGATTGCACATCGCTTCTCGCCCAGATGAACATCCCCTATAACGGAGAGAAGATCGTACTCTTTGCAGGGAAGCTCACCACCTTCAAGGGCGTAGAAAATCTTCTGTCCGCAGCGCGCTATTACGAGGAGCAGGAATCTCCAAGGATTCTTACCTTGATTGCAGGCGATGGGCAGGAGCGAGAGGAGCTGATGGATCTCTCGCAGATGCTGGGTTTGAAGTCGACCTACTTCCTGGGCCACAAAACACAGGAGGAGCTGCGCAGACTCTACTGTGCCGCAGATGTGTTTGTCATTCCTTCCCGCAAGGAGCCTTTTGGCCTTGTCGCCCTGGAAGCCATGGCTTGCGGTACACCGGTGGTAGCGACGAACGCGGGCGGCTTGCCGGAATTTGTTAACAACCGGGTGGGTACGCTCGTGGCGATCGACGACGAAGAGGAGCTTTACGCAGCTATTTTAGATGAGCTTTTACGCAACGAACAAGAGCCAGAGCGCAGAAAAACCATTGCGGATTATGCGCGAAACGGCTACACCCAGGCAACATACCTGCAAAATCTGCTTCGGCTTTATGGTTCCTTGCAGTTTTACCGCAATGCGTGGTAGGGGGAAAGCGGCCATGAGAAAAACGATGATCATACCCACCTACTGGTGTAGGAGCTCCGGCAAGTGTTGGCAGGATGGGGATGCCGTCTACGATCACCCCACTCCGGTTGATCAGGAGGGTACTCTGGAGCGAACCCTTGTCAGTATGAAGCAGTTTCAGGAAAAAGACTTCAAGCTGGTGATCCTGATTTGCCCTACAACACCTGATGTGGAGGATGCCGCCTATGAACAGGTTTACCGTATCGTCAAGCGCGTGAAGCTACGGGCGGAGACGTATCTCTTTACGGCAGGCGATCTTGCCGCCATTTCCCGCATCCTGAAGGGTGCGGGTCTTGGTGACAGGGGGGCGGCACTGCTGTCCATGTTCGGATATTCCAATGTGCGGAATATGTGTCTGCTGGCGGCCACCATTCTGACGGCTGACGCCGCGCTGCTGATCGATGACGACGAGGTTTTTGAGCTTCCGGATTTTGTGCCCCGTTCTCTGGAATTCCTTGGGCGCAGAGTGTATGGTGATGTGGTACACGGCGTGGCGGGCTACTATCTTAACGGAAAGGGCCGGTACTATGATGATGTGACGCCGGAGCCGTGGATGACTTATTGGGATCGTTTTGGAAGCAAGGCGCAGGCGTTTGACCAGATCATTGGGAGCGGCCCACGCTTGAAACGGACCCCCTTTGCCTTTGGCGGCGCCATGATTTTGCACAGAGAGATGTTTGAATGTGTCCCCTTTGATCCGTTGGTCAAAAGAGGTGAAGATATCGACTATCTGATCAACAGCAGAATGTTCGGCTTCAGCTTCTTTCTGGACAACACCCTATCCATCAGGCACCTGCCGCAGCCTAAAACCCATCCCCAGTGGATGCGTATGCGGGAGGATATTTACCGCTTCGTCTACCAGCGGGCCAAGATGACCTCACAGTATAAGACAAGCAATCTGGTCAGGGTCGACCCCGAGGACTTGGATCCCTATCCCGGCGCGTTTCTGAAAGAGGATCTGGAGGAGAAAATCTACCGGAGCAGCATGATGCTGGCCGCCCAGTATCTGGCGGAAAACGACCCGGCGGCGGCAATGGAAGCCATGCAGAACATATACCTTGCCAAGCATGACGCCCAGCCTGTCTTTAATGCATTCCGCGCCTATCTGGACGTGCAGGCGGAATGGGAAAGGCTGATTGCCCTTGTCAGAAAAGAGCGGTACGCCGTTCGGGCCATTCTGGAGCGGCACAATATTTCCGCGCCGGAGATCCATTTGGACAAGGAGCACCGCAGGAAGCTCAGCGAGGCGGATGTGCTGCTGATCCTGACAAAGCTGCCGGTGCTGTCAGACCTTACCGAGAAGGATCGCGCTATTCTACGAGACTATTGCCATGTAAAAACCTATTATGAAAATGAAACGGTATTCGCCAGCGGGGATCATAATGATGAGGTCTGCCTTGTTCTGAAGGGAACTATCCGGCTGGTGGCCAATCGGGAGAACAACAGTGGAGCCGCTCCGCTGGAGATGGCCACGCTGGGCGTCGGCAGCTTCATTGGAGAGAACTGTCTGACACGCAATGTATTTCGGCTCAGCGGCGTTGCCACGGAGTTTACGGAGCTGCTGTGCATTGGCAAAACCCGGCTAAATGACCTGCTGGAGCGGCATCCCGCCGTTGGCGTCAAGCTGCTGCGGAAATTCTTGGAGAGCATGTCTGATAAGATCACCCATACAAACGAGCAGCTTCGGCGTACCGCAGATTATGATTATGACGTGGTAGATGGACTGCCGGAATACCGGGATTAGGCTGGTGAGACGCTTGCGTCGTTTTCCACAGAGGTGCACCCCTATGATATTGGGTGCACCCTAGGCAATCGTAATATATAATAACACAAGAAAGGCGGCCGCAGGCCTTTGCCCTGCGGTCGAAGGGTTCCTCTCTATGCTGAGTGGCTGCCAGGGTAAACCGCGTACCCCTACGATCATCGAAAAGATCTGCCCGAATTGCGGGAGCATCATTGAGCTGTTCTCTATAGACACGCAGATGGCATGCGAGACCTGCGGGTTCATTGCGTATAATGACACGTTGAGCTGTGTGCAATGGTGTCAGTACGCGAGAAAGTGTGTTGGGGATGAGATGTACGACCACATGATGGCAATTACGGCTTCACAAAAAGAAAGAGCGGCTCATTTGCGGTCTGCTCCGAAAAAAGATTCTGCTCAATAACAGCGGAAGGGTCTCTTTAGGAGACCCTTCCGCTGTTATTGAGCAATGATGGCGAGATTTCACCGGAGGGCGTTTTCCGCCATGGCATACCACCTGCACAGGAAACCTCACAACACTTTAATTTTATATCAAATGGTGACTTTATGTCAATTCAAAAAGTGGATTATATAACATTTCGGAACACTATCCAAATTTAACCGCACTATTTTTGCTGTTTTGCGAATTGTTTTCTGAAAATAATTTGCTATAATAAAGATACCGATAAAGTATAGAAAGAGGTGAATCCAATGACCTGATGAGTTCCCCTTTACTGCCAAGGTAACGGGAAGATGGCATCACCTGAATGTTCAGCACTCTCAAAAGCCCATCGGCCTTTACGGTGTTCCACCGCACAGCGGTGTTTTCAGATAGAGCGGGAGTGAAACTAGAGACGGCGGCAGATGCCATAATCTGTAGAAACGTGAGGGACCCAATGATGACTGAGCCCAAGATGGATCAATAGCCCTTGACTGCGAGACACGGATGCGGTCAAGGGCTATTGCGTTGCAACGGAACATATAGGGGAGATGGCAACGGGTATCCGTTGCTTTTTTGCTGCGCCACAGGACATCAAGTGTGCTATGTTTGGCACCCCCAGTCTCCCAGTCTGGCCGAAGAAGCCTTTGCAGGTAGCATAAATGGGGACTGCGAATATCTCCAAATGCAAGCGGCATTTCAGGCGCATCTCAGCACCCTGTATGCTGAAGATCCGCCGCTACGGGTTTCTGAGCAATCCGCAAAAGAAGACACGGTTGAAGCTGGCGCAGCGGTTGACGCGAACAAAAGCACCTATGTTCTCCGACGGCAAGCTGTCCGCACGGGAACTCATGCTGAGAGTCACCGGTATTGACATTTGCCGCTGCCGTCAATGCGGCGGAAACCTGACCTCTTATAATATCCGCGCTTCCCCGAAGGGCTATAATCCAATCCACCTCTCACTCTGCCCCGCAAAACGACCGGTTCTTTCCGGTGGGCAGGGGGATTTTGCGCGCATCTGGATCGCTCACGACATACAGGGAGTCGACACAACACCATTTTCCGGAAGCATCTTGTCTATTTGAAGGTTTCTGCGATGGTACAAATTCCATAGCCAGCCGCACCGCCGGACGCAGTTTCGTGCATCCGGCATTTTGCAAAAATGGCGCGAGGACGGTTTCAACCGTTCCCACACCACTATTTTTTGCACCATTTTTGCAAAAAACTTATTCAATTTACGAAGGGTATCGGTTCATCTGGCTGAGTCTATTATGCCCAGGAGGGACACAAAAATGCCACAGGTCAACAGTGATAACCTGCTGCATCAGCAGATCGACAAACGCACCCGCGAGGCACTGCAGGCGCAGGACGAGGCTTTTGCGATAGAATATGAAACCGCCAGCGACGCCGACCTTATCGACTATGTGCGGCACTGCGTTGACGCTTCCTACACACCCGCCCCCTGCGAGGTCATAGGCGGCGCGTTTATTGCCCAGCGCTTCGGCAACTGGTCTGCTGCTTTGAAAGCCGCGGGGCTGCCTTCGCAGTATAAGCCGCCTCGCGAGAATGGCTACCACCGCTTCCATGAGGAGTACGCGCGTCAGGAGGCGCAGCTCATGCAGGAGCGCAGAGAAAAGCGGCAGGCCAAGGCAGACATCATCGCCCAGCGTAAGTCCCGCGACAAGGCCCGCGCCGCCGCCAACGCCGCAAAGGC